>Ga0325411_1008106_pt1 | contig 11395 bp, 6 predicted proteins | sample PopdelMetagenome_13_FD_206181 | JGI IMG/M metagenome (GOLD analysis project Ga0325411, IMG submission 206181) | Populus deltoides microbial communities from Bellville, Georgia, United States - Xylem-PdIQD-R4 | ecosystem: Host-associated > Plants > Phyllosphere > Stem > Wood/Secondary xylem...
CGAGTCGACTCGTCAAGCGAGTCCGGATTTAATAATTATGATATAAACTCTATACAGTTAAATGTAAAAAATTATCAAACTTTCAAATAATATCATCATCTTCTATTCTAAATTTCTTCTTTATAAACTCTAATCCTAGTCTTCCAAATTAAAGGGAATTTGAAGCAGGCAGTCAGCACAAAAACTCAACTATCACAGATTGATGGCACGAACATATATTTACAACTTCACTAGTCTGAGATCAAAGACGAAAGAGTTCCGGTTGCACATCTTCTCTCAAATAACACTGATAATGTTCACATCCAAGAAAAGCTAGAAAATACAGGGCTCAACCTAACACGTAGAAACAAAGAGAGTTCGCCTTTCACTATGTCTACTCTGTGAGAGTCTGTTCTGAAACAGAGGCCAAGCCTTGCATCAACCTAACAATTTCTGCTGTATCATCGAGGTAATATTTAGCCTTACTGGGTTTTTGACCAACAGTACAAGCAAACACCTCCGCATTTTGAGTAGCTGTCATAGAAGTGGTTATTACCTCAAACATATCGTCATCAGACCTATCATCACCGATGCACAGAACAAAATCCGGTGAGATTTCATTTTCTTGCATGATGGAGAGTAGGCGTTTGGCTACAAGTCCCTTGCTGACACCCTGAAAACAGACAAGCCTTTTAGGGACCTTTTGGAAAATTGTAAGATCAAGACAGCTTCTCTCGAAAGTTGTAATTGAATTACGTGATCTTTAAGTTGTGGAATGTGCCCTCCAAGGGGTAAAAAAGAAGCAGAAAATTCTGAAATATGTTCACAAGAAAGTTACCAAATTCCAAGTAAAAATGAGAAAGAAACTGGTAAGTGTGAACCTAAGCTAAATTAAAGCATTCTTTCTCCATTTCTTTGCCCTGATTTGGTAAATATTTATCGGCAAGAAAGCTATGAACTAACGACCGATATATTCCGATAAATACCTAACCCCACTTGGTTTCAGCCTTTTCTGCTTTTATTATTTAAATTTTAATCCGGTACCTTTCCTAGTTTTCTTTCATTTGATGTGTCAATCATTAATTGGCAAATTATGCAACACCAAGTAGATGTCTCGTCAATGAGATAATACAGATTTACGTGTCAAAATGGTAATTCTTCCACCCCTCATCAGTGAAAATGCAACACGATCAATCTAAAATAGGCCCAAAATTCAAGGCAGAGTGAGAAGTGCTGAATGCTGATGGAATGCATGCTTAAGGGTTTCTTTTCATTATTATCACTACCACCAGCAGTACCAAAGCTTGTCAAGAGGTTTAAGCCAAATTAAGCCAACCACTCCCATAGAAGTTCTACCAAATATCTCTAAGGATTTAGCTGACATGATATCAGTTCAAAGGCAAGCCCACAAGATGTAAATTCAGGCAACAAAATGAAACAGAGAAGACAACATAACAAAAGGATATATAATGCAAACCTGAGGTTTAACCTCCACCATGTTCTGCCCGCTCTTGACTGTAACAGGTTCATTGGCTAGAACACTTTCAAGATGATCAAGAAGTTCTTTCGCTTGGCATGACCCAAAGTCTGGATCTGCATCCTCATAACACCACACTAGTGCAGTTTCCTTGTCCTCAACAGTAGACCCATCTGTCGTTTCAGTGTAGAGCTGCATCACAGGCTCCGCAATTTGCTTCCAAGTGGTATCTGCTACAGGAACGCATGTCTCCCACTCTGCATCTCGCATTAGCCTGCAACCACATCATCATTGTCAATTTCCTACTGGACCACCTCCAAACCTAGTATTTGGAATTAGTTTAAAAACTGCACCAACTTACCTAAGAAAGTAGCCATGTTCTGCAGCTAGTCCCAGTCTCACACACTGAGAGAACCATTCTGCAACCTTCTTGCGGCTTCGAGCACTAACAAGGAAAACCATGTTGTTCTTATCTCTGCACAAGCTGTTTATGATGCCAATGGACTTCGAGGATGGGCTCTTATCAATAGAAGCCTGAGGCATTAGTGTACCATCATAATCCAGAAGAATTGCCCTAGTTGTGGTCCTCTTGTAAGCTGACACAATGCGCTCCATTGAGAGCTTCTTGAAGTTTGGATCGAGCGCCACAACTCTGAAGCTCAATCCAAATCCAATACCCCAGCATCTCCTCCTTGAATGATTGCGACATGTCCTCTCCAAATCCTGAAAGAAACTGCGTGCCCAATACCCAACATCATGAGTACTGACATATCTATAATGCTTCTCATGTCTGAGTTGCTTTTCAGGGTCAGCCATTTCCAGGGCACAGTCCATTGCATCTGCCACTGCATCGATATTCCAAGGGTTCACGCGAATTGCTCCACTCAAGGAGGGCGAGCAGCCAATAAATTCTGAGATAACCAACATGCTCTTCTTAGGGGTAGAAGGTTCTTGTCCCAACAACTTATTCAATCGATCATTTCCTTGGCGACTGATTATGTATTCATAGGGTATGAGATTCATTCCATCCCTTACAGCAGTGACCAAGCAACACTCTGCCACAACATAATAGGCCACTTTCTCATAAAACTTCAATGGTGCATCAATCAAGACAATGGGGTCATATCCAGGCTTCCCAAATGTTTCATTGATCCGCTTCACAACAGCATGTGTCTCAGCTTGAACTTCTTTCACATCTTTTCCTTTACCCCTTGCAGGATTCGCTATCTGCACCAATACTATATTCCCTTGCCACTCTGGATGCTGCACAAGCAACTGTTCCATTGCCAGCAACTTCAAACTTATCCCCTTAAAAATGTCCATGTCATCCACCCCCAGCAACATTATCCTATCTTGATCACAAAACTGCTTAATGAGCTCCTTTACCTTTGCTTCAGTCTCTGGAAGGCTCAACACCGACTGAAGCTGACCCATATGTATACCAACAGGAAGAATTTTGATGCTTACAGTCCTACCACAGTACTCAATGCCCATGTACCCTCTCTTGGATTCATAGGAAAGACCAAGCATTCTACTACAACAAGACAAGAAATGTCTAGCATAGTCAAAAGTATGGAACCCAATTAAATCAGAATTCAGCAGGGCTCGCAAAAGCTCTTCCCTAATAGGCAATGTCTTATAAATCTCAGACGAAGGGAAAGGACTATGAAGGAAAAACCCAAGTTTCACCTTATTACACCTCTTCCTCAAGAAAGTAGGCAACACCATTAGATGATAGTCATGAACCCATACGAAATCATCCTCCGGGTTAATCACCTCCATAATCCTATCAGCAAATATCTTATTTACCGACACATATGCTTGCCACAGTGACCGATTAAACCTACCCCCTAGGTCCGGTGACAAGGGCAACATGTAATGAAACAAAGGCCACAACTGTTGTTTACAAAACCCATGATAATACCTGCTAAAAAGATCCGGCGGGAGAAATGTTGGCACACATTTGAAGGTCTCCAAAAGTATTTGGGAGACCTCTTCTTGTTCACTAAGGTGGACTTCTTCCTTCAAACAACCAACATAAATAACCTCAATTTCATCATCCCCCAGACCATCTTTCAGCTGAAGAAGCAGTGAATTCTCATCCCAGTTGAAAATCCAAGACTTACTGCCATCCGATTTTCGCTGTGCCCTTATTGGCAGCTGATTGGCAACAATAATGATTCGACACATTTGCACTGAAGAGGATGATGGATCGGAGCAGACACTCTCTGATGGATCATCATCTATGTCGGACATGATGCCCGCCACCGTCATAATCCGTGGAATTCGCCGGTTCATGCGCTCAAAAGATGGAGACTCACCAGAGGCAAGCTCCAAGAGATTAGAGTATGATCTTGACACCATCTCTTTAGCTAATTTATACTGTTTTCTTTCACTGTGGCCAAGAAAAAACTCTCATTTAAGCAAAAATGTTTCAAAGTGAAAGATACCCTTTCAAGACTCTTAGCAGATAAGTTACCGGTGACTTCTTGTGAACCAGGACGTTAATTAGAGCAACGAATAAGAAAAATTACAAATTTGGAAGATACCCTGTTCAGGATACACTGAATACGAAGACTATAAATTACTGAAAAGCAAGGTGGAAAAAACTTCTTGAATCTGAAGTAGCACTGGAGCAAGAGAGATGCAGAAACTACTAAGACCACCACCACCACTTCATTGAGCAAGAGAGAAAGCTGTGAGAAAATGAAGGGAATTTTCAGGGAAGGGAATAGGAAAGAGATTGAATAAAACAAATTGAAGCAAGTTTCTCAGCTACCCATCCAGGTAAAAATGGAGAGAGGAAGACAGAAACAAAAAAATGGAATAGATTCAAGATTATGGATGGAGCTAAAGAAAATATACTGCTGCAACTATCAGATATTATCCCACTAGAGATTGTTACAGGATTTTCTTTCTTTTTTTCTTGTTTCACATGCCCACCTATTTGAACTTTCGAGCTTTGAACACCCACCACCTAAAAAAAAAAAAAAAAAAGACAACCAGGAACGGTTCAAGAAAATTACCAGTTTCTTTCTTCAAAATAGAAATTTTCCTCCCATGAGTCCAAGAATAGATAATAAAAATAAATAAATTCTGAGCCCTACACTCCGTTTTTTAGAGAGAGAATAAGTTTTTTTTTTTTTTGTGGCATCTTTGAAGAGCTCTATCTCTCTAATAGTGATTGGAAATATGACTGATGAGTGTTTTTAAAAAATATAATTTTTTAAAAAAATTAATATTTTAATTATAATTTTAAATTATTTTTATATTTATAAATAAAAAATATCTTAAAAAATGACCAAAGGCAAAACCAAGCAAGTCGTCTCTGTAATTGATCCTTGCCCCCTTGTAACACCAAGAGAGTGGAGAGAAAAGTTATAAATTAAAATAACAATATAAAATCCAACTTCGCTTTCATGTTAATCTGGTTATAGTTGGTCACTATAGTTTAATAAAACTATAAATTAATCCACATGGATGGTTTAATGGTTAAACCCTAAAGGTATGTTACAGAGACATTGGTTTAAATCATTCAATCATGGTTTATATGACATGCGTGCACATGTAGATGCTTGAGTTTGCCATCATATCAAAATACATAATTATAAAAATCATGTATTTAATCTCTATTTTCTTTCAATTTGTATATAGTTTATTCCATTTGTTAATTTCATTTTTATATTTTTGAAAATTAGAATCAGCGAATAAAAGTTTATAGCTCAGAAGAAACCTGAAAAAGAAAGAACACGTCTCTAGAAAATTGGATTGACAAGAATAGGAGGAATTTTCTAACTATATTTAAGACCATCGGGACTAATTGATCAGTTGTAGACTTGTAGTAACTACAGGGACTGCCTCGTAATTAGCTCTTCGTATTTTAACGTGCCAAGATATAACATCCCAGGATACGTGTGGAATGTTAGAAGCTATAACATTCGTTAGATGGGTAGAAAGAAATGTTGATCCAACGGTATGAATCAGGGTAAAATATAGATAGTGGAAGAGGGAGGGTCTCTCGTAGATGGTTCTTATCCTTTTGTTTTTAGGTGAGTCCGCCACAAGGTGTTGGGGGCTCTGGGACCCGCCCACGGAGAGGAGTGTTGGTGCCTTGGTGGTGGTGTTTATTATTCTTATTTATTATTATCTCTGAAACGAAAAGGAGCTGTCTTGGTGATGAGTACCGCGTGGCCTATTATTACTACTCTACTACTTGCTTTTGCCTGTCAAATTATCCAAAACTCCGCTGACAGTAAGCTCGGAGATCCGCGTCTCGGTTTTTTACCGATTTATCGGATGTTTCCCGAGGGGGAAAATAAATATCTGGTGTTTTTTTTTTTTTTTTAAGGTATACGATGATGAAATTCGCTGCTGTTTGGGTTCTAATTGTTGTTTTGTTATGAGAAATTAATGTGGTATTGACTGCTTATACAGGAATCGAGTACAGCTTGGAACTTGCTGTTTCTTTTTCCTTTTCTCTCTCTGTTTTTTGAGGATATGCCCTCGTAAAACATTAATGTGTTTGTCACCTTGTCTTGTAAGAAAAGAAGTTTGTTCCGACAATAGAAGAACACCAGGTTAGCCAGAGTTTTATATATAGAATATTATCTATTCTCTTTTTACATTGCATGTAAGTTTTTGTTTTCTCATTGTCTTTCCTTTTATAATTTTGTTTAAAATTAATTGTAAATAAAAGTTTAAAATAACATTTAAAATATTATTAAAGTTTTTATATAATTTTCAAATAAAATTATAACTTTTCACGATAATATTAATTATTATACACGAATCTAATATATAATTCTCTTAAAACGTTATCATGAGCACTTAATAAAAACAAATTTTATTTATGCAATTACTTTCAAATTATTGAATCATGATTTTTTTTATATTATCTATTAAGATTCGATTGAATCAAGATAAAATTTTATTCAAAATAATGTTTTTGATAATAAAAAATATATTTCTATAACAATGAAAATAGATGAATAAGAAGAGAGAAATTTTATATAAGAGATTTTTTTTTTCCTTAGATGATCAAGAATGTTTTTTAATATTTATCTTGCCTCTATTTTAAAGAACATGCTAACAGTAAAAATACGTTTAAAGTAAAAACAAGGCGTGATAATCAAGAGTTTCTTGGTATCTTAAATATATTTTTCTAATCAAAGGAGACAATTTTAGATAAAATCAAAATAATATGTTTGAAAAATCAAATAATCTCAATGTATGTTTATCATCAATGAACCCCCTCGCGTTAAAGTATGAGCTGTCACCTGTCAGTACCGAAGGGCACCTAATCCTCTCTGCGCATCGAGAGCAAGCAGGTCGGAGGATGGCGCGGGTCTGGGTCTGGGCAAGCTGTGCCATCCCGTCTCGCATCAAATCAGCTGAAAACTATTGCTATCACCACTGTGAAGGGAGGGTGGGGGTTGGATCGGGATCTCCTGGAAGTGGATCGTCGCAAATCGCCATCGCTGCTACAACTCCCAACAACAATAGCTGGACGTCACACTGTCTTATCCACCACGTCATCAAATGGGACCCACGCCTGAGAGTTAAGCAAAGTAAAAAATGCAAGAGATTAGATTAGTGATTACTATAAAAAATTGATATAAGTGGATAAGCACGAATAAGTACAGGGGCAAGACGACACGTGTCACATGGAAACCACAAGCAAATTTTTGTTTGAATTTGCATGGAAACCACAAGCAAAGCCGGCGACGCCATTGCGCATTTCCTCTCGAGAGGGGAAAAAAAAAAGTGAGGTAGTGCTCCAAGGCTTGTTTTGGTATTTACCAACCGCCGGCTGCACGTAATAAAATTGTTTTTGCTGTTAAATTATTGTTTTTTTATAATTTTAACGTGATAATATTAAAAATAAAAGAATTATTATAATAAATATTTAATTAAAAAACCCCACACACTGAATCTAGATAAGAAAATGGTTAGGACAGTAGAGAAGGGATAACATCAAGCATCTTTGCTGGGTACAAGGTATAGTCATATACGAGAAGAATAAATAGTTTGTTATCGCTGTCATTTTATTTTATTTTTATGTTAAACTCTTCCGCTGTTATAATACTGTTTTTAGTTATATACAGTTATACACTCAAGTGAAATTAATACAATAGAAGCCAGATACATGTATCTTTCAATGGCATTAAAATGAAAGCAGGTGGAAAACTGCTAAACAAGAAAAGTCAGCTAATATTTATTTATTTATTTTTCTATAAGTACAGTGATTGATGGCTGCAATTAGTTAGAATTTGAGCTCTGCAACATCTTTGAGACGCCTTGCCTTTTTTTTTTTTTTAGACGCTAGTCGTGGATTGATAGAGCATGAAAATTCCTGCATGTGATGTTGGGTTTTTTCGCTTTCCCTGCTGAATATTTAAAGAAGTTTATTGGTTGATTTCAAGTTTTTGTCCGGGAAGGCGTTGCATTTATATCTTAGTGGGATCAAATTAATATTTTTAGCTAATCAGAGTAAAATATTTTTTATTAATATGTTTAGACTCAATACTTAATTAAGCTCGAGAACACTAGGTTTGTTACCTCGTGGAATCCACATAAGTATAAGTTTAAACAGTTTAGTTAAGCTTAAAAGTTGTTAAACCGACATATATCAGGGTCAACACTTAGCGGAAACCAAAAATAATAGATTACCACCTTAAATTCCATTCATTTATGCCGTAGGGAGGAATTGAGAAAAACCAAAAAAAAATATTAAACCATCAATTTTCAAAGAATGTTTAAAACTAGCTTATATATTAATTCAATCTAACTAGTCTTCGCTAGGATTTTAATGCTACAAAAATGATTCTTTCTTAATGTCTTCCACTATCTAATTAAATAAATAAAAAGCAATGAAATTTAAGAAAAAATGAACGCTTTAAGCATCAAGTTTTTAGTTGAAATAATCTTGATTAGCATTTTTACTAGTAGAATATAATTATTTTTATATGAAATATAATCATGCAATAAAAACAAAGGCCATATGATCTATCGTAAAATTCATTATAAGTATAGAATGAAAATAAAAATTAATTGAAGTGTAAATGACGTTACCTTGGTGCACAGCGGGGTGATATGTGACGGACGCATGGGAAGCAACGCACTGGTTCGTTGATGGTGATGGGAATAATTATTTGCATCAAATAATCCAAGGAATAATTACAAAAACTCCTGTATAGTCTGAATTTTATTTCTCTCTTTATATTTTTATAAATTTTATTTATATCCTCAACTATGGAGTTCAATTGGCAGGTGATAAATCTTCAGCCCTTCCTCAAAAAAGTTTTTTTTTCTTTTTTTTTTTGCCAGATGAGGATTTCTAATAACTAAATGGAATTTGAAAATTGTGATTGCTAGCCATGATTGTCTGGATTGTATTTTATACATATATACTTTTTTATTTACTAAAAATATTTGTATCAGTTTACGGGCGCATTTTAATTAATATTCACGAGTGATATATTTTATACATATATATATTTTAATTGGCCAGCTGCTAGCGTTTGTTGGGGTTAAATATTTAATAAAAATAACAAATACAAGGACACCGATAACTAAATGAAAACTATAACACCAGTATGATGAAAGTCTTAAGGAGCAAACGTATATTTCAACCCGTGCTTGTTGTCAGCTTTTGGTATTGTGTTTGTAACTATGTTTTGTTAAATTTTAATTTTTTTTTTTGTTAAAATTGAGTGCGATTTGTACTTTTTAGATCATTTTAATGTGCTGATGTCAAAAATGATTTTTAAAAAATAAAAAAACATTATTAACATGTATTTCAACATGAAAAGCTATTTAAAAAACAACTACAACCACACTACCAAACACACTGCAAAACAGCACAGGAAACCTTGGCTTTGTCAAAACTCAAATCTCCAATTGAAACCTTTCATTCCATGAAAAAAAAAAAAAAGCCGAAAAGAAGTGCGTGTGCTCATCGCACACGTAATACACCACTTGTTCTTCAACACTGTTCCACTCGAGCATCCTTGCCGTCTCTCTTGATTACTGTTTGGTCTGAAATGGTAGAAAGCTACAAGGATATTAATTAATCATAACATCTCCCGATTAACTCGACAGAGCATACAAATTTTTTAAGCGATTCAAACATGCCACTGTCACAAATTTCGCCGCTGCAAAATAGCATCACAGCTTCATTAAATATTCCCAAAGAAATCCTCCCTGCGAAAAATATCTCAAAAGAGAGAGCTCATCACATGTGAAAACCCAGATTTTAATGCACCCAAACCGTACTCCTACAGGGACCATCAAGAAATCTACCTGACGCGGAGATGGTGAACAAACCTACACATCAATCACCTGTACTCGACAGTACTAGGAGTCGAAAATGCTTACAGGCGCCTAAGATTAATTATACTAATAAAATTACTTGGAAATGAGATGTTGTTTATAGCTATAATCGTAGGATAAGCGCTATCTGCTTTAGATATCAACTGTTGTTTATGGATAAGTTCATCTCCATGTTTTTCTTTTCTTAATTATATTTATTTAGTTTCAGGATTTAAATTACAGAGTTCTTTTCTTACTGAATTTATCGTTCTAAAGCCAGACGTGATCAACGACATTGTGGGTGTTGGAATAAGAATAAAGTGGACATACATCTAGCAAGTTGACTTTCCTGAGGATAATGTAATCAGTTAAATTTGACTTGCCATTTCTTCTTTTATAAAATATGGCTAGTAACCAGCCGTTCGTACAACGAGGGGGTCTTTTTGACCTTCAATGATAAGATTTCTGAGGGGTAAATTATCTGTCGGTGCTTAATCATTAGTCTTTTTTTTTTTAAAAAAAAAGAGTGGCTTAATTACTGCTCGAGTCCAGCAGCACCGGTGCTTCAGAGATTTCTGGCTCTTGTGATGTCAATTATTATTATTATTATTATTATTATTGGATTTCAAGGAATTTGTGGGGGTGATAAATGAGCTTTAATTTTGATTAACGTATAAATTGATTTAAATATATCTATTATTAAAAAAAAAAACAAGGTACAGCGAGCCCTGTTGTTCGTGGGCCAAGGATCTATTGATGATCGGGCTGGTGCTTTTTCCTTTCCACACTCTTGCTGCCACAGTCTGCAGTTGTTAAAAGGAAACATCTTTCTTTAAAGCTAGCGTGCAAATCTTTTACAATAAAGATTCAGCATCATCTCATCAGTCAGTCGGAGATCAGCAACTCGGTGTGGAGAGTTAAAAATAAAAATAAAAATAAAAAATTATTTTAATTTTTTATGTTTGTCTTGCATGCTATAAAGTGAATGCTAAATACAATGTTAAAATATTTTTATATATCTCTTAAAAAAATTAAAACCAATTAAATATAGCCATATAACAAAAATGTATATATATTTTTTTATTTTAATATAATTGACTTTTCAAGTGGTTTTTTTTATCATTAGAATATACATAATAAAAATACTATATTTATACTATTTAAAATATTATTTTATCAATTTAATTTTTTAAAATAGCATCCAGGAGATCTCCTCTTTAAGAAGCAACAAGCCAATCCAAAAGGCATCTCCTCGACCTAACTGATTTAGCTAAACAATCTAATAGAAACCTTTATTTTATGCATAAAGAAGGAGATCATCCCTATCCAGGCATCTGGGAAGGAAGAACAAACGGCGACGTTTATGTGGCTAAGCGATTCCTATATCATACGCACAGAGAGAGAAGAAAAAATAAAGATCATGCCTCGACTGGGCATCCGGGAAAGGCAGAGCAAACTCGTACGTAATATCAAGATCTTCACCTGACTGAGATGACACGAAACTGGAACAATCAGCTAATCTTAACTCGGCATCTTACCAATTAAGATTTGAACTTTTCTAAATTTCTGAAGTGATGAAATAAAGGCTTTTGAATCATAACAAAATCGTCTCAATTGAATGAATTTTTA
>Ga0325411_1008109_pt1 | contig 11390 bp, 4 predicted proteins | sample PopdelMetagenome_13_FD_206181 | JGI IMG/M metagenome (GOLD analysis project Ga0325411, IMG submission 206181) | Populus deltoides microbial communities from Bellville, Georgia, United States - Xylem-PdIQD-R4 | ecosystem: Host-associated > Plants > Phyllosphere > Stem > Wood/Secondary xylem...
TCTAAAGTCGTTGATGGACAGTCGAGTACAAGAGAAACCAAGGCCAAAGAAATGATAGATTTCTTGAAAAAGAAGGAAGGAGAGGGAGTCAAAATACGAGATATTGTGTTTGTTTATACATTTAATGCATTGGCGAACATTTACTTATCAAAAGACTTGGTAGATTATGATCAAATTGGAGAGTGTCAAAGAGTGTGTGGGCTTGTAAGGGAAATGATGGAGTTACACACAACTCCAAACATATCGGATTTGTATCCTATACTAGGTAGCTTGGATCTTCAAGGTGTGAGTAGAAAGTGTAATGAGTGCGAGAGTAGAATTCAAGAATTATGGGGGAGTATCATCAAAGAACGCAGAGAAGGCCGCAACGATACAGGAGATGATGATAATTCCAGTAAACGTAAAGATTTTCTTGATGTTTTGCTTGATGGGGAATTTTCTGATGAGCAAATCAGTTTATTCTTCGTGGTATATATTATCTCTAACTTATACACTCATAATACATTCCTTTTGTTGAGATATTAGTAATATCATTTGCATTATTTTATGGGAGCAGGAACTCTTAGCTGCAGTATCGGATAGTACTAGCTCAACAGTTGACTGGGCGATGGCAGAACTCATGAGGAATCCACAAGCAATGAAACAACTTCGCGAAGAACTTGCTGGAGAAACTCCTGAAGACTTGATAACAGAATCAAGCCTAGCAAAATTCCCTTACTTGCATTTATGTGTCAAGGAAACTTTGAGATTACACCCTCCAGCACCATTACTAATACCTCACCGAGCAACAGAAGATTGTCAAGTTTTGGACTACACCATACCAAAGGACGCCCAAGTTCTTGTGAATGTATGGGCAATTGCAAGAGACCCTGCCAGTTGGGAAGACCCTTTGTGTTTTAAACCTGAAAGATTCCTGAATTCTGATCTGGATTACAAAGGAAACCATTTTGAGTTTTTGCCTTTTGGAAGTGGAAGGAGGATTTGTGCCGGGTTACCAATGGCTGTTAAGAAAGTTCAGCTGGCTTTGGCCAATTTAATCCATGGCTTTGACTGGTCTCTACCAGATAACATGCTTCCTGATGAACTAGACATGGATGAGAAGTATGGTATCACACTGATGAAGGAGCAACCTCTTAAGCTTATACCGAAATTGAGGAAATGATCATAACTTCTTGTGGTTGATGATGGAGCAACCCTTTAATTTCCCTGTGTTTTCTGTTATCTTGCGTGATTGTTTCCTGTACTGTGTTGTGATCCATGAAGCATGTTAGGCTATTTGGTGTGGTGTTGTGCTATGTATACAATCTGTTTAATAGCTTACTAGTTGTGTTTGAAATAAGATTATTGGAAGTCTCTGAAGAGACTGCACCAACTCTATATCAATAAAGAATATCCTCTTCATCTCATACTTCAAAAAAGCTAGTCTTTCTCACAATGGTTGATGAATCTTAAGGTAATTCCTTTACTTGAACATGAGAAACAGAAAAATGTATGTGAAGGTGAGATGTGATTCCTGCCTTAACTTTATCCTCATCCGGCAAAGCTTTAATGAGTTTCTTATAACCAGTTTTTGTAAGAATCTGGGGAAGGCGATGAAGGACGACATAATGATGGGTTGGGTTCTTTATCATTTTTTAAAGAGTAATGCCAATATGCTATACATCCAGGACTGAGTTTTCGATTAATATTTAACCATTGATGGAAAAAATAACTAGGTGTTACAGACAATCAAATAATTGATGTTCTTTGAAATAGATATTTCAAGATGATAGCTACACTCAAAAAACTTGATACTTGGTTTTCCCAAGATAATACAGAGGCAGCCTTATGAAAAGATAACAATAATTTTGTTTTATGTTGGAGTTTCTTTCCTCACAGAAGCGAAGTTGGAACTTGGAAACTTTTTTAGAGAGAAGAAACACTCGCACCGATTGAAAATTTTCAGAACCAAAACAGCAGTACAGCTCTAATGGCCGCAGGAGGATGATCAAGCTTCAGAATGGGAAGCTTTTACGTAAGAGAAATCACTTAGGAATTCATTTATATAGTCGGCAATAGATTCATGATTAACATTGCAGTTATTTGAAATAAATTCAAGAAAACTTCTTTCCTATGCCTGGCAGCAGGAGAATAAAATACTTCTCATGTCCCAGAACATGCATCCAACCAATCGTTCCATCAGAACTTTGGCATACAACATTTGAAATTCAAAGCACCCATATTCATTTCTTTCTAAGAATCACAAGCACTTCTAGAGTTCAAAATCTGTCATAACACCACATATTCAGTTTAGTTTCACAGGTCATGTTCCGAGCAATTAGAGCAAATACTTTTGGTTACATATTATACAAGGCTTTAAACTATCTCCAACTTGATCAAATTGCAACAGGGTTCACCAACCAAATCTTGGTTTCTCAATCACCTCCCACTTGCCTCTTCCATGAGTCCTCCACGATTAGTTCATCAACTCCCCAGTCTTCATAACTGGATAATTCCACAGGGCGCATTAAAGAACAAGAACAAACTAGAGTGAACAGTAAACAAAATTAAAGGAGAAACATGTTAATACATTCCCCTTCCATTTTAAGGGGCAAAATTAATTTGCTAGGGATAATTTAAGCTAACAATCTGACCTTCCATCAGGCAAGTAGCGACGGATGGTGAAAGGTATTTTTCGCTCACGAAGCTCCTTCATAGCAATCTAATCAAATGGAAAAACCAAAACATCAAATTATTGAACATATATACAAGTGTAAAGCACCTGAACATACAGTTGTCCACACAAACCATATCATACATTGCAAGAAGCACACCACTGACTACAGTATGTTTCATCTCTATAAAGCAATAATCTAGTAATTCAACATAGATCCCAGTAAAACAATCTTACCTCGAGCGGGTCAGTCTCACCCTCCAACTCAACCATCACGGGAGCATTCATGCTGCAGAGCAAAAGAAAAATTAGCAATCACAAAAACTATACGGGGTCAAACCAATTTTATAGTGACAATGTTTGTTAAGGGCAAAATGAATAAACCTGATTTGAAGAGCACGGGTTCCCAAAATTCTAGCACGCTCATATTTTGTCATAAATTTTGATGTTTTACGAGGCCGCTCCACTGGTTCCTGTTCCTCTTTGTCTTCAGTTTCAATTGGTTCCCCTTTGTCATCTTCATTGTTATCGTTATCTGCATCTTCTTCAACCCCTTCCTGTCCAATTATTGCACCCACATTTTAAATAAAGAACAAGATAGATTTCTAAGTTACATTGCAGGTAACAAATCATAATATCAAGTTCTTACTTCAATCTCAGGCTCTGGTGGCTCATCCTCATATCTGCAACAACAATTCAGAAAACCATACACCTGTTATTTGAGCACCAGACAGAAAGGGGAAAAATAACTCTACAAAGCAAGGACATTCCCAAAGGTATGCAGAAACAGGTGCATGGCACATTCAGGATAAATCTCATATAAAAAAACACAGTATCCTGAGCGGTCATAAATATTCAAATGGTTTCTAAAATCTAAAACACAAAATTCTATGACATCTTTTCATGACATAAAAGCAGAAATCAAACATTTTATCACCAATAAGAAAATTATCAAAATCCTGCTGTCCGCAACTAAATAACCAGTTTGATCTTAGTGCCTAATCTAAAAGCAAAATCTTAACAAAAATTAAACCAAACTACCGACATCATCTACCTATCTATACTTCTACCAGCAACACCTTCATCAAATTAAACACTAAGCAACTCCTTATAAAATCATAATTATTACTTCATGGGATTACAATATCAACAAAGCAGAAGAATTTACATCAAACATCATATTCACACTATAAACTCAAACTACAATCATGAAAATTCAACTAAATAGCATGATTTAACAACAAAATCCAAATAAAAAATTCCCAAAACCCAGATGCAAAAACTTCCTAATCAACTCAGATATAGCAAAATTTCATCATAAAACTCAGTTGGTTCCAGGAAAAAAAAAAAGCAAAACAGATCCCTGCTAACAAAACCCTATTTTTCTGACCATTTTAAACAGATAAAAATAAACACTAGCTCGTTTTTTATGAGAAAGAAGAGATAGGATCAAACCCCATGTCCACATCATTGTAATCTTCGTCTGCCATTATTGATTCTTGAAGAAGGAAGGAGAGCTTCTCTCTGGTTCTTTGTAGGTCTAAAACCCTTTCTGTCTCTGGAATACGAGAGAGCAAGAAACACTGTCGCTGGCATTGCTTTCTATTTTACAGCGTTTGCTTCTTACTTTCTTTTGGCTAAATACCATCTTAGTCCCTATATATTTCTATTTATATCACAGACATACTTGGAAATATTTTGAAATATCACTTACGTGCCTAATTGTTTCTGTTTTTCTTATTTGTCCTCGATGTCTTTTCTTTTAATTTTATCTCTTGCTTGCCTTTTACATTTCTATTATTTTACACTTAAAATTTTTAATTATTATTTTTATTTTGAATTTTTTAATTTGAAATCATAACTTTGTTTAAATGTTCTTATTAGACTATTAGTCGAAATAGATTTAAAATAATTTATTATAATCAAAGAGTAGTGTAAGCACTCAAATTTCTTTGTGAATTTGAAATTAAAAAATATCGATAATAGTAAAAATTAGATAACTAATTTTTTTTATGGAAGACAAGAATTTTATTAATCAAATAATTTAGCTATGAAGAGCATGATTAAACAAGAGAAAAGGAACATCAAGAAATAAATACAAATTAAATATCTAGTTACATCCGTATGTCTTGGCAGAAAAATCTTGAAATTTGTGAATTATTTTACACCAGCCAGACAAAACCTTAATCTCTTATCCCCTGCATCATAGTTTTTAAACCCGATTCGGCGGTCAACCTGGTACTATGATCGGGTCACAGGTCAGATGAGTTGACCCGGGCTAACCCGGGTCAACCCAAAAAATCTGTTGTTTATGGGTATAGTTTAATTTTCTCTCAATTTGTTGTTAACATAAACAAAAACAGGGCAAGAAACAGAGCTCGGATTCAAGCAAAACGCTGGCAAGAAACAGAAAAGATGTTAAGCTCAGCTTAACAAGATTAGAAAGAATAGAAAGAAAAGAGAACAACAATTGAGAAAGAACAGAACAAGAGAGAGCAGAGGAGAATGAGCAGAGAATTGAGAAGAGAAAGGAGAACAAAGGGGTAAGCAGAGATCGAGAATAATATTCTGTATTTTTCTTCCCCCTCACACGTTTCTATACACCAGTTTATATACAAGCTTTTATTCTTCTACTGACTGTAACTATATTCAAGCCTTCAGTGCTATTGTTGCTTCCTGTTGCTCTCATTCCAGCCTTCATCATGTCTCCTGGTTCGTAACACAAGGATTGACATAGAACTTACATCCATGAAGAGAAACGAAACTAGCGAATACAAAAAAGAAAACTCATTTTAAACAGGTATGGATCAACATCAAATAGTATAGTGGATCATCTTCTTAATTTTCAAATACAAAAAGGAAAACATGAATTACCCATGTAATTTGTCGATACACGACGTCGGGCAACGGCTCCCGCTTTTTTTTTTTGTTTATTTAACAAAAAGGGTTTCTTCTCAATTGGGGGAAACAAAGATTTTATTGGAGTCGCCATCTAGTAATTTGAGGGAACTAGAAATCCCAAATTAGACACTGGTCCCAGAGATTCGGGTACGAGGTTAGTTATGATTAAGGGAAGGTAGACACCACCCTTAAAACATCCTTTCAAAAGAAAGGTTACCCTTACTTGTGTGTTTTTTATTTGATTCAAATGCGATTATATTTTGGGCTTATTTGTAAATTTTTTTTAATGATTAACGTCGGTCCCTAAAAATAGGAGACATGTTAAAAATGACATCAGTCCCTAAAATTTAGGAGACTCGTCTAAAATATTAACGTTTATCCCTAAAAAGGAGAGTTACGTCTGGGTTACCAAAAGAAATAATGGATATAATCCATTATATTTTGGGTTTATTGGTAACTTGTTTTTTTTTCAAATGGTTAACGTCGGTCCCTAAAAATAGGAGACGCGTTAAAAATGACATCAGTCCCTAAAAATTAGGAGACTCGTCTAAAATATGACGTTTTAACCCTAAAAGGAGAATTACGTCTGGGTTACCAAAAGAAATAATGGACATAATCCATATTTGGTATTTACATTTTTGACATCGGTCCTTTTAAAAAAAAGAGACGTGTCGATTTTGGTTTTTGTATTTTTTACAACATGCAAGAAAATTTACAAGCATTTATATATAAAAAAATATCAAAAATACCAGTAGAAACCCCGAAAAATTACCTGAGTGTCACTGTATAGGTAAAATACTGAAATACCCTCGAATTTCTCTGAAAATTGCGAAAATGCCACTGGCGGCGCGTGTGGCACACGCGCGGCTACTGTTGGCGGCGGGGAGATTTTCCGGCGAGATTTCTGGCCAACCGATGGTCGATCCTGGTAGATCTGATGTCGAGGATTCTTATGGTGGTGGTCTTGACGGTCGTTGATGGCTGATGAGCGAGAATCCACGACTTGAAGCTTCGGTGGCAGCCGACGATCGCGGCCCTTTTCCGGCCAAATGGGGAGGAGAAAACGCTGAAACCAGCCGGGGTTTCGCTTTATATGAGGATAGAGACCTTTCTGTGGTGGTTTTGAAGCTTGATATAGCCGGAGATGGGAGATCGGAGGAGAGAGAGGGAGTCGCCGGCGAGAGGAGAGAGATGCTCTGGGTTACGCTACGGTGAGAACGCTAGAACGGTACACCGGTGCAGCTGAGGCCTGTGATCCGTTGGATCTCTGATGGAAAGATCGTGCGGCTGTGATTGGCCCGATCTGCAGGTTGATCGGACGGTCCGGATGAACGGAGGTTTGATCGGTTGTGACGCCGTGCACCGAGAGCTTGGTACACTGGATGACGTGGCGCCACTGGATCTAAGGGGAAATTGTTTTAAGGGTTGAGATTGATTTGGGTTTTAATTGGGTGTGGTAAGCCCTATTGTATCCTATTAAATCAACGGTTCAGATCTAAACACTATTAGATCTAACGGTTAGGATATATTTGGTATTTTCCATATTGTTTTTAATAAAAATCAATATCTTACCCGCATGAAGAAATAGTAAAAAAACGTGCATAGTGTTTGCAATTCTTTTTTTTCTTTTCTCCTTTTCTCCCCTTCACTGGCGCACTGGCTATTTATAGCCAATGACAGTACCTCCAAATCACCACCGGTTTGCTTTGAAGAAAAAATGGATCCCTGCTTTTGGTGCACCCTCCTTTGACAAAATTTTTTATTTTATTTTATTTTTATTTTTATTTTTTATTATGTATAATAATATATATTTATAAAAGTAAAATTAAAAACTCAATTCAATATATTAGAAAAAGCTCGTCTCAACCACTAAAAATCAATTTTAATGACCGTAAATAACAGTTTTGACCCAAAATAACCTGAAACTCATTTTTTACCCTGGTCGACATGGTTTGACCCGTATTGACCTGGTGAACTCGGTTTTGACCAGAAATGACGGTTTTGACCCGAAAACAGCCTGAAACTCATTTTTTACCCTGGTCGACATGGTTTGACCCGTATTGACTCAGTGGACTCGGTTTTGACCCGAAATGGCTTGAAACTCATTTTTTACCCTGGTCGACATGTTTTGACCCGTATTGACTCGGTGGACTCGGTTTTGACCCGAAAACTCATTTTTTACTTGGCCGACATGGTTTGACCTGTATTGACCCGGTGGAATCGGTTCTTATGGAAAGATGCGGTTGACTCGAGAAAAATATATTTTTGAATTTTCCTTTTTCTTAATTTTTTTGGATTTTTATAAATAATAATAGAAATAAAATAACATTTGAGAAAATCTTGGTGGATCCAAAATTGGGTTACAATATAATTAAATACAACGAATTAAAAACCAGAAAAGCCAAAAAGCCACAATGAAGAAAAAATGGTAAAGAAGAAAAGGATAGAGCGTGTTTGGCAGTGTGGTTGCGAGTGCTTTTCAAATAGCTTTTCGTGCCGAAATACATGCCAATGATGTTTTTTTATTTTTTAAAAATCATTTTTGACATCAGCACATCAAAACGATCCAAAAAGTACAAACCGCACTCAATTTTAGCAAAAAAAAAAAATTCAAATTTGCACAAAACACAGGTACAAATGCAGTAATAGTTTACCTGCAAAACGCGGTTCTCCAAGTGTATAGTTACTGGTTTGCTTCATCAATCAGTAAAGAACAAAAATTTAAGAAAGAAGAAAACTGAAGAGAAACAACAAAAGTTAGAGTTTGTTGAGGGCCCTTCTTGTTATTATAACCAAAAGAGAGACGGGAACTTACCAGCTATGGCCTGCCTTGAAGTTTTTTGTGGGTGGAGATTCCTCTGCAACTGATATGGCTTGAACTTTGAAGAGATTAGGTTTATGTGAATTGTGAATTTGTGATTCTGTCTTCACATTGTAATGCAAATGGTTTGATAATTTGACAGTTAAGAGATAAAACGGTGACGTTTTATTTATACATATATAAAAAATAGTTGAGTTTCATCCGGGTTTACCCGGGTCGACCGGGTTTTACCAGGCCAATTCCCAAACGGGTTTTTGCCTCCACCTGGACCGGTCCTAAGCCCTGGTCATCCGAATCCCGGGTCGACTTGCCGAACCGGTCCGGGTTTTAAAACTCTGGCCTGCATTTTTCTTCTTCTTCCACATCTGCTCTTTATCACCATGGAACGTGTTAGCTTGACATCTTCGTAAAGGAGGTCTTTTCCACCAAAACCGAAGCCATGGCCTATCCCAAGAAACATCCTTCTATAACACTTTTTTTGAATAAAGTAAAAAAAAATTGTAATAATTGATTAATCAAACATATACAACTAGAACACTTAAAAAAAAACTAAAATGGAATTGAATTAATTGAAAGTCAACAAAAATTATTGGTATATGCATATACCATGCCCGAGGCCGCTTTTAGCTGCGGGCTCCATCAAAATTCAATTTTTTACTAATTACATCATCATTTAAACAAGGTGATCCGTTAGATAAAAAAGGCATATTTTGTTTTTCATGTAATAAAATATTTAAAATATAAATTAAAAACTTGATTAGTGTATCAAATAAAGTTAATTGACTGACTATCATATGTATTAATAAATGAAAAAAAAATTTGATCTGACTTATTTGATCTAACGAATCACCTTATTTAAATGGTGATGTAGTTAGTAAAAAATTTGATGCTATCTTTTTTTTAACAATAAATTGTTAAAAAATTAAATCATCAAAACATATGGAGAGTGAAATGAAAAGATAATGACACATTGTATTGACTTATGTTAACCCACGTAATCAACAACCAAGGTAATGATCACAATCATAATGAGTTAACCCAAATTGTAATAAAAATATAAATTAAAAAAAAATCCAAAGCAAAAGGAATTACAAAAAAAAGATAAGGATCAAATCACATAAAAAAATTTGAAAGATGAAATTGTAAAATTTAGAGAAAAATTAATCAATTGTTGTACTTAAATTTGTTATTCAAGAAATTGTTGGTTTGACCACCCAATACTTAGTGATCCTTCGGGTGTAAAAAATTTTGATTTTTTTTAAATGAAATTTTATTTTTTGTTTTTATATTATTATGATGTGCTGGTATCAAAAATGATTTAAAAAAAATTAAAAACTTTATTTTAATACATTTCTAAATGAAAAATATTTTAAATCATCACTACTATCACAATTACAAACATGCCCGACATTGAGATTGTACTATAAGCTTATTAGGTCTACCTTTGCTCATTTAATTAGCCCCGATTTCAAAAAACAAATTTTAAAACCTTTTTTTTTTCTCAACAAAGAAAACGCATGTTATGTAGAAAGAAATGTTAGTTGATTGAGCTACTATAAAATATCTTTTTATTTTATATTGAAATGATATAATATTAGATTGATCTAAGTTTTATAACTTAATTTATGAAACTCACACTCAAGATTATAGACTTTATTAAATTTAATAACTTTATTTTTTTAATAAAAATATATTATTTTAATATTTTTTAAATAAAAATATTTTAAAAGATAATTATTACTATACTTTCGAATACTGCTAAACAAATTTCTTAAAAAATTATTAAAATAATATATTAACGTGGTTTACTACTATTTATACAATCAGTTAAAATGACCCCGTCCTTGTACAGTGGAAACTGTTAATATTAAATTAAAATACGAGTCAAATTCATCATGACAAGAGAATAATAATAATAATAATAATAATAATAATAATAAAAAAGCAGCTAATTATTAACCGGTGGGAATTACCACCTGCAAATTGTTTAAACCGATATAGTCAAACATCATATTGTAGACATTATCGTTTCATTGACGTTATCTATTGTTAATTCTAATTTACTTTTAATCCGAACTCCATTCTATTGCCCACTGCCTCTTCGTTGTGACCGTGTTTGAGAGTACGGAAATAATAACTATTTTTTAAAATTAATTTTATTTAAAAATATATTAAAATAATATATATTTTTTTTATTTTTGATATTATCACATTAAAATAATTAAAAAATATAAAAAAATTTAATTGTTTTTTTAAAATCTAAATTTTAACCAGCCCAGTTGTGAATATGGTCACTCTTTTGCTGTCATTGCAAACATTTTCGTTAATTTTCTTCTAATTTCCTTAAAATAACCTCAAATTAGCACCTCATCTATCCACTAATTCTCAACTTAATTACCCCCCCCAAAAAAAAGAAAAAAAAAAGAAAAAAAAAACAAATCAGCTATGATTCCTTAATTAATCAACAAATCATTATAGAACAAAGAGTTTTAATTATTCATAAGTATGAATTAATTCTATGTACTGAAATTAATTATTCAATTTTTTTTATATTAATATGGGTGTTTGGATCAGTTTGCATGCACCTCAACTAATTAATTTCACAGGCCTAAAATTAGCAATTATATAAGCTTCTAGTGACACTGAGATTTGTTGAACTCGAACTAGTGATTTTTAGAAAGTAAACTCAGGATCTGATCAGTTAGGTTAGACACCTTAAGATTATTTATTTTATATCTTAAAAATATAACTGATATATAAATTTATATATTCAAGAAAAATGTTTTTCTTGAATACAGAGACAGAAGTCGTAGCAGCAATGACATGCAATTTTTTATTAAGCTTTTGCCGGAAAACTTTAGTAGTGTGTGTGTGTGTGTGTATATATATATATGTATGAGAATGCAAGAGGGGTACGTACGTACTTGTATAGTGATAACTCCACTCCGAACATTGAACCTTCCAGAGTACTATCTCCATATGCTAATATTGTAATAATTATAGAAAACTAGGTGA
>Ga0325411_1008110_pt1 | contig 11390 bp, 4 predicted proteins | sample PopdelMetagenome_13_FD_206181 | JGI IMG/M metagenome (GOLD analysis project Ga0325411, IMG submission 206181) | Populus deltoides microbial communities from Bellville, Georgia, United States - Xylem-PdIQD-R4 | ecosystem: Host-associated > Plants > Phyllosphere > Stem > Wood/Secondary xylem...
TTCTCCTTCTCATACTCCCTCAAGCAGTCTCTCCCTCTTTTTGGAAACTTAGAAACCCAGAGCCGAAATACTCCAGAGCGTTTCCTCTCCCCCCAAAAAAAAAAAAAAAAAACTCTCCTTTCTAACTCTCTGGCTAAATGTCGGTCTTTTATTTTGCCCAATTAACCTGCACCGCCCAACTCTTTTGTTAGATATCTCTGTATTGTTTTTGGAGCAAGAATAGCAGCAGTGGAGATGTGTGTGTTTTAATGGTGGACAACGTTTTTCAAGGCTTTAGAGGGTGTGTTTTTGGCTGCTTTGCAGCAGGATATGTGAGTTAATTTCTTTTTAGGGATGGGGAAAACAATGCAGGAAAAACCTGTGTGTCTTGGCTGATTTGAGGAGATAGAAGAGCACGAGAGAGGAGAAAAGTAGCTGTCGTGTTTGTTTGAAACAACAACATGCAGGGAGCAGAGGAAGAAAGGCAAGGCTACACATAAACGTGAATAATATTTCATTTTTTTTTAAAAAAACTGGATTAAAAATAAAAAACTAAAACTTTCAGTTGAAATATAATATTTCTTCACACGAAAACCAATTTTTAAAATTTGTGTTGAATTTGAAAAACACATTTAAAAGTTATTCATAATTTTCTTACAAGTCTTCCATTGTTTTTCAAATAAATAAAAGACAAACAATCTAATTAGTTTTCTATTATATATATATATAAACACTTTTTAACAATATTTATTTTTATTTTTATTATAAATCTAACATGACTATTTTTCTGAGTTAACAATATAAAAAATGAAATAAAATTAATATTTTATAATTAAATTATCATGAATACAAATTAAATATTAAGATGATTATTATAAATATGGTTTTGATTTTTTTTTTAATGAAAAATAGTTATAATATTAATATGTTTTTTATTTTTGTTTGAAAAATTCATGAACATTTTTTTAATTCTATATTAGAAATAAAAACTAGAAAAAAAAAGAAAATTGAAAAAAGTAAAAGAAAAATAGTTTTCTATTTCTGAATAACCTCATGATTTCCCTTTGTTGTTTGAACATCATTCACTTTTTCCTATTCTTTTGTTTTATTTTGGTCCATATAATTGGTCACCTTATCTGTTTTGGACGTGTGCTCTTTCTTTCATATTTCTATCTACTTTAGATCCCTATTATGACTATTCTTTTTTAATTTTGACTAAATTATCCTAAATTAACTTCAAATTAATAATAATAATAAAATAGAATCATTAAAATATGTTGGTAAATCTTCACAAAAACAAATGCCAAAAAAAGTTTTTTTTTTTTCAGGAAAAAAACAATGCTTGAAACTAAATATAAAGTATGAACACTTTTTACAACCATGCAATCTTCTTGCAAGTAAATGAAAAGCTTTGTCTTGTACAATAATTACTACATATTTTTTTCCTCATCATTATTTCATTGGATAATCCCATATCTTCATTTTCTCTACTCAATAATCTCATTGGCTTGTCGAAAGAGGTATATATATGGGTTTAATGGGTGACTCTATCTCGAATAAATGACATCTATATTCCATTATTGATCATGTTACGCCTGCCTCTAAAAGTCTTGACAATTCTCAACACTGTGTCTTTTTATTAGCCATAGCATGAAACTCCTTTTTACCACTTAGAAAGTCCGAAGTGGTTGGATAGGCTTGATCAATGCAGGTTTTATTTGACGAGCTCTTAGAAAAAGATGATAGATATCATTGTAGGAGTGAGGTAACTAAGGTAAAGATCCTCGTTTCTTTTAGAGTACTTTAGTCTCCAACATATTAAGGATTAGTGTTGATATTGTTGTATCTTCCATTACTTTCTTCAAAATCTATTATCCCCAACCTCACAGTTTAAGGCTCGATGATTGTATTTCTTAATAGAACCTTGAATTCAATATGGTACTCTTATTATATACTTGGATCATACTAGTTAGGGTATAGTAGGTGTATAGGATTCGCTGAAGTAGGTGCAATTAGTTAAGCGAGCAAGAGGCATTGGTATACTACACTATATGGAAGAGGGATTCCAATCCTTGAGGATGACTTATGTGGAGAGAGGGGTGCCATTCTTATTATTACTTATAGGGCTTTATAGCCATATCCTTGATCAACCTCATACCTATACCATATTCTATCTTTTTAGCCATACTGACGAGTTCTTCGAAAGAAAATGAGAGATGGTCCAATAGACACTCATATTACGGGGATCTAAAAGTGTTGATGAATATGTAAATAAGCTCCTTCTCATTTAATGGCGGGTGTACTTGAGCAATTATTTCCCGCCATCCCTTACCAATACTAGTTAAAAACTCACCACTCCCTTTCCTTATGCCTTGAAGATCTAAGTTTTTAGGGTAGACATTATTGGAGGATGCTAGAACCGCAACAAGAAGATTATGGAGTTGTCCTATGTGTTTATTGTAGGATATGAAACGGGCACTTCAATAATAAGTTGTGTAGAAGAGTTGACCCTTTTATATGTCCTTTCAATATCCAACTGTCTTGTTCAGAGTGCCTACCAAGTAAACTAACTAATCGAGCTACTTCTCCTTTGAGGGATTTAATCTCCTTGATTTGACTTTGTTATGATAGAGTTCTTTCCTTGTTTTCCATGATTCTATGAACCTTTAGCATTTCGATCATCAGTGGACTCAATTTGCTTAATTCGACTGGCAATTCCTATGATTATTTGATCACCATTTTGGTTTTTGGCTAACAATATGCTCAAGACCAACTATTTCAACTAGCATTGATCACAATATGAGTCTATTTAGAATTTCACCCAATGGGATGCTTCGTACTAACTTTTACTTTCTTAAATTAGTAATGAGTTTATTAGGTACTTTTACTAACATAATGGGTTAATGCCTCATTAATCATCTTAGAAAGTGTAAGTAATTTGCAAAACTCAAACCGATTATGTATGAAATCCTTATTTAGTATTTTGATTGAGGTGGTCTTAACGACCATGATACTAACTCTTGATAAGATCACAAAATGTTGTTATGATCAGTACTTTGTTTATAAAATAAAAAGAAAAAGTATGCCTCTGTCCTACAAGATAACCTAGTGGTAGCTAGGTTGTCGGATTTAACTAAAGTTGAAGATAAAGTTTAACGTCTAGTCCTAATTTATCCTCCACTATACAGTCCCCATTGCTAGTTTGAATTCTAACTATAATAGATGGTTTCTGAGCCTTGCTTCCCATATTTGGAAGGCCGCTAGCTTTCCTTTCATGGATCTATTATGTAAGCAAGTGTCGACAGGAGTAGAAATGGCCACTCCATATACTCTAAGATCGAAATCCCAAAGCGTTAAGGCCCTCGCCAATCTAATCTTAGGTTATAGTTTGAAATGGTGTGCGTAACTCATAGAGTGTAGTGTTGTGTGTGAATAGGAGTCACATTGGGCATACAATTATCGATACATAAATATAAAATTCACAAACGCAACGAAACAAGCTAGTGTAACCCATAAGTCTCTAGAAGAGTTGCCATTATGTTATATGGATTGTCACACCCGACATCGTGACGACTTTTAATACTTTTAGAAAAAAAAAACAGATATTTGACATCTTGTTTTTTATGAGAAAAAGATCTGGTTTAAGGAGTTGCTACCTAGTATTATAGTCACTAGGAATCCTAACTAGTTAACAAAAATTTTATGGTATGAAACTGATTACGCAAAAGGAAAGATATTATCACCTTTTAAGCGTCCTATTTGAGGTAGACTCATTGCAAGTCTTGTTTTAAATTGCTAAGGATTTGTTGTATTATGCTTTTGATGGTTTATCTATAATATTCCTAACTCTGGCGCTAATAAATATTTAACTACAAATACTTCTAACTCTAGTATTGATAAATATTACGTGAAAAAAATATATGATATTCCTAACTTTGACATAAGTGAATATTATAGTTGATATTTTTGACTCAGGCATCAATAAATATCAGAGTTGATATTTCTGACTCTGCAGTTGCCACCTAGTATTATTAAGGAGTTGCCATATAGTATTATGGTCACTAGGAACCCTAACTGGTCAACAAAGTTTCTATGGTATAAGACTGATTACGTAAAAAAAAGGTACTATCACCTTTTAAGCGTCCTACCTAAGGTAAGCTTATTGCTAGTTTTGTTTTAAATTGCTAATGATTTTTTGTATTACGCTTTTGATAGTCTGTCTATAATATTCCTAACTCTGGCGTCAATAAATATTCAACTACAAATACTTCTAACTCTGGTATTGATAAATATTACATGAAAAAAATATATGATATTCCTAACTTTGACATAAGTGAATATTGGAGTTGATATTTATGACTTTGACGTCAGTGAATACTAGGATTGATATTCGTCGTGAATCCATTTACCTCAAACACTTTTGGATTGAGTTTTTAAAATGATTATCATAACCTCAATTTTTGAATTTTAAAAAAATAAAAAAAATGAATGAACAAAAAATAATTTGAGAATTGGGTCAAGATAACCAAATTAAAAATTTGAGGACTAATAAAGACGAAATTATAAATTTGGAAGTCAATTTAGCTAAAAATTAGAAGAATTGATAAATTTGGGGACTTAATTAAACTTTGATTTAATTAATTAATGCAATTAAGGGTTTAATTGAAGAAATATCAAAGTTCATGGTCAGTTTGGGTCAAAATTGAAAGAAATTAAATTCTAGGGACCAAAGTGAATAGGCGCTGATATTTCAGGGGGGAGATTGAAAAATAACAGTCCTAGCCTAAAACAATGTCGTTCCAAACATTGTGTATTCTCCACTTCCTCTAGAAGCAAGGGAAATCTAGTCGACCAGCCACAGAAATGGCTTTGGACAGACTCTAATTCCCCACCAAATTCACACTAAACCATATCCATTACAATGCCCAAGACTTCCATCACCGATCTGGGTAGTTGGTTTTGTTTTCTGAAGATGATGAGGGATATGGTGCAGGTTCAACTATTATGCCTGGGGTTGCTGGAACAATATCAAAAGATGGCATGCCTTGTATGGTGTTGGGTAAGGCTGGTGGAAAGGCCAGGGAAGAGAAAATAAAGGTGTGTCTTTTAGCAACCACGAGGAAAAAAATGTGTATGACTAGATTATAAAGATGGGGGATGGAGGCATAGTTGGTGCAATGAGGGTTTGATTTTTTTTTTGTGTATTGTACTCCTTTAGTATTTCTTATAATGACTCTTCCCTTTTTTGTATGCACTGGGATCTGTATTTATAATACAGGAGTCCCATAGCATATGAGAAACAAAGTTTCAAATAAACTTATTTTTTTAAAAATTTAAATTTGACTAGAATTAAAAATCAGATTTGAAAATGGATAACTATTATTATCTTGATGATGCTTTTAAAGTGAAGATAGAGAGAATGGTAAAAACACATTATAATCCATAGTTTTCCCACAAGTTGATAAATCACACCTTTAACCAAAATTAATACCTGATATTTTAATTTCAAATTTTAATCCTCATAAAATTAAATTAAAAGCAATTGGGTCACAATTGAGTTATAAGATGGATGATGACATTTAGGTGATAACAAAAAACACTTCTAATAAAAGAGTGGCCATATAATTTTTCTTGAATGTGATAATTAAGAAAAACTTAACACTCATTCTAAAAGTTTCTAGCCAGGGAGTTGTTTTCATAACTAAGAGCACAATCACCTTAATATATCATCGTAATGGGATTACTACTCAATTCTAACTTAAAGGGATTTCTTATGCAAGTTAAATTATATGTCCACATCTCAAGCCTAGTTTATGAGTTGATTATTGAGCTTTTTCTAATCAATCATAGCTAAGGTGATTTGAAAAGTGAAACATGGTCTAATCTCTCACTTAAATTGATACTGGCCACTGGAGTCCATTTAAGATGGAAAATGTTTAGGACTGGACCTTGTTTACTAGTTAGAAAACCTAATCCAAATTAAATAAAAATAAAATAAAATAAAATACAAATAAATAAATTTAGACCTTGGACCCAAATCCACATGTCAAATTATAAAAACAAAAACAAAGTGCATATCTAATTTTGAAAGATCCAAAATATTAATGACTAGGTTTTTATTCTTATATCAACCTTCCACGTAACATAAGTAATCTTCATCCAAATCCTAAACGAGTCTAAATAATCTAACATGATCTTTGGAGTTCTTGAAAAAATTATCATTTTCATTGCATGTAAAACTTTTAAGAAACCCAACATTCTTAGTCTGCCCGAATAGCTTCCAAAGGTTTCTTTTTGTTTATCTCCTACATACTAACTTGATCTTTATTAATTTTTATACGTGAAAATTTTCTTGTGTGAATGTGTATGGATATGTTTAAACTTATTCGTGGACATACTTGAATTTACTTGTTGATGTGTTGATTTAAAGTACATATGTTAATTTATGTGTGGATGTGAGTTTCAAACATTTTCAATGATTTTTTTTAAAACATAAGGTAGGGATATTTTAATAAAAAATAAACTCAATGGTAGTACAATCTTTAAAATAAATTTGTCGTTCAGATGTTGATATTTTGTTAATATATAATAATAATAATAATAATAATAATAATAATAATAATAATAATAATAATAATAATGCTTGTGTTACAATAAATATATTCTATTTTTCTAATATAAAATATCATATTTATTTATTTATATGAATTTGTGAGTTAAGGGCGTATTTTTATCAATAATACCCTCTTAACTCATTTTTTCCACATAAAGTAAACCACAATCCTACCTATGGAGTTACTTTAAAGGTGACTACATCTTTTTTTCTTCTAAAAAACTAATTATATATTTATATGTATTTTATGTAAATTTTATTTTGATCTTTTGTTTGTAAATATATTCTTATGAGAATGATAGTTTTGTATAATTTGAGGCTTATGTACTTATTAATTCTTCAATATTGCATCATTATGAGTTGATTTCGGCAGGGTCAATGTGACACCACCGAGGCCCATTAAGTGTGAGTGGATGTTTTCATGCCTATTTTGGATATAATTAAGGAAAACGAGTTTCAAACCAAGTTACCATTAACCATCCTTTCGGTTCCAATACCCAAAAATGAGGATTGTGCTTTATTGCTAGACATATATTCCCAATCATTGTCTTAGGTTTTAGTAATCTTTTATCATAAAGATACATATATACCAATTTAGAAAAACTTTAGTAATGACACAATATATACCTTTATCATCAAGGATAAACAACAATGCAACTTAGGTAGAATGTATATGGTAGTAGTCATCTTTCCTATTATACAACCATCCTCTTACCTAACACTCTGAAGACTAGTTACGGTTCCTAGTTACCATCATTTCACTAAGATGTCATATGTGATAGAATGTCGACTCCATTAGGGGACCTTGTTTTAGAGCTAAGCTTTTTTTGCTTGATTTTTATGATAACATGTATTATATGCTTTGATGTGTTCTTTAAAGGACTTTACCCTGCCATTTTTTTTAATAAACTGACCACTATGTGTTGTTTTTATTTTATTTTATTTTATATGTTTATTTTATGTACCTTATTTCATGTATTTCTCCATTATGTCTAGATTGGATATGGATCCATTCCATTGCACACACTATACAACCCTTATTCTGCACACATATTGCTTTAAGTTATCATAAAGAATTAATGGTGTTTTGATATGGCTTTGACCTAGGTTAGCACATATGAACCCTTAGACTCTCATCAAAATTTTGCGAGGTCATGATTAGTAGCTGATGTGGATTTTCTTAGTCTATACTCTTTAAACCTTATTGGTGTCAGATCAATATTTAAATCTTTGTGATCCAAATGTTATGGGATATTTTAAGACCAATAGGTTAACCAACCTACATATATAATGTCTAGAACCTTCACTTAGGGTGTTTCCTTGTAACTATCACACTGGGTAAGCTTGATGTGCATGGGTGACAAGATGTCCAAGTATTGAATTCTATATAAGAAAAGTTCCAATATAAGTCTAATTATCAACGAAATCTCTATCCATGAAAAAGTCATAGTATTGTATCCTACTCATCGATGGAAGCAAGTTCCCTTATAAATCAATAGTGTTAAAGTGGTTATCAAACTTTTGATCATCATTAGAAGATTCCACAACTCTTTTAACATATCACAAAGGTTTACTCTATATCCAATTATTTATTTCAAGATATTATTTTTGTGAATTTTTTATTTATACGAGTTATTTTTTTTTTAGTTTTTATTGAAGGGGAAACAAATACAAATTTTCCTCAAAAGCCCATATTAAACTAAGTCATGAAAGATAAAAAGATAGCGCAAACTGAGAAGAATCACTCAGAAAAGATCAAGTCCTCAATGGGTGAAATCAGTCAATGAACTAAAATATTAGGCTTATAGGGCTACCAAAAGAGGACAAGCAACTAAACCTAGGAGATCAGGCCAACGCACTTGGCTTAATAGAAAGAAGGCCAAGTGATCGGGCTTGCAAATTTTTAGTTTAAGGTTTGATGTCATGTTGCCCACACTAATTTTTTTTTAAATAAATGGACAGCATGTCATTCATATTTGCAAACGTCGCATATGTACTGGTTTAGATACTTGCCACCTTCGGTTTTGGAAAGTCGGGGTCTGAGTTTTAGGACCCTAAAAACCCAGTTTTCAACTTTTTTTTCACCTGAAAAACCCTAATAAATAACATTATACCACATTAAATTAAAACAATTTCTCTCTCTCAAAGTTTGATATACTTTTTTTTGGCAAGATAAAAGTTCCAAACCATACTAATAGAACTCCTCTCAACAAGATGAACCAATTGACACTAAGATTGACTTTTTGGTTGTCAAAATAAAGGATCCTTCACCGAAGCTTTTCCAAAATATTACAAGGCCTTATTTTCTATAAAATTAAAATTTTATAGTGATCAGACATCTATAAAGTCTTACAATAAAGTTCAGAAGCTACCATGTAAGATTTACATTATTATCCTAGTTTTTAAGATTCTTTTCCTAAGTGGATAAGTACTTTTTTATTTTTATTTTTCTAGACTTGTTTAAGATATTTTTACCTAGTATAAATAGGCTTATTTAACTTGTATTTATGTTTTTTTTTGGAGAAATTTGGTTTATTTCAGAATAATACTATATGTGTGCGAGGTTGCTCATACTCTCGGTTCTTCATTGAACTCTTTTGGACTTATCAAAGATTAATTGTCATTATGATGTTCTTTCTTATACCTGTAGCTCTTAATTTGTTATAATCAAAGGGCTAGGATTTTTTTCATCCAATAACGTGAGTGATTTGATTCAAGTAATCATTGTATCAAGTTCTTTATTGTAATATGATTTTAGCTTACTTGGGTTGTTATTTCTTGCATGTGGGTTTAAAGGTTCTTACCCTTTGGGTTTGCTTCGGTTGATAATAGAGCAAGGCTCTAAAATCAAGTTCTATCTTTTTATCTTTAAATTTTTTGTGTTATTTTTTCGTTGTTCTTCAGTCTTGATTTTGTGGCAATAGTATATAAAAAAATTTTATATTAAAAAAGACTACTATTGAATCAATATATTAAAATAAGAAGAAGAAAAGTTAAAATCACAAGTTTTTGTTACTCCCGCAAAATCAAAACTTACAATTCTTGAGAAAAATACAAATCAGTGTCTACCGAATCAATTTGTATCATCAATAAATTATTTTGTTTGTTGCTATTAGTTTTGGGGTGGTTTATCTTAATTATGGTTTCGGGTTTAATAATATTTATTGCACTCATCTTCACTTTCATATTCATTTTTGTGTTCGTTATCGTATTCATCGTTGTTTTTTATTTCACTCTCATTTTCATTTTGTAATTCATTTCATTATCGTTTTTATTTTTCTTGATTGTTTATGTCTTGAAATCTTTGGTTGGATGTTATGAAGCTGTGATTTTTTATTGTTTATGATTAGTTCCCTAAAGAATTGAAAAGAAAACACAAGAGGTAAAATGTGAGTATATTATCGTGAAAAGCGATAATTAAGTGAAACACGAGTGAAGTGATATGATATTGAGTGTAAACACATGAGGGAGTGTGTGAAGATATGTTTTTTTTTTTTTACTAACATGAAATTTTAGATTTTGATGATGTCTTTCAAAGATGGATTATCACCTATAAAGTAAATGGAAAACTTGTTCTTTATATTACAAGATATGTGGTAGCAATTTGAGAGGATAAATGTGAGGTTTGGTGTGGTTTTTGAATGCTTTGAACTGTGAGATAACGAATGTGGTGGAAATGTAGAACTATGTGGAGTTAGAAAAAATGATGCAATCGCCTACAAAGTTGAAAATAAAACTTAAAAGAAAAGGGTCGTACATGACAAATTCAAAATCTAGGTTCTTTTTCAACATGGAGGCCAAATTATAGGAAAGAAGGGGTTGCCTAAAATAAAATAAGCTTATTGTGGGAGCTAAAACTAAACAACCTAATGAAAAAAAAAAAAGTTCCACTGATACTAGATGTAAATCTGATACTAAAAAAAACCCTTACTTTTGATATCAAATGATTTTGATGTTTGAAAATAGATCACATAGCATCTCAATATCCTATATTCTTACATGATCATGGGGAGATTGAATATGAAAAAGATAACAATGATGATGAAATGCCATCACTTGAAGATGCTAGTGATGATAATGTAGAGTATCTAGTTGAGGATGAATCACTTATGATTAGGCTACCATTGAGTGTTTAGATAAAAAAAAAAGAGAGAGGATGATTTAAAGCAACAAAAAGTGAATATCTTCTATACAATTACAAAATACATCTTTTCTTACTCATTTCAAATGGCTGAGAGTTATAAAAAAAACCTTTATTTTTATTGTCAATGCCTTTTATTTAAAAACATGCTCCTTGTAAAAAAGCTATGACATTGTTTTCTAAGATAATTAGGACTTTTCTATAATGATATCGACAATTGTTTTATGGATAATTATATATCTTCTTGATATACATAATTTTTATGATAATTTTCTCATTAACATTGAATGAGAATAAAATATTTTTATTTTTATTTTTTCATTATAAATTTTTTTTATATAATCTTTTCAAATTTATTGTTATTTTTAATATATAGTTGCAAAGAGATAGTCGATTTATGATTTTTTTTTTAAAAAACTGAAGATTGCTTTCATAGTCATAATGAGTTTTTATTTAAGAAACAATACTCCTAAAAAAATATGTTTTTGAGAAAAGTCAAATGCATTAATAGGAAAATTTGGCTTTTTTTAAATTAAAAAGACACACCTTTTCCTTTTATTTAAAATTGATGTAGTTTCTTTAAACTTCTTTTTAGTGTTGCTGTTTGTACTCAATGAACTATGTTGCTATTAAAAAACCAACTTTTATAGTAAAATA
>Ga0325411_1008113_pt1 | contig 11389 bp, 5 predicted proteins | sample PopdelMetagenome_13_FD_206181 | JGI IMG/M metagenome (GOLD analysis project Ga0325411, IMG submission 206181) | Populus deltoides microbial communities from Bellville, Georgia, United States - Xylem-PdIQD-R4 | ecosystem: Host-associated > Plants > Phyllosphere > Stem > Wood/Secondary xylem...
AAATAGCTTAATATTTTTATTCAATAAATATGTTTTAAAATTTTAATATCTGTGCTATTTAATTTTTTTATTTAAGATTTTCATAAACTGTGATTTTTTCTAAAAATGACTAAATTTTATTAAAATTTTTGAAAAATATAAACTAAGAGAATCTATAAGGTATTTTTTTAACCAATCTTTTGGATTATTTTTTTTTAATTTCTTAAACATCTTAATTTTTTATTTTTTTTTCTAAAGATTTTTTTTTTGTTTTTTCAAAAAAACTTTTATGACTGCATATTGTTTCTACTTCTTCACATTATTTTTTTTAAGTAATGATTTTTTATCCCTTAAATATTTTCAAAATCTTTTATTTTTTGAAAGGTATTATAATTTTGCTATTTATTCAACCATTTGAAAATAAATTGATTTGTAATCATCTTATAATTTAATGCAATTTAGCCCAATTGGATGAAATTAATTAAATTTTGGCAACATTGAATAAAATTTGACCATAGTTTTTTAAAATTGTTTATTCATCATTTGATACAAAAATAGGGGCAACTTTTGGGAAAGGATTTAATTTTCATAATTTGCAGCCAACATAATTAATATTTAGAGTTTCAGCAGCACAAAAAATACAATTATTTTGTACCATCTTCATTAATTTGTAAGTTAACCTTCCAAGCACAAAGTTATCAACATTTTGAACGTCTCTGTCACATATAAAGTCCTAGCAATTGAACAATGAACAACTGTGTTTTAAAAAAAAAAAACACAATAAACTTCTTGAAACGTAAACTCACAAGAAATTAGCAAATAAAAATTACTGCGAAACAACAAAATTCAAGATAATACAGAAACAATATGGCTAATTTAATTGAAAATTGAACCTAGCAACTAGCTATTGGAGTAATACTTGAATATATATTGATAACTTTATAAAGATCAATTCTTAATCAAACTAATATTTAATGATGAAATTAAAAAATATTAAAAAAGGACAAAACAAAACCACCCCAATCAACTTGTGTTAACCTGCAACATCCTTAACCTAGGTCATGAAATCAGGATAACCCTATAGAAAGCAAATAAAAAAATGACAGAGTCCAATTTTCAACCAACCAATTATTGAAAGATGAGATCGAGAAACTATCTATTAAAAATAGAACAAAGAAAAAAATAACGCAAGTTAACCTGAACTAACATGTTAAACATGTGACCTAGGTCATGAGCCTAATATAAGTTTATAAAAAGAAAATAAAAAAATTTATGAAACTCTATTTCTAAGAAATCTAAAATTGAAATTTGAAATCGAGAAAAAAAACTAAATCCATGAGACCGGGGTAACTTCATAGAAAGAAAATTAAAAAAGAATTACAAGTTTCAATTCCCAAACAACCTAATATTGAAGGATAAAATTAAAAAATAAATAAACCAAATTGAGTTGTTGAATGATGAAATTGAAAAACAAATATTCAATTAAATTGATTCAACTTGGATCAATCTGTTGAACTTGTGACCTGAGTCATAAGATTGAGATAACCTCATAAAAGCAAATCGAAAAAAAATATGAAGCTTAATTAAAACAAAATCCAATTATAAAAAGATCAAAAAAATATGAACATGTTCAATTTGTCAAACTCACAACCCGGGTCATGATATTGGAATAACCCTATATAATAATAAAAAAGAATATGAAGTTCAATTTTCAACCAACTTAATATTGAAGATGAAATTGAAAAAAAAAATCAATTAGAAAAAACTAAAACAAAAAACTAAATCAACTCGGGTTAACCTATTAAATTTGCGATTAATTAGATCCTGAGATCGGGATAAATTCATAGAAAACAAATAAGAAAAATTATGAAACCTCACTTCCAATTTATCTAATGTTAAAGATTGAAATAAAAAAAAAACTAAAAAAGAAATTAATGGATTTAGTGAATCATTAATTTTACGCACTTATATATAAAAACAAAACTAAGAATAATGACTTCATAAAAATTATAAAACAAATGGATATTTTATTCATTCAATATTAATGAGAAAATTATATATTACGTTATGCATATTTACTAATAAAACAATCGATATTGTCATCATAAAAAAGTCCTAATATTTTTTTTAAAATAGCATAATTTGAAAATCATGTAATTATTATTTTAATAAGTTAATTTAAAGAGATATTTTATCAAAAATTAAAAAAGATAAAGGTGTATCTAAGAAAAATGTCAAGAGTGTCTGACCCAAGAAAAAAATCCATGCACATATAGGCCTAGAAAGTTATGCACGCATACCTAGCCCAAACAAAAAGTCGAAGCATGTATAGGACTTGAAGACTAGACCCACATGACCTTTTTTTTTAATGTGCATTGTCCACCCAATTATTTATAAACACACATAATAGATGAAGTGTCGTCTGTCTAAGGAGACGACCCATCATGTTTTGGTTGCTTTTTCAACTATTTTTTATGGCTAAAAACTCAAGATCTAAGTTTTGAAACCTCAAAAAACCAATTCATAATTTATTTTCACTTAAAAAAAAAAACATTCGAAGAAACCTCAAGAAACACATCTTATTAAACCCAAAAAAACCTATAAGCACTCTAAAATAAAAAAAATCTAACATTATTAAAAAAAATCTAATTCATTTTTTATTACATGTTCAAAAAAAAACCCACTATCATTAAATCTCTTTTTCTAAGATGAATACATTGACATAAAAATCGGTTTTTTTATGGTTATATATGGTCAGGTGAATATTTTCTCACCCTTTTTCCTTTCTTTTTTTTTTTGTGACTCTTACTCCTCTCAAATTTTAAACACTGAAACATAAAATAAATAAAGTTTAAGATTAAAATATAAAACTTGTATTATAAAAATAAAATAAAGACTTTAGATAACAAACTGTAGTTGTTCATGCTCCATAAATAATGAAAAAGGAAAAAAGATTTTCTTTTTTAGTTTTGAATTTAACCTTATTTTAAATTTTTAAATTGATATCTTGTTCTTTTAATTTTTATTGATAAAATTGAACTCTAATTTTCAACAAGGAGCATTAACTCAATGTTAATTAGTATATATTTTGACAATATTGCAAATACATCATAGCATATAGGATATGAAACAAATTATAATTATAAGGCTTAAAACCATTTTAAGTAATGTAGGTTGATAAAATTAAAAAAATTAAACAAAAGATTAGGGATTATAACCGAACAATTTTTTAGGACAAAATAAAATAAAGAGACTATCTCAATTCTACTGTAGCAGCATAGTGTAGTGGAGTCTACCTCTACAGTAAAAGAAATAGTAAAAGACTAGTAATTGGCATGCGCTGCGTTGCAGGCGACATGATAGTATTTTTAAAGCTATAAAGCCAACCAAAGCGCACTACACCTGTGGATTTCTTTGAGCATCTCCTAAGGTAAAAAGCTAGCATGATCTGCGAAACATAAATGAACTCAAAATCATATGATAAGAAAAGGGAAAAAAACAGTTGATTTTGTAATTATTGGTAACCCAATGTAAGTGTACAATCATATATATATATATATATATATATATATATATATATATATATATATATATATATATATATATATCTTGCAGCAGTTCTGGGTAGCTGAACCATGATCACATGTGGATTTATAAACCCTAGGAGAGAAGAATTCATGTTAATAGAATGAAAACTCTTTTCATTCATGATATGAAATTCTTAATTTAAGCACTGTTCACTCAATGTTAAATGAAATTAAATTCTGATAATTTATTGCCACCAATAAAATAAACAGTCACTACACGATTAAACAGTTTTAGACACATAATTTGTCGGTAAAATATTTGTCAACAGTCTTACTGATAGAATACGTCTGCCGGAATATTGATTGTCTATAATTTTTATTTTTATCGATAAGTCTGTCAGTAATACCTGACTAGTCAAGTTCAGGGCAATGACATTAATTCATTTAAAGTTTGGTTAGGAAACAAAATAGACAAAGATGAGGAGGGAAAAAAAATAAGAGAAGAGAAAATGTTGAGGCACATTGAGTCAATAAATTCTAATATAGCATAACAAAAAAAAATTACAAATGAGTTTGTAATGTCCCTTGTAAAAAAAGAAATTAAAAAAAAAAAGAAAGCTAGAAAGAAAGCAATAAAACATAATTAATTATGAGCATTTATTAGAAGATGCAACAATTTTTTTTTAATTAACGTGGGTGTCCGGGTCAGCTTACGCGTATCTCGATTAATCTCACGGGCCCTGAAGTTAATAATCATGTAAGCCTCCAGTAGCAATCATATTAACAACCACAGGTCTTGAACCTGAGATCATAGAAAGAGCAAACCTCTTAATTTCAAACTTTTATCATTGAACCACCTATTAAATGGTTAAATTTAAATACAACATTTAGTAGAATTAGTCAATGCCAAACTGGTAAGATCAATTGTTTTTAAACAACCCATCATCTAATTCTCTCATTAACAACTTTCACTTGGATTAATTTTGAAGAAAAGGAAGACATCAAAGAACTAGATAGGTTGATAAATCTAGACAGCATAACTGTCTGCAGTTTATGTTCGATACAAAAATTTATAAGTATTACAAATGAGCCTACCTCTACAGTAAAAGAAATAGTAAAAGACTAGTAATTGACATGCGCTGCGTTGCAGGCGACATGATAGTATTTTTAAAATTATTTTATTTATATTTTTAAATTGTTCTATAATACTAATTTTAAAAAAATAATAAAAATATTATTTTAATATATTTCATGTTCTTCTTTTGCTATCTATCATCAATTAGCACATGGTTATTATCCTGTATGTTCTCCTTTTGCTACTATTTTACTATATAATAAAATTGATATATACATTATTAAATGCGTAATAATAGTTACTAACATCGAGATGACGATTTATCTTTGACTTTTCTTCACATATTTGAATATATAAATTTCATTATAAAACATAATTTATTTCACGAGGTGAGGTGAGTGTAGGAAGTAGGAACTTGATTTTTGTCAATAAAATAATATTATTTAAAAAATAAAAAAAAAATCAAAACTTGAAGATCAATCAATCCAATCCACCATGTAATTTTAAAACCAAGTCAATTATCAAATCATATATCTCTTCAAAAGACTACAAGACATGTCCAAAGGATCAATGTTTATTATTAAATCGAAGGCCCAATTCAGAAGAAAGACAGACACTTGCATGGAAAAAGAAAGCCATATGTTTGGATAAGGGATCATATATATGTTTTCAGATGAAGCAAATAGCAGCTCTTCGGTTTCAGTTTTTGACCATATATTTGGTAGTGTTTTTTGATTTTTTTATTTAAGTGAAATTTTAAATAAGTCATAAGTTTGTTTGTAAAAATAATTTTTAGTTTTAAAAAAAAAAAAAGCTTGGTCTCAAGTAAGTAAATGGTCCATCCTACGAAAATGATCTAGTTCGGATTTTTATGCTAAATGATTCAAAGATTAGGGGTTTTGAAATTATCTAAGCTATATTAAAGTAAACAAAATAAAATAATCAAACTAAATTAAATAAATCAAAATTATTAAGAGAAAAACCTTGGTCTTAAGTAAAACATCTATTGATGAAAATCAAAACTGATTATTGAAATGATACGTCAATTTATATTCTAAATATTTATTTTTTCTTAATATTAGTCAGTAAACTGATCTGCAATTAATTAACTCTAACAATTAAACAACTACAACATTTATGTTAGTAATTTAATTTAATGGTAGCTTTGAGAACTAGATAGGTTGATAAATCTAGACAGCATAACTGTCTGCAGTCTATGTTTGATTTAATTGAATATTTTTTCTAAGATTACAACATAGATCCGCCATAATTATTAAACTTAATTGCTTTAAAAGTTAAATATCACAACTCCGGTTTTGATAGCAAACTTAACAATAGATTTATTAGAATAATAACTTAGAGTCCGCTCCGATAATCAAACTAAACAATCATAGAAAATAAACATAGAAAAACATTCATACTTATTATACAAACTAAAAGGAAAAGATAAAATAAATCTCATAGTTTTTGAAATCTGAAGGCTTCTGTATCCTTTCAACTAATTGAGAAAAATAACTTAGTCTTACATGACTATCGAAAAACTAAGGAAAAGAAAAGATGAAAACATAATTTCAGGAGTTGAAAAAAAATATGAAAGTTTTTTTTCTTCTTTCAAGTCGCCCCCATCTTCACCTCTCTCTCTTTTCTTTTTTATCAGATAAAAAAAACCTAATATCCACCTTCTTACTAGTTTGTTTTTATCAAGAAAGAAAAAAAATGAGTCATTTCCAAAGTAGACAATCTATATTTAAGGAGCACAATAATTACTTTCCTATAAAAATAAAAAAATAGTCTTACATGAAATCTTCAAGTTTTGAATTTAGACTTAGTGAAGTTAATTTGTCCGTGTGAAGACCCTTTCCATATGAAGAAAAAAATTTCATGTTGCTTGGGAAGTAAGTTGAACTTGTCTCTTCACTAAACATGTATACTGGCAGAACTTAAGGATTATCTTATAAAAATCATATTTCTTTGATATGGTATTGTGGTAACTTTTATGGTTGTGATTGTGGTTTGAAAAAAATTGTTTTTACAAAAAGTACTTTTAGTTGAGATTGGTTTGATATTTATATATGTTTGGTTAAAACTATGGTTGAAATTGAGGTTGAACAAAAAGTAGTTTAATGTGTTTGGTTAAAAGAATGTTTTTCAAATTGAGGTTATATATATTGATGGTTTTAAATTTAAATATTGTAGATTTAACTTCTGCTATTACATCATGAAATAAATAATACTTATATCAAATATTTTTTATTGTTCCATTAAACCATCTACAATTATATCACGTATGAAATCTATCCGACAAGGACTACAGTTTCCTTGGTTTCTTAAGTGCGTAACAACACCAGGTAAAATATCATTAGGAACAAAATTGGGATTGCGATCAAATTCTGCAAATGCTACGTCATCAAGCGATCTCCTTCTAATTTTTTGAATAAAACACAATTAAAATTAAATTTTTGTTTAACTAAGTCGGACCCGGTTCAATGCATTTAACTTTGGACTAGACCCGGTCCGGCCGGAACAGTGGAGAGTGAAAATCTCCACTGTGTCCGCAGGTTTGCGGAAAGCGCGCAGCTGAGAGCTGCTTTCCGTAAACCTGTGGTTTTAATAAATTTAAATGGGTCCCACATGAATAGTAAAATGTGGTTCTTCATTACCAAACATTTAACATCTGCGGTTTGCTTAAAAAATTGTCGCAACCCCGTAAACAAACGGATACTTAGTAGATTGATAGGCTTTTGAGTTAAGAATCCAACAAACTTGGGTTTGCAACAAACAAATTTCTCTAACTCAAAATATTCAAGTTGGAATGGTCGAAATTCAAAGTTAACAGCCTGTTTGGGAGTGTGGTTGCGATTGCTTTTCAAAATATTTTTCACTCAGAAATATATCAAAATAATACTTTTTTTTATTTTCTAAAAATTATTTTTTATATTAGTGAATTAAAATGATGTACAAACACCAAAAAAATATTAATTTGAAGAAAAAAATAAAAAAATTTTAAATTTTAAAAAAATACTTTTAAAATAAAAAAACAAACGGTATCTTAATATTTATGGGTGGATATTAAGTATTTTTTCACATATTGGGCTCATAATTTTATAAGAGCCCCTACATGTGGTACAAGATGTTTCTGGTAGGTTGGTGGGGTGGGAAATCTATCAGCTCGGGTACAATGAGCTAATCGAGTAATAGTCCTCTCCCTTTGAGGTTGTCATGTATTTCTACGAGAGAGGTGTTTATGATAGTGCATATGATTTATTTATTTATTTATTTTTTTACCGTAGTTATAAAATATTAACAGGAAACAAATTGGTGCTTCTCAGAAAATACATGGGGCTTCGTGGATACGAGCCAAAAGAAATATACATTTGTATGTCAAAATGGTCGCCCAAGTGGATCAAGTGACATGCAGGCATATTATGGTTAATTAAGGATGACAATAAATAGTAGTGATAAAACTTTAATAGGTGTTTAAGTGTTCTTGTTCATGTTACATATGCATGCTTGTCTTATAATATAAGAATCATGACGAAAATAGATGAGCATAGCATATATAAAATGGAAACATGATAAATGGAGAGCGGCTTTTTCTTGTTGATTGATCTAGAAGACAACTTTTTTTTTTAATTCGAGGAAACCTCACTCCTTATAAAACATATTTTGTGGGTTTAGATGAGCGAGTAAAACTTCGATTGTCCTAGGTTTTTATAAAAAATACACGTCCTAACTCGAACTCAAAACCTACTATTATAAATTTCAAGTCCTTTATCATCACGTCACACCTTTTAGAAACGATCTAGAAGACAAGGCCAACTAAAAAGGTCATGTTTTCTTCTCATGCGTGATGTCTCTTGGGCTTCTGAGCTATAATGGACTACTACCTGCATGAACCATTGAGCTAGGCAGGAATAACATGGTCAAATCAATACGAGCGGGGAAAAACTATCAAGTAACATGGCAAAACTGGACGCCTAATCACCTGCAAAACAAGATCCTCTGATGAATTTATATGATCCTCCGATTCCTCAGTTAGTGTCGATAAGATGGAGGGAAGCCTTTATAAAATGTGAAGTGTGTGCAAAGAGACCCTCAAGAAATGGAGATCACGAGGAGCCCAAGGAAAAATCTTGGCCCTCTCTTTGTGTGAGTTTCTTCGACCTTTTTGTAAACTTTCTACTTTATTAGAGCTATAATTCTCTCTTAATGTGATTGATTGTTCATAAATGGGATAAGGACTTTCTAACTTCTCCATCAATTTCCTTCATTTACTTGGAAAGAGAAATATAAGGTGCCGTCCATTCAACAGGGAGGTTTCATTTCAAATGTTGAACCATGAAGGACATAGGAATAGAAATTTTGAGTCCATGGAGGACTCTTGAATTCAAGATGTGAATCCTGAACCCAAGAGGGTGCATGCAAGAGCGGATGCATGTAAGGCTATAGCTCATATCAAGATTTTATTAATATTTTTTTTTGACTAGTTTTATATAAAACAAATTTAATTATAATTCTCGATTGAAGTATCAAAAAGTTCTAAAAATTTACGTAGAACCTTCTAATATAATGTTTTAGCTTGAATTAAAATTTCAGAATTTTTAAAGAAATTCAGAAATTTGATAAAAAAAAATCACAATTTGACCAGTTTTACGTTATTGGGTGTAATTTTCAATCCAACCATCAGATTGAGCTAAAATTTTACAAGAGATGTTAAGATATATTGAATAAAATCTTGTTAAAATTTTAGGATGAACAGAGTTTGGTAGTGTTAACAAAAAAATATTGTCAAATAAAAGTAAAACGACTCATTAAGGGTAAAATGGTTATTTGCCATTAAAAAATTTAAAAAAAATCAGTTATTCCTTCCTGTTATATGTTGCTGACTGGGCAGAAGCAGAATAGAAAAGAAAGAAAAGAAAAGGTGAGAGAGAAAGAGAGAAAAGTAAGGGAAAAACATAAAAAAACCAAGAAAAAAAATAAAAAAAAAGTGAGAGAATAACATTGTAAACTTACAAAGTCTAACTCATAAAATACTAATATAAGAAAGAATCAAGTGAAGGAATGAGGAATCGAGAGAGGGAAAAAATTTAATTATTTTTTTTTCAGTTGACATGAGATTGTTATTTTATCCTGGTTGAGGGGTTGTTACAATATTGATTCAAATTCGATTATAGATGAATTATAATATATTTTATAAAATATCGAAGGATGTAACTTCAATAGTTAGTTTATTTTTACTTTCACTTCAATTTTATATGCTTTCAAATTTATTTTTTAATATTTTAGATAGTGTATTTGAATTAAAACTTTACTGTTAACTTTAAAAATTTATATATATGAGTTAATAATTTATCTTAAAACAATATATATTTATTTAATAACTTATAACAAGAAAAATTCATATCTTCGCCACTTGGTGCATGCCTGTTCGAGCTAGAAGCTTTCCCACTATATATATCACACTCGAAGATGAGGCTTTTCAACGCTTCTCTCTCAAGATATATATATATATATATATATATATATATATATATATATATATAGCTTGTGGACTTTCCTCAAAGCTTGCTGTGCCCGTTGGACCGGTTTGGAAGAGAAAAAAAAGTGTGAATCGTGCACGTTTCAGTGACTTCAGGAACCATGATCATCCCCTCCAAATATATCCATGCATGAAAAATAAATATCGATTCATCAAGGTACATGCAGTAGCTCTGAATGGTAGTTGTTCTTACTCTACCTCAAGCTAGCCTGGTTAATTATAAAGCATTAGCATTTTTCCTCTGCAAAGCATAAAGGCAGCATCTTTGTACCCATACATAATAATAATGAGAAAAAGAAAAAGCATTGTAGCGTAGAGGTAATACGAGGATTGAATTGAAAAAAATATACATATAATTTTAAGAATATATTTGTGAACGCGGTGCAAACTGTTATTAAGAAAAGAGACCCTATACAATGTAAACACTCTTATATAGTAATAGTTATTGTATAGAATACATCCCACCATTATATTGTACACAACCCTACAAGTATAAATACAAAGGATGGCTGCTACCCTTTAGCAACCTACATAATTATACAAAACTATCTCTCAATTAAATCCTAATTTGGTATCAGAGCTGCGGTTATTGTTCAGCAGCCTTCTTTCGCAAATAGCTGCAACTCTCCTGCGTAATTGTTTCAATCAGCAGCCATCCTCTCTTCTTAACAGTCGTTGTTTTTTTTTTCCTCTATTATAGTCGCCAGCAGCAGTTCTTTGTTTCTCAACAGATATCAGTCATCCTCTTCCTCTGTTACTTCTCATCAGCATTCTTAAAAGAACTGCAACTTCTCCTCCCTAGCAACATGGACAATCAAGAACTTCAACATACTGCTGGCGCTGCATCAGATCTTCAATCTTCTTTCTCTCCTGTGGCGCAAACTGTTATGTATGGAGTATCGCCTACTGCCTCCATTATTCCTCTTCCTAACACACACCAGGTAGTCTCTTTAAAACTATCCAACCATAATTTCCTGTATTGGAGGATGCAGATGAAACCGTTTCTCTTGGGGCAAGGCGTTTATTCATTTGTTGATGGTACATCATCATGTCCTCCTTCACATCTGGCAGCAACCGAGACATCTACATTCTCTGTCAACCCTGCCTATTTGTCGTGGAAGCAGCAAGATCACCTAATAATGAGTGCCCTCCTATCTTCTCTCTCGGTGGAAGTTCTGCACTTGGTTGTAGATTGTAACACTTCCCATGCCATCTGGACAACACTGGAAACAGCTCTTGCATCTCCCTCAAATTCCAGGATTATGC
>Ga0325411_1008115_pt1 | contig 11385 bp, 6 predicted proteins | sample PopdelMetagenome_13_FD_206181 | JGI IMG/M metagenome (GOLD analysis project Ga0325411, IMG submission 206181) | Populus deltoides microbial communities from Bellville, Georgia, United States - Xylem-PdIQD-R4 | ecosystem: Host-associated > Plants > Phyllosphere > Stem > Wood/Secondary xylem...
ATTAAATTAATTCCAAGCTTAATTAAGTCTTAAAACTTATCAATTCTCCAATTAAAACCTTGATTTGATTAATTAAATTAATTTCAAAGTTTAATTAAATCCCAAAACTTCCAATCATATTGCCCTTAACCTAAATTTTAATTCATTCTTCATTTATTTCATTTTACTTGCTTTATCATCATTATCATCATTTTTTTATCCTTTTCAATAATAATAATAATTAAAATAAAATGGTCAAAAATTGGGTTATGACAAAAAATATGGGTCAAAAATTGGGTAACAACACATATATTCCTCCAAGAACCCTTTGTGTAGAAGATGCATCATTACAACATCTGGATCAAGAAACTTTTTATTCTTACACATCTTGCATGGACACCTAATACCGCCTCCACTAATATTTCTCGGATTAGTTGTTATGTAATTAATAAAACTCCATGCACGTTGCTAGCACTAGAAGTTGATCAAACCATCCTTTCAACCATGGTCTCGTGAGGAACAAATGATTTTCCATGTGCATACCAACACATATATTCCTCTAAGAACCCTTTATGTAGAAGATGTATCACTACAACATCTGAATTGAGAAACTTTTTATTCTTACACATCTTGCATGGACACCTAATACCACCTTCACTAATATTTCTCGGATTAGGTGTTATGTAATTAATAAAACTCTGAACCACATTACAATAATCTATCCTCCACAATCCTTAGGGTGAATCTCGATACATCCATGAACGATCATCCATGACTTCTATCGAACTTATTGTCGCAATTTTTTGTTTCGATTGATTGATTTGTTTGGGTTCTTGGGAGTCGCCACCTAGTTTTTGGTTACTAGGAACCCTAACTGATCTCAGAGATCAGGTACGGAGACTGATTGCGTAAAGAGAAGGTATTAGCACCCCAAATATGCCTTATCTAAGGTAAACTGCATTGTTTTATTGTCTAATAAAAATCTAAGGTCTTATCATGTTGGTCCGTCTATGGTTCAAGAAAAGCCCTTCTCAGTAAAGTTCTTATCTCATGGGGTAAAACCTAACCGTTCTAATGTCTATAAAAGAACTATCTTTTTAATATTGGGAATACGTTTTACGTATAAATTCGTAATCCCAGACATTAAAACAAAACAAAAATATATTTTTTTTGAAATATTGGCCAAATTCTTGTGACTTTAATAAACTGGTTATTAAAGCCAAAATGCATGTTAAAATCACAAATTTTCCAAAATGATTTTTGAATATATTTTTTTTACTGGGTTGGGCCCACCCATTTTGGGCAGGGCCAGACCCGGCCCAAAAAAGAAAAATTGGGCCCATCAGCTGCAGGGCTGGACTCAGCCCACCGCGTGGGCTGGGCTGATGTTCCACTCAAAAGAACAAAAGGCTGGCTGCTGGTTACTGTGCTCAGTTAATTATAATTAGGTGGTTACTATGCTCTACACAGTAACCACTTAATTATATTTCATTTGCTACAGAACGTGAATTGCTCACGTTCTACATGCAAATGAAGACGAATCAAAAAATGGACAGTAGAGGGGGAGGAAGGTTACATGGAATGAGGGAGTGTGATTGCTGTCTCCAGTGGCTTGTGGTGGCGGCAGCGGCGACTGGGAACCCCGGTGATTCTTCTTCCAAACGTTGTGTCTATGCAGTGAGGAGCTGCTGCGCCGGTCGATGGTTGTTGTTGTCGCTGCAACCGGTGTTTGCTGTCGTGTTCTTCTTCTTCACAGTGTAGAGGCACCTTCTGTCTTTTTTCGTTCTTCCTCCTCCCCCAAGCATGACCCGTGGTGGCTGCTGTATGCTTCTTCTTCTAGGTGCAGAGACACCAATCTCGGTGTCTTCTTTCCCCCTCGTCGGTTTGCTTCTCCTGTCTTTTTTCTTCCCTGCGTCTACCTCTCCTTCTCGTCTCACTTCTTCACCTTTCAAGCAGTATTTATAGGGGCAGGGGGAGTGGGATCGACCCTACCCCGTCCCATCACTGCGCATGGGGCGCACTGTTCTCCTGCTCTGTCACGGCGCTGGGAGAGGTGGCCAATGGAGGCGTTGCTTACAGGGCACGGCTTCTCTGTTTTCTCATCATGAGGAGGTGCGGCTGGCATCAGGTTTTGGTTATAACAGAGCACGTGGGGGAGAGGAAGAAACAAGGGGAAGAAAAGAAAAAAAATTTCTTCCCCTGTTGCACGTCCAGGGGAAGAAGAAGAAGAAACAGTGCCGCCTAAAAACAGCACTGTTTCGTTTTCCTTTTTATTATTCTTTTTTTTTAGTGAAGAAAGCATGAAACGGCGTCGTTTTTCCCAAAATGAGTCGTTTCATTTAAATGGAACACAGGCGTCAAAGTGTCACATTTCAAGTCAGTCCTTCAAGTTACGCGCTTTTTAGTTTGGTCCTTGGTTTTGGATTTCTTCAATCAAGTCTCGAATTGGCCATCAAACTTCAATGTCTATGCAATTAAGCCCCTGATTTGACCAAATCAACTCTCAAAAATTCTACTTTGACCCCAAAACTTTAATTTCTTCCAATTAAAGCCTAAATTGACTTAAAAATTAATTTTTCTTGTAATCAAACCCTATATAAATTCAATTAAACTTCCAATAAAATTTAATTGAGTCCATAAACATCTGAGTTTAGATTTTTTTTGCTCAAATTGAATTTTTCTTTGTCAACAGGGCTCTTCATCTGTAAAAATATACTGTCAAAATTTAATATTTTAATTTTTGAGCCTCCTCAACCAACTGTTAGCCATTTTCTGGGCGCTATGACATCCTCTTCTCACTGTTATTATTTTTTAGATTTTTTTTGTTTTTTAGTTCGAATATTTTTTGATTTTTTGGAAGAGAAAAGGTGAATTTGGGGAATAACCCAAAAATGGGTTATGACACCTATATTAAATAATGATGACAACATGTATTAATTAACTACGTTATGAATTTGTACATATTTACGGAAATTACAACTCGGCAATAAAATTGACAAAATATAAAACGGACCCTTAAATAAACCATTATTTATTTCATCACAACACACCTAAGTTGGTAATTCGATATAAGTTTCAACAATTTACAGACAAATATAATTTTACAAAATTTAAAACAAACCATAACATGTAAAAAATCATAAATCCATACAACAAGTTTCAAGTTTTTTTGAGAAAAAATAATAAAACAAGTAAACACCCAAACAAAATACATATACTACAAAAATATGTAATAAAAAAATTAACATTTTAAAACTGTGAAGTTTTAATATATTTGCTTCCTTAAAATAAAAAATCCACAATAAAATTTTAATCAGAAATATTACTCTTCTGCCTTCTGTTTAAATCTTTTGGCTCTCCGAAATTCAAAAACCTTCCAGTTTTCCCCAAGTCTTTATTTAGATACTTGCCATGTCATTAATAATCGTATGACTAACATATTGTCAAGACATTAAAAACTTGTTTATAATAATTAACTAGAAACCGGAAAAAAAATTTTAACTTTTATTTATCTCTTTCTAAATATTATAAAATCATTATTAGTATAATTGAAATTAGACTCATTATACTTTTTAGCGAAATTGATAATCTATATAAAATTATAGAGAAACTAAAATTTTAATTTAACTACACCTTATTAAAAATCAAATATTTTTTTTTTAATTGAACTTATTATGGGTTCAATTCAAAAAAGTTATGTGGTCGTGTCAGCAAATTTCCTGTCGGACGGACTAGTCCAGCATGGGTTTAAAAACACTTTGTACAAGTTTAGATAAACCGTATTTGTATAGATTTGTTTAAATTTCTTGTTCACAACTTCCTCTCTATGCTTTCTCACTTTAATTAACTTTTGAGTTAAAATCCATAAGCAAATGATAAAATTCTTGAATATTACTTTTTAAAAAAGTTTTTTTCATCTAAAAGAAACTTAAAAATGTTACTCAAACAAAATTCTATGCAGCTTTCCTAAGTTATTACGGTGTTGCTTTGACTCAGGCAAAAAAATAGTAAAAATCAACGGTTGTTGTCCAATGAATTTCCAATTATTTTTGTTCAACAAAATGGCATATATATGTTGATCAAAACCCTAATTTTTTATATAAAAAAGATCAAAACCCTAATTAACTCACGAAACAAGGATCAATCAAACTATTGGAAACAAATATTGATCTTATTATTGAATATAAAAGTGATAGCACACTAAACAAAATAATAGTCATGAGACTTAAATTTTACAACTGTAAACAATTTGAAACCACACAAATCACCAAATTTTCATTACAACTCCAAGTCATATAACTAAGTATACAATCACAACAAGGTCAAAGAGTACGGGCTTGCTCGTAATAGATAAATTTAAAGGCTTATTCAAACTTCGCCACCATCTGCTTTAAAATATTTTTTTGGTACCAAAGGCTTATCCGGCCAAGAATAGAATAATACCATAGCCTCTCCTCTGTCTTATAGGGAGCTTGGTATCATTTCTTGTTGTTCTTGGCTTCTTTCTGGGTCATGCCTTGCCAATTCCTCTAATAGTATTGCAAATCTCTCCATAACTGGTGCACGTAAGGAAACCAAAAGCATAACCCCACGCTCTCCGTTCTTGAATCGATACGGCAGGAAATAGGTTCCCGCGATAGAAATTTCATCAGGCATGGCCTTAGGTGGCCCAGTGTAAATTGTGTTGCCCCATCCATAGTCCACCTGATCGAACCCAATACTTGTTAAGTCTGACACGATATATGATTGTAACCCTATAGGCTGCCCTTTGGTTATCTCCATTAGATCAGCCAATGATCTCATGTACTCCTCAGTTATTCTATTCTTGGTATTTCTTATCAATTCCAATGCATACCCTAAAGAGTTTAAGCAAAGCTTCCTAGCATTTGTTACAGCTGCTGGCAAAGCTAGGACGTTACCATAATATCCTTTTGGTAATGGAGGGTTAAATTTGGAACGTGCGTTGACAAGCATTTGCATGCGCATTTCCTCATTAGGGTTAGCTTGAGATGCTATGGCATAGCATCTCCATAAGCATGCAGTTATTACCTCAAAATTTGAACATGGGTGTAAATGAGAAGGAATCCATCTACGAATGTTGGATAATTCCTTGCGGTTGAGAACAAAACTACGGTGGGCTACAGCGTGAACCTGGCCGTGGAATTCTGGCACCTTGGCTGTAGGATCAACAGCAGGAGCATCATTACCATATTCATTGTGTCTGCATGTAACTCGTGGCGGATTCCTAGCACAGAGGAGTTCCCTTTGCCACACAGGTAGAATTGAAGGGGCTTGAGCACCTCGTGCAATCTCACCTATGGCATTCAATAGCTGAACTATGCCGAGTGCATCAGTCATTGGGTGATTAAGGCGGAACCCAAGTACAAAACCACCACACTTCAAGCGTGTCACCTGTTAATATAATGTAAAATTATTAAACTTTATGAGAATGTAATTGATGGAATATTACCATCATTGTTTTAATTATATTTTTGAATAAGCATACGGAGCAATCATTTTCTCGATAATAATAATGAAAGAATGAATAAACATTAGCCAATAATGTCCTATACGTACCTGAAAAAGCAATAATGGGGTATTGGTGATCCCTTCTGATCCTGGGACGTTGTAAAGAAGTTCCTGAAAGCATGGGAATGGAGATGGAATTGGATCACCAAACTGCTCAACCGTGGCATCGGCATCGGCTTCGATGAACAAGACACCCTCACCAGTACAATCAACTATAAGCTTATTGTCTGGCCCCTGTGATCTAATCCTACCAGCAAAAGGGTAATAATACACAAGTGCCTGCGCAATTGCCTCCTTTATTACCTTCACAGGATCTTTCCCTTGCATTGATGGATTGTGTGCATACAAGTTGTAATGTGGTGATTGAAATTGGAGGTATAGTTGGCGATCAATATCAGAAAGCTGTCTGAATTCATGAGGTGTGGCCTTAGCTGGCGCAACCAATTCTGGTTCGCACCTTCGGACTGCGAACGATATCGAAGTTGGTGTTGCCATCGCACAAAAAGTGTGTTTGCTGCAAACTGTGATAAATGGTGGCTCTACCTCAGCTCAAGAATATTTTTGCTTGAAATGGAATGTATGGGAAGGCAAACTTGCTACATATTTATAGTAATAATTATTGTGGACATGCAGTAGGTGTGAAAGGTAGGAGCAGGAAGAGTAGTAAATGATTGCGTTTATAAAACCATGAATTCATCAACGAGTGAGGTACTCGTTACCAACTACAACACCTAACTCATTTCCAATTCATTATTATTCTGGTTCCTGATTCCCCACAGAAGAATCTTTTTATTAATTTACCGTTATACTCATAGTTTTTTCCTTTATTCTTCGTTGAAAATTCTGTGAAGGAACTAACAGGTGGACGAATAAGAAGAAAATTCAAACATATATGAAAATTAAAAGGGCTTCTGAAAATTTCATTTGTGGGGCTTGGAAATGTGATCACACCACCTTGTAGATTATCCTAAAATTATTACTCCAATATGGTCATGCCCGGTACTAACCATGTTGGTTTTCCTTTCATAATATTGAGAAACCCTCTCTCCCTTGAATTATCTTTCAAGTTTAGAGGGGATAGATTTTGGGAAACTACGTGCCTAATGAAGGCCTAATGGAGGGGATTCCTTAGACTTTGACGAAGTTAGAATTTGAACCAACACTAGACAAATTAGTTCTCGACTAATTATTTGTTGTCAAAGAGTCTAAAATTTAGAAATTTATATTATTTCCCGGGATTGGTTTTATACTCTAATATTCTTCACTTAAACCCTTGTGGGTTATGTTTTACGGTTAGAAAGAAAAAATCATATCCCGAAATCTTCTTTAGTTTAAGTTTTGAAATTGAGATAATTCTAAAATATAATATTAAAATTTTATTTATCAAGCGATCATGAGTTTAAATCTTATTATTTTATTTTATTTTATAAAAATTAAATATAAAATAGTATAAACTTATTTAAATACAAAAAACTTGCTTTAAGGATGTATCAAAGAAATAACATGGAGTTTTCTTCTTCTTTTTTCTTTTTTTGTGTTTCCTAGGGAGGTCTTAGAAGCAATACAAAATGGTCCGGTTGTTGCCCTCCCTGCACCAAAATCTATGTGAATCCCTCTCAAGTTCTGCACATAAGATTATATGAAATCAAATGTTAAAAATCTTAAATACTATAATATTGTTTCCTTAGGTAGGCAGTTACAACCATTAAATAATGAAGGTGTCACGTCTTCTGCAATTTCGTTTGGCTCTCTAGCTAGTAGCTACTCAATTAATTTGTTTTTATTATTATTTATTTTTGCTACCAACTTCACCAGCATTGACTTTTTGAGGAGCATTAACATTGATACACTGACTTCTAGCTAGTGCTATTCATGCCCTCCTCTACGTCTCTTATAAATTTTATTCACATAGTTAATTCATTAAAAAAATTAAATCGAAAGGGTAATTGAGGATATGTTAATTGTGTACATGAGAAAAATAGAAGGAACTTGGAGGACGAAAGGCTGTGCGATTGGTTTGGATATAGGCTTCCTCTATGATCAGTTGATAATTGTTAAATATGAATCTTCTAGGCAGTGAAGCTGACGGAAAAAAATCAATGACTCACAAAACGTCATAGGTACCATATCATAAATATATTGTATGCAAAGTTCAGGAAAGAAATATGTTTTGTCATCAACTTGATTGTTGCTGCCCACTCATTGAGAATTGTTTTTTTCTAGTATAAAAAAATTAAAAAATAACTTTGTTATTGATAAAAAAAAAATAATAAAAATAAAATTTTTAACCAAATTTTACCTGAATTTTATCCTGGTTAATTTTTCAGGCTAGAATAAATTTCAAGTTCAAAGTTCAAAGATTTTAATTAGGAAGTTTTTATATAAATTTTAAAGTTGGTTTGATGCTCAAAGAGATTTTATTATTATTAATATTATTATTTTAGTTCAAATTTGGAGACCAACTTATAAATAAATTTATTAAATCTTTTTTAATACATTAAACTGATATATGTCTACATGACATTTTTTTTCTATTGAATTAACTCTTTTATTTTTTTAGATTATGTAATGAAAGAAATAAAGAAAAGAAAATAAACATGTGGAAATTAATTGAATTACTTTAATTAATTAGGTTTGTTTAGGCTAATTTTTTTTCTTAATTTATTTATTTTATTTTAATAATTTAATTTTCATATCAAAAGAGAGAATTTTTTTTAAAATAGGAGTTATTGGATCATGCGTCATCAAGCATTCAATTTAGTATCTAAAAGAAAATTCCATGTAAGCGCATGAAATCATAGTATTATGATGGAAGGACTATTACAAAACAAAAGAAAGACTCAATCAATTATAAAAAAAAACATAAGAGGCTCCAATAAAAAAAAAAGTATATGTACCAAATAATGGATAAAATCCATCTTCTTACAAAATAAATCATTAATAAAATATATAAATCATATTTTAAAATTTCATTCAATAATTTAAGTTTTTAAATTAAGATAATTCTTCAATATAGTATTAAAATTTTATTGACCAAGCAGTCATGAGTTTATAACTCATCACATCATTTTATTTGATAAAAATTAAATGTAAAATACTATAAACTTATATAAATTTTAAGTTCAAAAAACTTTTTTTTAAGATATAAAAAAATAGCATGGAGTTTTCTTTCTTTTTTTTTTCCTCCTCCTCCTTCTTCTTCTTCTTCTTTTGGGTTTTTTGGGAGGTCTTAGAAGCAATACAAAATGGCCCGGTTGTGGCCTTCCCTGGACCAAAATGTCTGTGATTACCTCTCAAGTTCTGCACGTAAGATTATATATTGTTTCCTTAGATAGGCATTTACAACCAATAATTGATGAAGGTGTGACGTCTTCTGCAATTTATTTGGCAACCAATCTGGTGCAAACATTTATATTAATAATAATAAAAAAAATCCAAAAGAATATATACAAATATAATTCGAAACCTACCGCTATTTTCGTGATTGATTTTGTAAGAAGATGTAAGTGTTTATACTAGATTGCGTGTATTTCAACTAATCTCACGGGCTCTGAAGTTAACGACCATGTACCAGTAGCCATAAGGGAACTAGAACTCATGACTATTAGAAAGTAGACCCAAAACCTGACTAATTGAGCTACCTCTCAAAGTTATTTTAGATTATTGTTTTAGCTTTACATATCAATACTTTTATATGTATTTTTTATAATTTTATTTTCATGGGAATATCATTATCTTATTATAGGTTCCATTGAAAAAATTTATGTGGTCGTGTCAGCAAATTTCATCATCGGAAACAAATATGTTTTTTCATTAAAAAAAAAAAACTTGATTGTTGGTGCCTACTTATTGAGAATTTTTTTTTCTAGGAAAAAAAATTAAAAAATAAGGAGTTATGGATCATGCGTCGTCAAGCATTCAATTTAGTAATCTAAAAGAAAACTCCATGTAAGCGCATGAAATCATAGTATTATGATGGAAGGACTATTACAAAACAAAAGAAAGAGTAGAGGGACTCAATCAATTATAAAAAAAACATAAGAGGCTCCAATAAATAAATAAAAAGTATTGGTACCAAATAATGGATAAAATCCATCTTCTTACAAAATAAATCATGAATAGCAGTGATTAGACTCTTAAGCCATCTTTCACTTATCATAATTATTTTTTTTTATTTTTCAAATCAAGTCATCCTCGTCCAAACCGATCATGCCTTATAGTTTACTTCGTGGAATTCGAATTTCCAATAATAACATAACCGATCAATATTAAGCAACATGATAGTGAATAGTAATTAAGATCATATCGAAATATGTACTAAGCAATCCATAAAATTACATAGTGGTTAGGTGAACGATAAATACAAGTTTGTACTCTACATGCAGTAGTTGACTGATGAATGGTCCTTCCTTAATTATGTTGATTGAATGCGTGTTGTTTCTAATCCCAACTTGTTGAATTGTTTAACGTTCATCGATCACTTATCTTCAAGAACATTATATTGATTGAATGCGTGTTGTTTGAATTAATCAACTTGTTCAGTGATTAATTTAATGTCGTTTCAGTAACATAACGTTGATGAATGAATGAATTTATTCAAAGATTTAATTATAATTTATTTTATTGCAAAAAATTCTGGTACATTTACATTGAAATCACTGAACAAGTCGAAATCTATAAAAATATTTACATGAATAAAGTAAATGGAATATGGATCTTGCGATTAATGAATTACCTCTCGATTCTTGCCAGCCGATACGAAGCAAAGAATATAATTATTTAATCCAGAGAGATAAACATCGAATCCTACAAATGAATTAGCTTCTGCCTACCTATCTTCAGTATTAAATATCACATGTAGGTTGGTCCGTGTATACTCTAAGTATATTCTTAATTACAAGTGCACATCAAGTTGACTCACTACACGGGTAGTAGGTTTATGTTCTTCTAACGAAAATGGCGGTAGGTTTCGACTTATATTTGTATATATTCTCTTGGATTTATTATTATTATTATTATTATTATTAAAGTAAATATCTGTGCCAGTTTATGTGTATTTTAATTAATCTTACGGGTTCTAAAGTTAACGATCATGTAATTTTTCAGTAGTAATGAGGAGACTAGAACTCATGACTATTAGGAAGTAAACCAAAATCCTGACTAGTTGAGTTACCTTTCAAAGTTATTTTAGATTATTTTTTTAGTTTTTCATATCAATACTTTTATTTGTATTTTTTATAATTTTATTTTCATCGAAATGTCATTATCTCATAAAGGTTTTTAAAATAAAACACTTCAACTATTATCAAAATGATTGTATGATTTGTTGTTCATTATAACTCTTGGGAAACATATGCATCCATCCTGCCTGCCTTGTACCTTCTGAGATTCTCATTAGTTTTATTTCAATTTAATTAGTAAGTTTTTTTACATAAATTTTAAGAAGTTGATTTGATGTTCAAGGAGATTTGTTTTTTTTTTATTGTTATTATTTTAGTTCAAATCTCGAGACCAACTTATAAATAAATTTATTAAGTCTTCTTTAATACATCAAAGTGATATAATATTCTGGAAAGATAATTTAATATTAATTGACATGAAAATACATCTTAACATGATAATTTAGTATTGTGTACAGAGACATTGGACATTGAAACTTACCGAACACCAGCTAACTTCGTTTTTTTTTTTAATAGAAGAAGAAGTCAGTATGGCTGTTCAAAGCCATTTCTGAAAGAACACTCATAACAAATTAGAAATATGAGAATACTAAGTCAATAGTGTAATAAACATCTACAACGATGGCATCTCTAGCTTAGGATGAGCTAGCTGGGTATAGTTGTTTTGTTATAAAAAGAAGATGAGGTTGTAGATTAT
>Ga0325411_1008123_pt1 | contig 11378 bp, 9 predicted proteins | sample PopdelMetagenome_13_FD_206181 | JGI IMG/M metagenome (GOLD analysis project Ga0325411, IMG submission 206181) | Populus deltoides microbial communities from Bellville, Georgia, United States - Xylem-PdIQD-R4 | ecosystem: Host-associated > Plants > Phyllosphere > Stem > Wood/Secondary xylem...
TTTGAGAGGGGTTAAAAATTAGATTATGAAAAACTATATACAACAATTAACTACTAGAAATCAAAATCAATGAACTGTAGTACATGTTCTCTATGTCCTCCAACCAAAAACACTAGAAATTAGTGAGCTTTAATATACATCATGTACATCCTCTGGTCAAAACTAATAATAATTTTTGAGTTTTGATACTAACTAATGGAAATGAGAATGAAGTATAACAATCTTTATTATAAGTAAAAGCTCTCAAGAACAAAGAACACAATTTGTATTTATCAAAGTCTCCACTTTTCGAAAGCTATTACAATTCTTTTATATAAAAATAAAATTAGAAAACCCTAGTAATATTAAATAGAAAAAATAGAGTGCAAAAACTATTCCAATTAAATAGAAAAAAAATAAATGGGTATAATAGCATTTCCATGAAAACATCAAATTAAATAAAGAAAATATTTATATGATATAAATGTGTGTATTATGTGTGATAATATCCATATATTACTCTAGATAAGATAATTATTAAAAAAAACTAACCCATTTGGTGGAAACTTTTACCGTGCATTATGTGTAATTAATGACATTCTATTAATTAGTCATAGGGTGTATATTGAACAAAAATACACAGATTAATATAAAAAAGATAATAAAATTTATGACCCACTAAAAATAATAGAAATATCTTAACTTAGAATTTTTCTCTCACATTTATTTCTATTTAATTATTTCTTAAAAATAAATCTCAAAAAATAATTAATACGTTCTCACTAATATTTTTAATATAATATAAAATTACTTTCCATTTAAATCTGTATAGGAAATTGTTACCCGTACGCTACACTAGATAATCCTCCTAAGACAGATAGACAAGCAATGTCATTAGAATCTTCTCTGGAACGTAGCTGTCATGTCAAAATATCCATAAAGAGATTTTGAATGATCCATATATTGGTAGATATATATGACATATATTTTTTTTTATATAGTAAATCAACAAATGCAGAAACAATAAAGGGAACTGGAACTGGAAACAAATCATCCTGCAACTTCCTTTTTAGAAACATCAATAATTAAAATAAAGTAAAAAGTATCAAGCAAAGACGGTAATAAAATGACAGATTCATATGATGCACTAAACTTAACTAAACCTTAGTAATTAATTAGGTTTTAAAAATATAATTAACAACAAAACCATAGTGGGAAATTGAGTTAATGCTTTCCTAACAAGCTTATACCGAGATTAACATCACAATGGTAACAGAACATACGGCTTCCTCGTCAGCATTCAGCCCTTAATTTATATATATTAGTGCATCGAGAGTTGACAATAATTATGCCTGTTAAAATGATTGGTAGTAGAGGAGAGTTGGAATTGAGAGAAAGAATGGGTGGCAAGAGCATGATGAATATGGCTGTAATGATGTTGTTGTTAGGGGTAACGGTGGTGACAGCAGCCATGTCACATGATTATGGAGATGCGTTGACAAAAAGCATTTTGTTTTTCGAAGGGCAGAGATCAGGGAAGTTGCCTTCTAATCAAAGGATGAATTGGAGGAAGGATTCTGCCCTTGGAGATGGATCTGATATTGGTGTAAGTGGCTATGTCTTTCCATGCATATTCAAGCATGCAGTTCACAAATTTGCTCAATGGTTTTGTATGCTTGACTTACAAATAAACATCTGATTTGCTTCTGTACTTTGCTGTCAATTTTTTTATGTAAATTTGTTCAATGTCATTTCATGTTTTTTATTTTTAAAATTTATTTTGATTCATGAAAAAAACACAAAAATAATTTTAAACAATTTTTTTTTTTGTTTTGAAAAGCCAGCAATGCTAAACACGGTAGACCTAGCTCCATTTTCAATAATATTAGTATTTTTTTTTAATGGTGTCTCTTTTTATGATAAATGCGTTCCGATCATTCCTTTTTATAACTTTCTTTATGTCATATCATTTAGTACATAAATTTTAATAAAATTTGAAGTATAATGTTTTCATTTTCGCAAGAAATACTGCTTGTTTTATTTAATAAATTATGGACGCACAAATACAATACATAATAAAGTCCAACCAACTACCCAAAATTTAACACATTTATGCCGGCCCGATTGAAATCTATAGTTATGTGCTTCCTGCTGACAAGAAACTATGATATCATGTTCTTAACATTCTTGTAGATGGATATGGTTGGTGGGTACTATGATGCTGGTGACAACGTAAAATTCCATTTTCCAATGGCATTCACAACAACGTTGTTGGCGTGGAGTATAATAGAGTTTGGTGAATCCATGGGCTCAGATTTGGAACATGCGTTAGAGGCTCTACGATGGGGTACAGACTATTTCCTGAAGGCCACAAGCAAACCTGGCATGGTTGTTGCCCAAGTCGGTGATCCCATCAGTGACCACACATGTTGGGAGAGACCTGAAGACATGGACACTCTCAGAACTACTTACGTTGTTAATCAAACCCATCCTGGATCAGAAGTTTCAGCCGAGATTGCTGCTGCTCTAGCTGCCTCTTCTATCGTGTTCAAGGACAAAGACAAACGGTATTCTATTGTACTTCTCCAGAGGGCATCCCAGGTAATTGGGAGTAGCTAATTGTATAATGTTAATAGCAATTGTGGGTGTCAAAATTCTTAAATTATAAGGCAATGCACATTTGATCTCTAATTAATTTCTTCTCTCTTCTAATTATACTATACAATAATGTCTTGATAATCTTTCAGGTCTTCGACTTTGCAAACAATTATCAAGGATCTTACAATGAAAGTATCGGACGAGGGGCATGCCCATTTTATTGCGATTTCAATGGCTACCATGTATGTGTTTGATCACAATATTAACGAAAGTTATGGAGTTGCTAATTAAGATTTTATAACCTGTAGTACAATATTGGTAATGATTCATCTATCCAATATCTAAAATTATCATATATATATGATGAATACATTTGTCTTACAGGATGAACTAATCTGGGGAGCAGCATGGTTATCCAAGGCAACTCAGGACCCCAAGTACTGGGATTATGTTGTAAAGAACATGGCAACTCTAGGGGGCAGTATTTTTGAGTTCGGATGGGATTCAAAACATAGTGGGATTAACATAATTGTTTCTCCAGTAATCACTCAACTTCATTTTTCTCTTCCAATTATCATTCGTGAATATCTTTAGCTTAATCTAAGATTTATTTCGATCCACAGAAGATGATGAGCTCCTCTGGTAGTTCCTTCATTACCAATGCTGACAGTTTCGTGTGTTCCTTGTTGCCTGAGTCACCTACCAAATCAGTAACATACTCTCCAGGTAGCATTTTCTGACATCGATCTTTCTGGATAGCTTGATTTACCCCATATGTTGCCAACGTTTCGGTAATGATGGATTTCTTATGTCGATCAGGCGGGCTTATGTTCAAACCAGGAGGATGTAACTTGCAACATGCAACGGCTTTATCATTTCTTCTTATTGTTTATTCTCGCTATTTACAAGTTGCCAGCCGATCAGTTCATTGCGGTTCTGTGGTTGCCACCCCGTCGAGACTCGTCGAGGTCGCCAAAACCCAGGTATTTACTATCTTATCGAGTCCACTTCTAGCCATTGAGAAAATCGTAGTCATTAAAATTAAGAAGAAAAAAAGTAATGGCGCATTGCTTGATGCAGGTGGATTACATACTAGGAAGCAATCCATTAGGGATGTCGTACATGGTTGGATATGGCCCAAAATTCCCACAGAGAATTCATCACCGAGGATCGAGCTTGCCTTCCATGTCTACTTTCCATGAGCATATTGGATGTCATGATGGCAACAGCTATTTGGTGACCAAAATGCCTAACCGGAACGTCCTTGTAGGGGCTGTTGTCGGAGGACCAGACAACAACGATCAATTTCTTGATAGTCGTCTCAATGTTAGTCAATCAGAACCAGCTACGTACTTTAATGCACCTTTGGTTGGGGCCTTGGCTTTCTTCAAAGGTGGAAAATAAAACTTTTCATTTTGTTATTAGTAAGGTTTTGTTTGGTTAGGGGAAACAAATAACTGTATCTCATGTTTATTTCTTTCTTCATTTTTTTTTAATTATAAGATAGTAACTAAATGTTACTTAATAATATAATAATTAAATAATTTTATTGGAAAAATATCGTATGACATGTCTTCATAGGCCAATTATTTTTTTTAATTATATTTTATATTTATTCAAATACTAAATTATTCATCAGCTTATATAATAGTAACTAATTAAGTATTGTTTATAAACACAGGGACTAAGTTATAATTGCCTCTATTCCACCTGTGGTGGGTTTTTCAGCTAAATAGTAAAAGTTTATGAGGTTAAAATCAGAAATCTCAAATTTATAGGATTATTTATAAAAAAACAACAACAAAAATCTCCTCCATTTTTTAACCCAAAAATTATTAATTTTGACCAATCAAACTCTCCCATATCCCCAGCCAGTGACCAAAGAAAGAAGAAAAGATGCAGCAGAGTAGCAAGGACAGGGGCGGAATCAAAAATTAAGAATTAGGGGTGTGATTTTTCAGAGTTTAGAGGGGCTAACTAAGGGGTGCAAGTTATTAAGATTAAACCAAGGATCTTAACAAAATTTTAAACTTAGAGGTGCCGTGGTACCTACAACTCATATGTTGTAGGTCCGCCCTAAACAGGGAGGGCTTTTTTTAGTGTTCATGTAGACTATTATTCTTTCTTTGTTCCTTTTTATCATTTTCCTGCTTTGGCCTAAGATTTTGCTTGGGTTTTTTGTACTCTCCCTCCTTGTATGCTTTTGTTAGTATTATCCTTCGAACTGTTGAAAAAAAACAAAAAAACCACAATAAGAATAAGAAAACTGGAAAAGTAAGCAAGATATTTGGGTTTTTACTAGCTTTGATAACTTTTGATGTTACCAGCTATCATCTTAGAAGACCGAATTTTTCCTTCTTTTGTATGCATGTGAACATGCAGCAGCCCTCGATCAAATGGATTGGTGGTCCTTGTGCATCAATTTCACACATTATATGTTTTGATTTTTAACAAACTCAATTTAGTGTCTGACGTTTTGGATTTGGTATAGAGTCAGCAGAATCACTTGACTAAGGTGGATTGTATTTTTATCAGATTTAACCAGATACATATTAAAACCAACCAACACAGTTCTGGGTCTGAGGTGAGCGATGGATTTCTCGTTTCATCAGCTAATTTCACACTCAACCCAACATTTCTGGGTCTGAGGCATATTTATTGATCAAAGCCAAAGCATTGCTAGTCAACTGTGCTATATTCACAATCCTTCCCCTAACAGCAGTCTTCAAATTCCCATTCATGGCATTTCCTGCGAACCCATCACTACACGTGCTCTCATCAGTCAAAGCAGCACTAACCCAAGTTTGTACGTCATCAATCATCGACTGAAAGTTGGACTGTCTAGCATGACTCATCTCATCCATGGATTTTCCAAGCTCGTTCACCGCGTCACTCAACTCCTCTACACAATCTTTCATGGCGGACACCTCCCTAGGCTTCATGTCATGGGTTTGAGAGAGCGTCGATATCATGGTTGAAGTTGATTTAGCTGATGACAGTGTCACGTTAAGGGCTGCATTGGCTAGGAGCTTAGGGCTTGTTTGGATCGTGCTTGAATGGATAGAGAGGGAAGTATAGCAAAGTCTTGGATAAGTTGTTGTACTACAAGATGTTCTTATGAATTCTGTCCTGGATTTTGTGGCGACTCTAGCAGCTGAGCTAGAGTTTAAGTATGAACTAATGGCAATAAGAAGTAGAAGGAATTCAGCTAAAGAATTGGAGGATAAAGCTGCCATAGCTAACTTCTCTTTATCTGTTTCTCAATAAGGAGTTAATTGGATATTGATGATGAAAACAGGGAAGGAAGCTTCCCAATTTATAGCACTACAAAGGTAGTTTATGGGGGTGAGCATGGAATTTAAAATTAAATTAGCATTGATTAATAGGATATTTTGTATGGTTTTTATTTGATTCATAGAAATATATTTTGGTTGCATATGAACAACTTGAAGTAGTTCACAGAATACCATTTTTTTTTTTTATGAAGGACAAAAGCTTTATGATTCTGCTTCTTTAAGACACCAATTTGAAGATTTTTCTACAGTGATTGACTACTATTGAACAACATTATTTAGTTAGTGCATTCATTTCTCGCATAGGTATAGAATTTACCTTTAAGACTACCTACTCTCTAAAGATGTAGCTGCGAATGCTGCAGCTTTCTTTTATATGCTGAATAGCATGGGGTCAAGGCTATTGGTTTATGATCATTTTAATATAATCTCGATGATAATTGTGCTAGTTTTTTTTTTTTTCCATGAAACAAAACCTAAAACTTTTAACTGCTGGCAAGGTATTTGTTATAAACAGTGATCGTAGAATCAACTGTCAAATTATACAAAATCTATCACTAATTATAATTAGAAGGAAAAATTGCAACTGTCAGTGGAACGTCCACTAGCTCTCAACCTAGAAGACATAACGCAGAGAACAATACATAATTTTATGAGGCTGCTACTGCACAACTGGGTGAGAATGAATTAATTAGATCGCATAATTAAGCAATAAATTAACTTAATTGCTACTGTCAAAAAAAATCATTTTAACCTAAAAGTTTAAGTTATTAGGTAAGATCTCAAGATATCATTTATATTATTTTCTAACACACTTCTTCAAGTGAAAGCTCTTTGGACTTGAAACTTGCATAGACTTACATTATCTTGTGCTTGATTTTTATCAAATAAATAGGGTGGTGAGATTCGAACTCGTGATCGTTTGGTCATCAAGACTCTGATATCATGTCAAAGAACCATCTCAACCCAAATATTTAAACTACTAAGTGAGATTTCAAGATATTATTTATATTATTCTCTTACTAGACATTCATCCAATTTATTTCTTCCTGTTAATATCTCTCTTTCAGTTGCTGTTGTTATTTCTCAAAATTATTGCATGCTTGGTCTAAAGTTTCCAAAAAATATCCAAATGTAGTTGATGTATAATAAAGATTTGTGGTTGATGGAGGTGGTCATTGTTATAGGTCTAGATATAGAGTACTCTGCTAGCATGCTTAATTAAAACGACGGCAACTACGTGGAGGATATATTTTACATATTCATAATGAGACCACAAAACAAAGAATTATGATATGATAATAATAATTTAACCCACTAGATCAACTAAGTCAGTTACTACTAAGTTTATTTTGAAACTCTGTTTGGATCAAATTCTAAGTTATCGAATTGATCTGTTAAGCCAATTCAGTCCAGGTTTATATATGACGCTGACAATTGGTGCCCACAAGACTCAAGCATCGACAATCACCAGTTAAAGTGCGAATTCTACCCCTCCAAATTTGTGGGGGGAATGAGATATGAACACAACCAATTTAACTAAAACATTCTACTTCTTTTATTCTTGCACTCTTAAAAGAACTTTTTTCAATTTTTTTTTTATAACTATGGAACTATTTATCAAATCGAAATGATATGGACTTGAATCTCATTAAATCATGGTAATAAGATCACTTTACCACTTACAATACCCCGTTATATATTTAAATCTTTTGCAAATGATTTTACCTGCTGCTCGGTGAAAATTGTACTTTAAAACGGTCCGTACTGTTTTTTCACCCCTAAGAGCTTGCCCAATGACACGTTCCTCTGGGATCTCTTGGCCCCTACTGCAAGTCAAATGTTTTCACCCCAAGACATTGTGAAAAATCCAACAACACAAAGAAAAGAAGTTTTTGGCTAGCAAAAGACGCAATTAGAAGACCTCGAGCTCCTCCCACACACAACACACACCAATTATTATTTTAATTATATTTTATATTTATTAAAATATCAAATTATCATCCAAACAATCTAATAATAACTAAAACACCAACATGAAAATACAAAAAAAACCCTTGGATACTTGTTTTTAAAATCTTTATTTTCAAGGATAATTTAATTATGTTTTAGAAATGTAAAAAAGATGGAATTGTTCACAATTAAACTAATAATAACCAATTATCCTTATGAAAATATCATGGTTAAAAAAAAAAACTAATTTGGTGACAAAAGAGGAAAAAGATTTCTTTTCAATAACAAAGAGGCTTAAAAGTGCAAGTTATATATATTCTTCTTTTACTTTATATATTCTTAAAGTAAAGTATCCAATTCCAAATTTTTTTTAGTTTATATATTCTTCTTTTACTTCAACTCCTAATCATCTCTTTCATTACATCATCTTTAATTTTTAAACACAGAAACACAAGCTTTGAAGTCTTCATTAATCTTCCTATGTATGTATCCAATTCCAAGCTTTCGTAAGGTTTTCATTGAACCTCATCACTACTCAAGTGAGAAACGCACTGTATTCCAATCAAGATCAAAATGCCTTGCATTACAATTAATGCATGCTTGTATAGTCGTAATTAAGATTCCAGGATAGATAGATATATGGGTGTTGCTAATTGGTCCACTGGGCTATCAATTAATTAATTTCGTCCTATATATCTCCCTTGGCCTACTCTGGATATTTATTGATTTATGATCCTGATCTTCTTTGGGTGTATCATCCTAGAAAATCTTCAGCTAGAATCCATGGTGGCCACTCAACACAACTTGGTACGAATGAATTTAGATCAAATAGCATAGTCAAGCAATTAAAGGTTGGCTAGAGGTTGCCACTAAATACATTTATCCAATTTCTCTATTCTTGCTAAGCTCTCTCTTTCGGTTGCAGTTATTATTAATTTCTTTTGCGCAAAAAAAATTATTTGATTTCATGGCAAAGCGTGGGCACTAATGCTAGATCTTTCCCCTAAACTCATTGGAAGGCTATCATAGAGGCGAAGAGATATTGGCTACGTACGTGCTTTAGTGTTAGTGAGACCACAAAACAAAGATTTATGATAAAAGAAACGTTATAATTTAAAAGCCCTATAACATCTTAGTTATAACTAAGATGAACTTTTAAAAGAACTTTTTTTCAATCTTAAGAAATACAAAAAGGAAAAGAACTTGAATGGTGATCATCACTGTGTTCTTGAAAGATATAAAATCAATAGGAGAGAAGGGGGGGTGTCCTCCAATATTTTCTTTCACTTGCACATTTCTGGACAGTAGTTTTACAACGTTGGAAGTGTGTTCTAACCTTCTCCATCATTTATAGACAAGGAAGAAAGAACAACTCTTTGACTTCCAAGAGTAGTAGATAGATTAATGGGGCCTATATTTCACGGGAAGTTAAACATTCCTGTTGATGGGACTAAAATGGCGTCGTTGTTGTTTCCTGAATCAGACTGCTGAACCATACATTCTTGTGTTGTTGTTTCTTTAACACATCGATAACAAGGGTTTCCATCTAGAAACACGAACAGCGACCGGCACATGGAGTTTGAAGACAAAAACAGACTCAAATTTTGGACAAACAGTATTTTGGCCTCACTACCAAACTCTCCCTAATCATTAAAAAAAATCAAAATAATATACAATTGATGTACAGTGGAGATACGTGGCTGCTCTTAAAGTTCATTCTTATAGGTCTAGATCTTTAGAGTATGCTAACATGCTTAGGGGTAAGACAATTACTAAGATTAGATTTCACAACGAAACGTTTAAGCGATTGCTTTAAATTTGTTTTCCAGGTTCTTTGTATACTAACTCTATACATTATAATTACCATGTAACTATCACAAGCTGTTTGTATAGACCAAGATCTTAATGTTGTAGTTTAGACCAGGTCGTATTCTACTGTTCTAATCCTCGTGGGCTCAGAGTTCATGGTAAAGTAACGTTAATGTATTTCAAATTCATGTGGAGTACAAGATCTAAGACCAACTTTCATATAAATCATCGCCTATGTACAAATTCACACAAAGTAACTACACTATATATATAATACTAGCCTGATTAGAAGATCAATCAAATATTTATTGGTTAAGGGATGAGTACTGTGTCTATCGTTTTCTTCTTCCTTCTTCTTCTTTTTATTCATCAAAAGTCAAACTGTATGTATGCTTTATATAAAAAAATTGGATCCAATATATCTTTATCGTTAAAAGAATCGGTCTGAATTATAACCTGTTTAAGGTTCAATCACATATTAAATGAGTTTACTCAAATTAAACCGGTCAATTAAAATATATTATTATTTTAAGATTTATTTTTAAATTACAATAATATTATTTTAGAAATTAAAATAAATAAATAAAAGGTTTCATGTTAAGATTTTGACATAATCAATTAGATCACGAGCTAACCATTCAATTATTATAACAAAAATCACGAGTTAAGTTATTAAATTGAGTGTGAACTAATTAACTCCTTACGAAATTCAACACGAAATTTAATTCAAATGAAATCTTGGATAAGTGAATTATTGAATTAATTTACCGGGTTGATCTCTAAATGTAAAACTGACAAAAAAAAAAAGTTCACTGATAAAAATTACTTACACTCCTTTAACAGTACCATCGCAATCGCCACTTAATCTTTAACTACATTTGGCCACACAAATCAAATTAAAGTATACAACCATACAATGCAGTAGAACATCACACTACATAAATTGCATCGAATTGGGAATACTAAGGAGTATAATTAGGCCCACTTCAAGCAGCTTACTAGCCATTGAGTAAGGCATAGTTGTTGACCAAAGCCAAGGCATTGCTAGTCAACTGTGCTATGTTCACAATCCTTCCCCTAACAGCTCTCTTCAAATTACCATTCATAGCATTCCCTGCGAAGCCATCACTGCATGTGCTCTCATCAGTCATAGCAGCACTGACCCAAGTTCGCACATCACTTATCATCACCTCAAAGTCGGACTGTTTTGCATGATCCATTTCATCAATGGATTCTCTAAGCTCATATACCGCATCACTCAACTCCTCTACACAATCTTTCATGGCCGATACCTCCTTCGGCTTCAGGCCATGGCTTTGAGAGAGCTTGGACATCATGGTTGACGTTGATTTAGCTGATGATAGTGTTACATTAAGGGCTGCATTTGCTATGAGCTTGGGGCTTGTTTGGATTGTGCGTGAATGGATTGAGAGGGAAGTATAGCACAGTCTTGGATAAGTTGTAGTTCTACAAGATATTCTTATGAATTCTATGCTGCTTTGTGGGGTGACTGTAGCAGCTGAGCTAGAATTTATGAAAAAACTGATGGCAATAAGAATAAGAGACTTGGAAGTTAAATCTGCCATATCTCTCTCTGTATTTTTCTCAAAAAGGGGAGTGGTTATAGATGATGAAAAGAGGGACGGAAGGTTCCCAATTTATAATCCCAAAAACGTTGTTTAGCATGTTCTACATAAGGGACCGACCACGTCTATTTATCCCAATTAAGCATAGTGGGACTCTATA
>Ga0325411_1008129_pt1 | contig 11375 bp, 2 predicted proteins | sample PopdelMetagenome_13_FD_206181 | JGI IMG/M metagenome (GOLD analysis project Ga0325411, IMG submission 206181) | Populus deltoides microbial communities from Bellville, Georgia, United States - Xylem-PdIQD-R4 | ecosystem: Host-associated > Plants > Phyllosphere > Stem > Wood/Secondary xylem...
AAAAGAGATGGCCACACGTGCGGGCCAGCATGACCACGCTCCTGGCCTTCTATTCTTTTATCCTGGCAAATGGATGGATAACTTTTCATCTGCCTTAGCACGTCTCTCTACCTAGTTCGGGACCATTAAAGACACGCATGAAAAATTAGGTTAATGTTTTTTTTTGAGTACAAATTTGTTTTTCAATCTAGTTTTACCTACAAAAATTTATTAAATATCCTTATAATATTAATAAATTAATTTATTAAACTTGTGTAAAAACATAAAATTAAATTGAAAAAATATCTTCACTCAACCTCGATCTATTTTTTCTAGTGAAATAAATAATAGTTTTCATAACTAAAATGTGTTCATTTTTTTTCATTTTTTATTACTTTCACTTTTCTTCATCAAACACAAGGACCAATAAATGACAAAAAAAAGGGTTTTAAACCATAATAAAAAGTGGAAATTACAAGGACCAAAAACAATATCCACCAAATACCAAGGCTAAAAATGTCAAAAAAAGCATTGCAATTTTTTTAAAAAAATTCAATGTTTTCCTCATTCTCTGTCTCATTCTCCAATTTGGTCCCTTTTTATTTATTTTTTTCAGCCCTAAAACCTAGATTTTTTTCTTGCAAATTCAAGAACCAACACATCGTTAATAAAAAATTTCCGACACTATAATAACCACGAACAAAATAAATCAACATGCTTTCTCGTGCTCAAATATGAAACAATATGCAATAAAAACATAAAATATTATAAATAAATAAATAAAAAACTTTTTCTGGTCCCCGGTGAGGTTGCAATTGAGTGAAAAAATGCCATCCTTTTGATTCGATGGGAATGCGTAACAGCCTGAAAAGTCTTCTTCCAACAAAACATCATGTAATTCGATGGCAATTTATGTCACGTGTTTTGCATTTATATTATTTTTTATATCGCAACAAAAAGCAATGTTACTTTAGTTCTGCACGTGATGGATTCCACAATATGAAGTCGAGTGCGCTTAATGGGGGCGGTCATGCTGAGAACACAAGTAATTTTAATGACTATAATTATTATTTTTTGATCCCCTGCTCCGCTCTGCATGATTGTAATTTATGTAGATTTATTGCTATCAACGACTTTTATTTGCCTAGCTAGCCGTTTGAAGGCTTTTAAGCCTCTTCTTAGTTAAAAAAGACACTAAAACAAAAATCATTTTTACTCACAGAAACACTATGTGTTTCATTGTTCATTACAATATTTTCTTCTTTTTTTTGCGATCCTCAAGTTTTTTTTTATTTGACTTCACCCTTGTATTTTATATTTATATTAATTTATTTATTAGGATTTACTTTTATTTACATTTTAGTGTATGCTCAAGGTGTTCTATAGGTGAATTACACATCGATTTTGAATTGTTGTTTGGAAAAAAAAATAAGGATCAAAATTAAAAAAACAAAACAAGGCATTTTAATTTTTACTATTAAAAGGGCACAAAAAACTTCAGCTTGATCCCTTAATTGTTAATTTTTTTTTTACATTTTTTATCCTTATTGTTTGAGAGTATTATATTTAGATCATAAATCTTATTTTGTTTTCGTTTTGACCTCTAGGTATTAAGGAATGAAAAAGAAAGTCACTATCAAAATGAGATAAGAGAACATTGGTCGGCCAGAAAAAAGACATATTTTGATATTAATGAGTTCGTCTTAAAAAGTTTTGTAGACTTTATTTTATATTTTTTTATTTAATGTATTTTTAGACCTTTAAAGTTAAAAATAATAAAATACAAATTATCCTTTTTAGTTGAATTTCTTTTTTTTTCATTTGACTTTTTTTAAAAAATAATTTTTTCATTTAACTTCAAAAAACATGTGATTTTATTGTTTTTTCAGTCGCACGCTCTCGTTCTATTTTTCTTTTTAAATTTGTTTTAATCTGATGTGTCATAACCTAATTTTTGACTTCTTCTATTTTATTAAAAAAATATGAGTGAAATTATAAAAATGAAGAATGAATTAAAATTTGGGTTAAGGGCAACATGTTTGGAAGTTTAGAGATTAATTAAACTCTTGACTAGTTTAATTAATCAAATCAAGGGCTTAAATGAAAAATTGATAAGTTTTGAAACTTAATTAAACTTTGCATTAATTTAATTAATGGAATCAGGGACCTAATTGAAGAAATATCAAGGTTTGGGGTTTAATTGGGGTCCAAATTGTAAATATTAAAATCCAAGGACTAGCTTGAAAATGGCGCGGAAACGCAAGGATCAAATCACATTTTAACTAGGGCCTTGATTGCAAAATTACAAGAATTCCAAGGACCAAATTGAAAGCAGCCTTTAGAATTGGAAAACGAAGTCATTTTGCAGCGACCGTTCACTCGTCTTCTTCCTCTGCAACGGCTTCGCCATTAAAGGCAGAGACGTTTCATCTGTTGACAGCCAACCTGTACGTTTCTTCATTGAAGGCGTCGGTTACAGAGCATTTAGTAGGCCGGCCGTTACCACCACAGAGGCTGTCTCTGGCCTTATAAAAGCTGGGCAAAGGCAACCTCACGCGGGGATGGAGAACTGAGAAAAACATTGAGGAGCAGAAATAAGAAACCCAGAAAACAGAGACAAAAAAATAGTACACACAGCAAAAACAGAGACAAATGCAAGCAGTAAACCCAGAAAACCAACGTTAACATCGCCGTCTTCTTGATCGCCTCCTGCAAATCAGAAAAAGGAAGAACCCAAGCAGCAAGCTATCACCTTCATCATCACCAAAACAAAAGGAAAACAGAAAGGGTAAGTCATACACAGACGAGAGCAAAAATCACTATGCTGCAAGCCTCCTCACGATCTCCAGAAGCAGGTAAGCCGTTCTCATCTTCTATTCACTTTTGTTTGAAATTGTGCAATTGTAAGAACTGTGAGAAGGTAATTTAATTACCTTTGCATAGTTGATGCACGCGTGAAATTGCTTCACGCGTGCATCCGATTAAACCAGCCGGGCGACTGGCTTGGGCCAGTGGCCGGGCTGGCTAGGCCTAACCCAGCCCAGCCCCTTTGGGTTGAGCTAGGCCCGGCCCAAAAAAATAATAAAAATAAAAAAATAAAAAGTGTAGAAATAAAAATTTTGCATGTCTTAGAAAATATTATTTTTATCAATTTATTCACTGATATCAGGATCTGGAATAATATATATATATACACCTTTTTTTTAGCTACGAATTTTTACCAACGCCAGAGTTGGAATTATTCATGGTGGAAGTTTTACTAATGCCAGAGTTTGGATTATTCATGGTGGAATTTTTAATTGGAGTTATTCATGGTGGAATTTTTACCAACGCCAGAGTTGAAATTATTTATGGTGGAATATTTACCAACACCAGAGTTGAAAATATTTAAGATCGAATATTCATTGATATCAGAGTCAGGAATATTACGATTAAACCATCAGTTTTTTAAAAAATAAAAAAAATATACATGCATTTTTTTAAATTTATTTCGTAGGTTTATTCATTGAAGTTAGAGTCAAGAATATCATACGTTTTTACACACAAATCAACAAATTTTTTTAGCAATTTAAGACTAAAACAGCAATGCAGCTTACCTCAGGTAGGGTGTGCTAGGGATGCTAATACTTTCCCTAGCCTCAACCAGTCCCGTGCCATAGAATCTCTCTTGACTAGTTAGGGTTCCTAGTGACCATAATACTAGGTGGCAACTCTTCAAATAAAACATTTTTCCTAAAAGAATAAGAAGCTAGAAATTATTTCTTTAAAAATAAATCAAGATTATTTTTAGAGCCGCCGCGATGTTGGGTGCGACATGATGCAAAAAGAGACCCACATACCTAGTTATGGTGTAATTAAATGAAAAATAATTTAAAAATAAAAATTATTAAATCTAGTAGCATACATGACCTGGATTGCGAGTTTAATAAGTTGATCTAGGTTCACTCGAATTTTTTTTTAAAAAAGCTTTTTTTAATTGAATATTTTTATTTTATTGTTAATATTTTTAAAAAACTTTTTTACTTAATGCATTTCTAGCCCTTTAAAGTTAAAACAAAAAAAAAATTCATCCTTTTTTATTTGATTTTTTTAAAAAAATCTATTTTTCATTTAGTTTTTAAAAAATAAATCTTTTTACAGTCCGTCCTATGTGCCTATCTCGTTTCTTCTTTTTTTATTTTTTTTTATTTTATACAAATATGCCAAGTTGTTATGTAATTAAATAAAAAATTATTCAAATTATCTTATAATTTAATCCATATTACATTTTACCTTTATTATTTTGAAAATTACAAAAAAACATAGTTAACTTTATGACTTTATAAATTCATAATGATTTACATGACACCAAAAAAAAATTAAAAAAAAAGTTGAATTATTTGCTATAATATTCAATTTAATAACTAAAAAAAGTCTCTATTGCTTTAAAATAATGAAATTGCCTCTAAAAAACCTCTTTCATCTCTTTACCAAACATGATATACTCTAGCCGACAATTTAAATTTTGTCAGATCATTTGTATCATGGCCTCCAGATACGGATCCCGCGCCAATGAACTTTGTTAACCCTAAATTACTAAGCAGAAATTGCAATTTATTCAGATCTCCTTGCAAACCTAGCAGTTGAACAAGCATCACCGGTAGCTCTTAGCGTCCAAAAAAGCATAAATCAGGCGAAGAGCTAGGTCAGTGAAGCCTCCTTGTGAACAAAACGCAGGTCGAGCCTTGGTGCATCACTAGCTGACACAATATCCATCAGAAACAGAGTCTTTTTTTACTCAAACTTTCATCAAAGGTAGCACCGTCAGCAGCATTATATTTAGTCACCATTGATGTTGCTAATTATATATGAAGTCTCTCTTTTCCACCTCCCTTCACACATGACACATGGCTAATCTTCTCCTACAGTGAAAGAGACATTACAACATTTAACAATATTAGCAAGGGATTTTTTCCGTCGGCATGAGATTACTATTCTATCGGTGAAAATTTTACTGACTAATTTGTCAATGAAACACATCCATTGGAATAATATTCATTGGTAATTTCATCATCTGTCACTAATTTTATGGGTAAAAAAAATAAAAAACAGATGGTTTTACAGATGAAAAACACACGCAAAAAAATCACGCTTCATTCTGTCAGTATTTTTCTCAGGAAAATTATCATATAACCAAAACAAAATACCATATGCAATTCTGTCGATGATTAGTTAAAAATATTTTTTTTAAAAAAATCTATTTAAAAAAAATAGAAATTAATGAAATTAATATAAATCAACACTCCATAATACTCAGAATTGAGTTACTTGGAAAAAAAAAAAGGAAAATCAACTCAAAAAATTTACAACAAATAAATAACACAAAAAAATAAAACAACAACAACATTGATCTCATATGAAAAAAAAATCCTATAACAACATTCATACAATTATTAAAAACAAAAAAAAATTAAAAATATAACAAAAAAAAATATAATAAAAAAAAATCTTACCTTAATGTAGTTGCAAGTGAAGCTGAGAAGAGAAAAAATAACAAATTCATAAAGTAGGTTAATTAAAAAAACAAATCTAAGAAAAAAGAAAAAAAAAGACATACTTGAAAATGGAGGAGGAGAAGAGTTGAGGGGAGAAGAGAAGAGAAAGAAAGAAATGGAGTTGATGTTTTTTACAAAAGAAGAAGAAGAAGAAGAAGAAGAAGAAGAAGAAGAACAGGCTTGTCTATTATGAAATGAGGAATTCTATTTATTGGGGTATTTTACCAATGAATAATTAAATATTAATATTTCTCACCATTTCATCTGTAATATTTAATTTAAATTTTCAATTTAATCAAAAAATTTCAGAAATCGTCAAATATCACCGACGACTTTTCAATCCATTAGTGATTCCGTCTGTAATATTTAATTTAAATTTTTAATTTACTTGAAAATTTTTAGAAACCCATCAAATAAAACCGATGACTTTTCAATCCGTCGGTGATTTTTTTTATGCAACCATAATGCTCCTTTAATGGTTATATTCCTAGCTTTCTCGGATGCCGAAGAAATAGGTTTTGAAATCAATTTGATATTTAGGAATTGTGTTCTTTAAGAGGACAGAAGCAATGAATTAGATTTTGATTTATTGAGTTTTTGTAGTGAATATAAATTTTTGATTGTTTATGTTATATTATATATCAGGGTAAATTTGTATTTTCATTTAAATTTTAAAATTTTATTGACTCGAGATGTTTTCTATAATTTTCAAAATAATAAAGACAAAGTGTAAAATAAAATAAACTATAGAATTTTTAGGGTAATTTTTTCTTTATGAAATAGAAGTTATTAAAACCAATATACATAATCCGAATCATGAATTTAATAGGTTAATTTGGATTCACTCGGATTTTTTTAAACTTTTTTTTAATTAAATTTTTTTATTTTTAATTTTTTATGAGCCACACGTGTTTTTAGGTCCATGAATCTTGCCTAATTGTTAGTTTTTTTTTAATGTTATCTTTACTCAACGCATTTCATCTCCTTTCATGTTTTTTTTTTAAAAGTCATCATTTGTTATTTAAATGTCTCTTTTTTTATTTAATTAAAAAAAATCAGTCATTTTTTTTTTGTTTTTTCAGTCTCACACACCTATCATGTTTGTTCTTTTAAAAAAATTGTTTATTTGATACCAAAATAGTCCCACTTGCCTGGTTGTTGTGTAATTAAATAAAAAATAATTTATTAAATAAAATTTATTAAATCCAATGAGTTGCAAACCTAGATTGCAAGTTTAACAGATTGACCTTGATTTACTCAGGCTTTTTATAACATTTTAATTAATTATTTTTTTAATTTTATCATTAAATATTGAATTTCTTTATGATTGGAATATCATTATTTGTTTTAATTTTTTTTTATAAAGTTGTCATGGTTGCATAACTCAGGTCACTAGCTTAGCTAATTAACCTGAATCGACTTAGCTCGATCTAATATACTGTTGTCTCAATATTTGAAAATCAAATTCCAAAATATCACCTTTTTAGTATTGAAAAAAGAAATCGTCTAACATGCATCAAATTTTAAGTTTATAATTAATTTGTTTTCTCTTAGAAAACACATTATCAATACCTTGATATTTTTACATTAAAAAAAAATACAGCCTTGACATAGCTTGGGCCATTGGACTAATAAAGAATACTAAGTTTTGAGGTGAAAACATTATACATGTGTGCATTACTCACTCTTTCACAATTCATTTTGGACTCAAGCAATGGATTTTCTTTCATTTTTACCCTCAGACATTGTTTTCTTAGATTAAGCCCTTTTATTGTAAAATTCAAAACCAATTGCTTCTCATTTGTTAACCAAGAGCAAAATTGAAAGAAAGGGGACCAAAATGAAAAAAGTGCAAAAAATAGATGGTGGTTTTAAAATTTTATTGAAAAGTCCAATTTAGTCCTCCAATTTACCAAATGATCACTTTTTTATCCCTTGAGTTGTCTAACATATAATTTGGTATAAAATTTTAATTTCTTTATTTTCCATACCCTAATTTGAGAATGGAGAGAGAGACTTGCTAAATAGTCGATTTTGGTATCAGCAACTTCTAAAAAAAATGTGTTGATCATTGAAGTTTTTGGCCAAAAAAAAAAAAAATACCCCAATTCTTCTATGATTGTTTAGTCATCGAATTCTAGGACTGCAGTCGACACGTTATCTATATCTTTTTTATTTTAAAAAAAATTAAAGGCCTAACACATGGGCATGCTTTGTTTTCTTCTTCTTTGTTTTCCTATTTTTTAACCCACATCTTACACTCTAACCTCTTTGTTTATTTTTTTTCTTTTATGTTATTTAATGTATTTTAAGCCTCTAAAATAATTTTTTTTTATTCAATGATATATTTTTTTAGTTTAACTTAAAATAAATATTTTTTTGTTATTTAGCTTAAAAGAATTAGACCTGTTTTTACTATCTCAGTCTCACAAGCCTATCATAGTTGTATTTGTTTGCTAGCTTAGAAGAATTAGGCCGCAAGTTTGGTTGATTGACCTGATTTTTTAATTAAATATTGTTTTTACTGATTTTATTTTTTAATATTGAGTTACTTGGGTATTGAATTTTCTAATTTGTTTCAATTTATTTATTTTTATAGAATTATCATGGTTTCATAACCCAACATGCAGGTTTTGTTGATTAATCTAAGTTGATTTAATTCAATTTAATATATTATTATATTAATATTAAAAAAATATTATTACAAGTGTTATCATCTTAAATTTTTTTTAAAAAATATATTATAATATACAATGAATTTTAAATTTATTGTTAAAATATCTTTTCTAAAAAACACGATAGTAATTATTAAATATTTTTTAACGACAAAAAATTATCCGACCCCACGGCCGGAGGTCTAGTTTGACTAATTCCAGTTGATCACAATCAAAATTAAAGTATGGTAGTTGAAATTGAAGGGGCCACGTAGAAAGCTTTTAGGGAAAGAAAGGATAGCAATCCAAATAAAAAATAATTACGGCCTTGTATAATAAGCTAATCTGACATGGCCCCACAGAACACCCCCAACAGTTTTTTTTAAAAAAACAAAATCATAACAAAAACTGAAACAAAATTACGTGGGAGAAATCATTATAAATCAATAGATATTCTACTATAAATTATAATAAAGTTTTATTTTTTATTTCATTTTTCTGCAAGATATTATTTAGATTGTTTATATTTATTTTTTACAACTAAAATACTCAATTATTCTTTTTGTTTGTTGTTTATTTAAATTAGATAAAAATTGTCAAATCCAAGTATCTTGATTCTGCCGTACATGCTAAACCCGAGATCTTTGGATTTAATAGGGGCGCGGGTATTATAAATATTTTTATTATTATAAGTAATATAATGATTAATAAATTTGAACAAAAATATTATTATTATTGAAAAAAAAATAGATTTAATTTGAAAGGTAAAATTAATTATTATTATTAAAAAAATTTAAAAATATTATTATTATTGAAAAAAAAAACCATAAATTTAATTTAAAGAAATTAAAAACTATAATAACTTGACTCAAGTATATTTTTCTACTATTATTTTTATTATTATTAAAGAAATAGACCAAATAAGTTAAGTCAATTCAAGAATTAGGTCTATCAAAATCAAAAAGTTTAAAATATTTTTTATATTTTTAATATTTTTTTATATTATACAAAAATAATTTATATTGACGCGCTATAAAACACGTAACATAACCAAGCAGATAAATCCTCTACTGCCAGCAGGCAATGTAACCTGTGACGAATTTACAAGTGCTACCTTATGTCAGAATTTAGTTGAACGTTTTCATAATTTTGCTACTCCTTTTGGTCTTGGAAGTGATAAATTACAAAAATTAGCCTCCCATCGACAGCTGGCTGCTAATCTTCTTTAGAATAGCAACATTGCCTTAAGTTGAAAGCATTTCTGTAATGCACTTTAAGAAACATAACTATTAAACCATCATGAAAAACTAGAAAAAGAGCAGAATTATACAGGAGTTGTGGTGGGATTATCCATTACAGAAGTAACCTGGAATATGTTTTGGCAACACCAATTAAAGGATTGAAGGAGAGGAAGATAGTGTCTTGTCACACGAACACAGGTATTCACATGGATTTTCCCTGAGAAAACAATTAACATGCAGATTAGTCTACTTTTCTTTCTCCGTTCTTTCTTTTGGGTGCTTTTGAATGCGTAAATGGAATACAATTCTTGAAAGTTTTTCTTTGTTATGGAGAGGAAGCAATGATAGCAAATGTTACAGAACAGACCCAACTAAATGTCAAAGGCTCCCTTAATACCCTCGAGGGACTCTCCCACTGATTTCCTGAAAAAAAAAAAAAGAAGAAAATTAAATAATCGAACTTCTAAATAACTAGGACATTAATTTGATTTTGAGGCTAATATGGATTTTTAAAATATAGGAAATGTAGCAGACAAATGTCTCAAGTTCAATATGAGAGCAAATACAATTTCGAATCAAGAACCAGACAATAACTTGAGGATATGACCTGCAGTCCGTGAGTAAGCAACTAGTTCATAACAAAGTCAAGAAAAGAATCCCAGGAGAAGTAGAAGAAAGAAGATTCAGAAAAGCATACAAATTAAGTGCTAGTCATAAAAAACAGGACATTTTAGTATCACAAAAGTGAAGTGACAACTACACCGTGTTACTGAAAAATGTGATCATAGAATCGAAATGAACTTTCAAGACTTTCAGTAGCATAACTTCATTGTTGAAGTTTCTTAGAATCACAATAGCGTGAAAATTTAGTTACTCATCCACATAATGCACCACAAGTTATCAAACAAACAACATGATAAGTCAGCGAGAGGATTATTTCAAATAGAGAAGAACAACAATAGAACAACTATGATTGTGACCTCAAGTTTGTAAGGTAGAGAAACAAAGATGCCTAACTCCACTCTATATGTTGGGTTTGTCTTAAATTGTGGGTTTAAGTGAGAAAAGAAATACCCATGTGCGTACTCCATATGAAAAAAATTGTCATATTTTAGGGTAAGACTTATTTGTGAGTGATTTTATCATTGTACATTTTGGTTGCAAGAGAAAAGAGAGAGAATAGTGAGTTTTGAGATACTTTGAGATTTTGGGTGGGAGCATTTTTTGTGACATTATGTAATCTTCTACTTTCTTATAGTGAATTTCTTTTATCATCTCGCTCATGGAGTAGGCCTAAGTTACCGAACTATATAAATTTCTTGTGTGATTGATCGTGTTAGTCTTTTATATTTCTCTGTTTAGATTTGAGATTTTAGGGTTGTTTCCACTACACTATGATTAGGGAGCACACTCTTGGTTTCACTTTCACTAAAGGTAAGCATTTCAATTGTTAAACTCACTCCTGTTATTTCCGGAAACAATGAGCAAAACCCTTTTCCACAGAATCAGCTGATTAAGTGTCTAGTAAACTCTTGGCACTCTCTCCCAAGTTTCTATCCTCTCTTTCTAAACAAATGTATGACGGCAGTGTCTCCAAACTAAATGATGGATCTGAAGGAGGTCCATGAACCAGGAAATTATATAACAGGAATTGAGAGAAGGCAAATCCTCAAGGAACCAGCCAATAACATGATGCCATGACAAACAAAAATGAGGGAAAAGATATATTACACAAATCAAGAAAGCACAAACAGAGAAAAAAACCTTCAAAATTGAATGAAATTAAAGCACCACCATTGTTCATGATATTTGATGTCATGAAATTCATTTTGTGAACCAGCACTCTAAAAACAAAAGGGATACAATTTGACCAAACACAAGCAAGAAATTTGAGCACCATATGAAATATTTCAGGTCTCGAAACCCAAATCAGTATATTCAATAACAAAGCCCCACCATACTGCCTC
>Ga0325411_1008130_pt1 | contig 11375 bp, 10 predicted proteins | sample PopdelMetagenome_13_FD_206181 | JGI IMG/M metagenome (GOLD analysis project Ga0325411, IMG submission 206181) | Populus deltoides microbial communities from Bellville, Georgia, United States - Xylem-PdIQD-R4 | ecosystem: Host-associated > Plants > Phyllosphere > Stem > Wood/Secondary xylem...
TGAAGCTTCAAGAACATGTTACTCGTGTAGAGTGCTTCTCCCTCACTCCAATCTTCCCCGTACGGCACCCCAGTTGCAGTGGATGACCCTGAACGCAAGCTCGCTGGCAAGTAAGAAAAAAGATACTCTTTCTATATCACACCACATCCTTTTTCTATTTTTTCTATTTTTATTATTATTAATATTTATATCTGGTTCATTTTACGTGTAATTTAACTAATTTTATGAATTTTAAAATTAATCTAAAATTTATAAAATTTAAACTAATAAATTTTAAAAAACAAACTTACTATCGTATTCTTTTTTCTACTTTTGATTTGCAAGCTATTAGCTTATAGTTTTATTTTTCTTTTGTCAATCTTTCAAGAGTAGATTTTTCTCTTTAATTGTAGCAATGCACTGTGCCTTTTGTACCAAAATCGTAAGACTTGGGCCAATTTTGTATTGTTGCCTTATTTTTTTTTTTATAGAAAAAGTATTTGCAAATTTTCACTAGCCATGCTGATTTTTTTTATGTCCGGTTGTTAGGTTTTTTTATACAATTATTTTGTATTTTCTATTTTTTAAAAACGGTTTTCAAAATTAAAAAAAAAAAAAAAAAACCAAAAGAGAGAGTGTGCAATGCCCATAAATGTGACACCTTGGACATTGATTATCCTGTCAAGGCTTCTCTCTCTCAAATTTTATGACATATTTTCATTATTGGACCGAATTTACTCCCCATTCCTTGCTGGCCTCGAAGCCGAAACGACACCACATCCTCTTTAAAATGCCTAACACGGCGTCGTCTTCACAAGCCTCTGCCCTCTGCGCTCTTCCCCGACAAATATCTAGCCCTTAAAAAAGGAAATGCCTTCTTTATAGAGATCCACAAAACCGCCAATCCCTCTGTAACAACGAAACCGATCTCTCGTCTTTCTCAATGACTTCTTCATCTCCAGCTTCGTACGGTTCCTTCACACCCACCGCACCCTCGTCCACCTTCCTCACACGCGCCACCAATACGACATCCACCATCTTCGCCACCCGCCGCCCATGGCGCGAATTAATTGAATTCTCCTCCTTCGCGCGCCCAGGCTCCCTCGGCGATACCACAATCCGCATAAAACGGAACCTCTCCAACTTTCGCGTTAATTACACAATGATAATCCTCTATATCCTCTTCTTAAGCCTCTTATGGCACCCTCTCTCAATGATTGTCTTCTTAATCGTCTTCGTCGCCTGGTTTTTCCTTTACTTCTTTCGTGACCAGCCATTGGTGATTTTCCACCGCACGATTGATGATCGTGTGGTGCTTGGTTTGCTCGGTGTCGCTACTATTGTTGCTTTGATTTTCACACACGTGTGGTTAAATGTCTTGGTTTCGCTTTTGATTGGAGCTGCTATTGTTGTCTTGCACACTGCGTTTAGAAGAACTGATGATATGTATTCGGATGAGCAAGATGTGGCTGATGGAAGTTTGCTTTCTTTTGTGGGGAGTCCTACGAGAACTGGCTACGCTCGCTTTTAAAAGTAAGATTCTTAGCTTTGGATTTCATATTTTTCTGCTGGAATTTAATTTCATACGCACAAGTCTGCTAAAACATACATAATTTCGGCAGGAGCAGCGGTTTTTTCTCTGCTTAGATGATCAATCTTGACCTGATTCGTTTTTTTTTTCTCTTGTTAAATTTTTTTTTTTTAGGTTTTTGCTTAATAGGGTAGTGTTAATTTTTTGTGGGATGAATGTGTTGTAAATGTTGTTATGATTGAAGAACCAGTGAAGAAACAGCTGGTTAATGACGGTGTTTTGTACCTTCTTTAGTGTTGTTAAAGGAAGTAGTACTTCTTATGGTGGGAATAAATGATTTCTTTGGATTTTAATGCAGAAATGTGTTCACTTCTTTTTATTGTAGTCCTTTTCTCTATTGCTGTTGATGTTATATGTTGTTGGTTTTCTACGTACACTTAAATTTGTATGAGTTTTGTTAGGTTTAAACTGAAGTTGCTTTAGTATGAATTCGTAGTAAAAATGGTGTTTTTTGAGATGAAAATTGTGTGTTTACTGATCCGGGACTCGAACCCAAATCCCAGCTCTCATGTTGTAAGAGTGCGCCGATGAGTTACGAGCCCATTGGTGTAAATAGATTGGTGCTATTGCCTGTGTTGTTTCTTTTGATGTGAACTTGGTTACAGTACACAAACATCCGGATATAGCAGGGTTCAAGGTTGGTGTTCCAGTGGAAGTCTGGGATCTGAACTTAGAAATGCAAGCGAAGCATGCTACTGGTCTTTTTTTTTTGTGTAAATTTTTTTGAAAGGTGGGACTGATACTGAATTTCCCTTTTCTTGGGCTTAATAGTGGCATAAGTGTGTGATGGTCTCCTTTTGGCTTCCTTTTTTCACGAACAGAGATGATCTGGATGGTTGCCCATAAGTTTCGAAGTACGAAGCTTTCTTTATACGCTATAACGTTGAGTCTCTTGGATTGTAATGAAAATATTGCAGAAAAATTTTCATTTAAAGGTGGATCTATTGCATTGGCTTCATTTGAGGAACTTGCAAGTGAAGAATTGACAAAGGAAAGTTAGCAATATTGCTGTCACTGGCCATGCAAAGTTAGTGGCTTTCCCGTTGTCACAATCCATGTTTTGGTGACTTTAAAAGCTTCTTTCACCATGGGTCTCCCTTTCCCCGCTAGTTTTTTGGCAGAGTTGTTGGTTCCTAGCTTGTTTTGTGCCTGATTGGAGGAGTGGTTCCGGAAGTGATCTCTTTTTCTTACTGGGTCTATGGAACGTGTAAGATTATTTTCTTTGGCAAATAATGATGATTCAGTGGCGATCTCTTTAAGTACTATAACCATAATATCTGCTTATGCTTATGATCTTTTCACGAATTCACTCATGCATTTTCAGTTCATGTTGTTATGCCTTAGTAGCGTTCATTCGAGGAATGTGATGAATTAGTGATTTATTTTTCCAATTGTGTGTTTGATAATGATAAGGTCCTGTATATCATATCTATCTTTTTAGCATTTGAAGGTAGAATATTTGGCTGTTTTACTAAATCCTATCCCATGAAGCTGATTTTTTTAGTACAATACATCTGAAGTTGCCTCGTGATTTTGTGTTAGAGTAAAATCCACGGTGGCATCTCTGAAGCTCGAGTCATTCACTTTCCCCCAATTTCCATGTTATGAAGGTCAAGTTATGCAACTTGGAATTTACCATTGAGGTTATCAAAAACCCATACTTTTCACAGCATTTATCTGCATAATTTCCTATTATCCCATCACATTGAGGGCACCGCTGATGGTTTTGTGGAGGGTTTAGATAGCCGTTAGAAGCCTATGGTTCCTACAGATAGCCGTTGTGGAGGGTTTAGATAGCCGTTAAAGGTTTAATTCCGTGTTTTGATTTTATTCGATACAAAATTTGTATAAAAAACATTATTAAAATAAAATAAGTGAACATGAAATGATAAAAAAGAGAGAAGAGGACACCTCTTGTTCTTGCAAAAAAAAGAAAAGAAGAGCGACAAACTACAGTGCACCTAGCAAGTGAATTATTGTAGAACACTTGGCTAAAGTATCAGGAATTTTGCAAGTCTTGTAAAACTAAAAATGCGATTCCTGATCACAAAGTATATTTTTTCGCTGATCTTTTCCTCTTTCTGGTAGTCTAGACGGGCCGATATAAAGAACTGACCCAGAGGGCATGAAGACCGGGCGGCCCATCTACTCGATGCTTAAATATAACGACGACGCCCGGACAGTTCTTAAATGGGACGTTTTGCTTCTGAGAGAGCCACCGCCAATACCCAGCAAGTTCGTGCAAAAAATCATGTGAAGACGATCCCCTTGTATGTATTTCCTTGGTTAATTCCCTTAGCACGTGGATCGGACTTTTTTTTTTTTCAATATGAAGTTTTTAATATTATTATTAAAAAAAGCACTCCTCTTTTCGATCTCAATTTGTTTTTTCAAGCAATTTTAAAATTCAAAACAATCATCATGAAACTCTCCTCCTCAAATAAAAATTATTAACACCAAAATTAATTTTTTAGTGGTTAGAATTAGTAATAACCAATGACTTTCTCTCTTCTAGCCATAATTTATTGATTTTTTCTCTTTTTTTTTTAAATTCAAAAATTGAAAAAAAAAATTCTTAGATCAAAATTGAATTCAAAAAAACTATAGAGACTCTTAATGAAGTAAAAAGAAAGAAGGAGGTCTGAAATAGTTTTTCCCATAAATTTTAGATTGACTTGGAAATATTTCTGTATTTTACACTTTAATCCTTTTATATTTCATGTTTCCCATATTGAATAAATTATGACTAAATGGTTGTCAGTTTGTCCATAGAAGAATGTAATTGAAAAAAAAATACAGTAGAGCTATATTGAAATACCTATACATTTTAGTATGTTTAATAATATTTATATATATATATATAAACAAAGTATATGAAATTGATCGATGTAATAAACTTATATAATTTTTTAAAATGCATTTCTATGAAGATACTTAAATTCTTTAAAAAAAACATGTCAAATATTAATTATTTTAGTCAAATTTTATCATCATCAAATTATTTTAGTACATAAAGCAAGCACAATTTTTTATATATATATATTTAAAACAGTCATTCTGGATAACGAAATCAGTGTGTTAGCCATATTAGAGTTTGTATTGCAAGCAATTACTAGTATTGAAAGTTTGTATAGAATAATATGAATAGCTATGAATAAAAAATCTATCTTTATTAGGAAAAAAAAATACTCTTTTTTTGTTTTTTTTTTTTCATGCATTGATTTTTTTTAGCATGCCATGGGACCAACTTGGCCCGTACCCTGGACCAGAATCTGGCGCGACATTGTCATGGGTTCTACTAAATCCATCCTTGCAAATTTGAAAATTAAATCGGGAAATCATAACCAATCTATAGATATTGTATCTTCCATTAAATTAAAAAAAAATACACAATAATACCTGTATTAAACTCAACCCATGCAAAAGCATATACCATATAAGTACTATATATTAAAAGACTACTTGAGAGTGCAGTAATTTTAACTTTTTTAAGAGTGTTTTAAAGTTATATTTTATTTGAAAAAAACATCAACTGATTTCTTTTAGGGTTTTTTTTATAATTTTTATATACTAATATAAAAAATAAAAAATATATTTTATTATATTTTAAAATAAAAAATACTTTAAAAAATAAATGTAAACATGTACACAAGAACATGATAATTTAAGTAGGATAGTAATATATCAATTAAAATGTAGGATAGTAATATATCAATTAAAATGTATATAATTGATACAGTTATATTAGTCTTGAATAATATAAAATTCATTAATTACATAACTTTTTTTTTTTGCCACGGATAAAACATAATTTTTTTTTTGCCACAGATTAAAAAAAAAAGTATTTCTGATAATTTATTTATTTTTAATTAAGAATTTTTGTATGTGGCATACCATGCGTATGAATATAACAAAGAATGTTAATATACTAAATAAAATGTAGAAAATCCGAGTTTGAGTTCAAATTGATAAGTTATACTAGTTATAATTTGTATAAGATTTTATTAACTATAAATAACTATTTTCTCTATCATACATGAAGCACTACCCATTACAAAAACATTTTTTTAATTAATAATTATTTTATCGGTCGCATCTTGTTAATAGTTAAATAAACCCTAATATCCTAGGAATAATAACTGGGGTAAATCTGAAATCTCAATGCAGTCGAAAAAAAGGCTCAAAAAACAAAACTTTCTATCGTGGAGGGCAGCCAACGAAGCAGGTCCATCTCTGCCTACAATGAATAATCAACCATAGAAAATAATGGGAGCGTAAGTCTGATTAAACAAATAGAGCATCATCTAGCACGCATATCGTGCAACATGCAGCCAAGAAAGATGTGTTGGTCTCCGTAGAAAGTCTTGCGCTAGGTGTTGTGTAATCATACAGTATCTGGAAGAACACCCGTGAACTAGCACCTCATACAGTATCTGGAAGAACACCCGTGAACTTGCACCTCATCACTGTAGGCTAACCAGCTTGTGCAGATTGCCTGCATTTATATAATCATGAATCAAAGAATTCCTTTTCACCCCCTGTTTCCCTGCAGCAGCCTGGTGTGGATAAACCAAAGACTCCACAGATATTGTGGAGGAACTAGTCATGAAAGACGTGCTCAAAACATACAAGCCGAGGAGAAAATCTCACTTTGTTACCCCGGGGTTCCAAGAAGCATATGGATTATTGATGATGTGATGGAACAACAAGTTGGAGAAAAGCATTGTTATTGGTCTGGGACCTTTCGAGCGTAGGCAAGCACCATCACATAATCCTTTGCCGAGAAACCAGCAGTTACTGGTACTTGCTCAGTCTTCGGCACTGTTTGTAGCCACTGATCAACTAAATTATACAATAGTAATGTAGGGATCACTGGTCTTCCCATACATCTGATCTCAACCTGAAAGAATACCAACCAGAGGAGTTACAAGAATGAGAACTAGACAAGCTTCTTTCTATACTAAAACCGTTATCGAATGCCCGGCGAGGCAAAATAATAATGTATTTGCTATAGTTTCTACTGCTTAATTGAAAATGCTTCCTTTTGATTTAAATAAATACTTTGTTCAACCTTTACTAATGGCAGAATACATCCAAAATATTTGTTTTCCTAAGAAAGAAACAATTTCCGATTCATAATAATTCTGCTCACATTATTGCAGGAGCAAATGCAACAAGAAATCAGACTTCAAGGGGGGACAGGACTAATGAGATTATTGGTTCATGAGTAATGTACGCTAATGAAAAATGCAGGGCTCAAAAAAAGAAAAGGAAGAGAGCAGCACATGCATTGTTAAAGACAAAATGATGATCTTAGTGCTTAATTGATATCTCTTGTACTTCAATCTTTTTAACATGACAAGAACTTATGCCTAAGAACACAATAGCATGCTCAACTTGGAGTTGATAGGGTATGGAAATCCAAGGTCCAAGACTGTTTTGTAATTGCATTAAAAAAAACACCTAATTGACACTGAAAATGATCTGAATGTAAAGCTTGTCAACCACATCTCACCTCAGCTTCACTAGCGAGGTCTAGCTTCTTCATCAAGTACTTCTGGATGAAAGAAACAGGTACATTTCCATCCCTGGCATAGGGCGAAATAAGTGAAACATCTCCAGGAATTAGTTGATTGCCTTACTTTATTCACCAAAAAAGCTTATTTTCTTATTTCAAATCTTAATTACTGAAAAGTAGCCAAAAGAAATGCTGAAAAATGACGGCAAAATAATAGGTAACAGACATAAATTAGCACAACAACAGTGCACAGAACTGCATTAATTTACAAATTAAGATTCCAGAGTGTGTTTATGAGGACTGTTGAATAGTTTGAATGTGAGAAAACTTGTCAAACAATTCAATAAAGATAAAAGCAACACGTTAAGTGGCCTATTACAATATCTAAAATGGGCCTTAAATTTTGGGAGGAATTAGTGGTTTTTCAGGTTGTCAGCAGCACCTTCCATCAGGTGGGACTACCAGCATAGTTTTAATGACTGGTTCAGCTGTAAGTTACAGACCGAAACTATCTATATATATGCCGAGACGCGCATGGAATCTATTAAATAGTTAGTCAATTTAGATAACCTGTCCTTTTTCAGGATTGGTAACATACATCTCGAGATACACGCTCTGAAATCGATAGGTCAACTGGCTGTCCCACCTGCACTTTCCATACTGCAACCTCCAGACCTCTATAAGGAATGGGTTGTGTAACAGAGGAAGGATGACTTTAGATTAATGAGATGCTTCAATGAAAAAAAAATTCATTGTTTTCACAAATATGTGCCACCATGTTTTCTCACAATTCTTACCACCTCAACCACATCCTTGGAGGCCTTCCCTTCATCTTTACAGCTCTAAGCCTCTAACCTAAGCATGATTAAAGGTTAAGCTTACTCTCCCAGGCAGTGACTGTTGTTCTAGCATCTACCAGCATAACGTGAGCAAATTTTTTCATTGTACTCCCAGCTACCAAGTACCAAAAACTTGGAATAATATCTTCACAATAAAAAAAGCCAGGAAGGAATCTTCATAAATCATAACAAAACAAAAGGTAAAGTATCCAGCAAATGCGGTGAAGAGTTCATACAATATTGCGGTGAACAAAAGAAACTCACTTTAGCCTTAAGTAACTTGAAGGAATTTGTGGCAAGGGTGCTTCTCCTTCCCTGAAAAAAAGAAGTGAAATAACTATATGAACACAGTGAAAATACATTTAAGTAAGCAAACACGTTCCAATATTCTAGACTCCTAGTACAGAAAGTTTCTTCTAGTTAAAGAGCTGGAGTTGGTTCTCACTGTTCAGAAGCCAATAATGAAAACCAAACAGTACCACTTCTTCTTTCTTGCTTTGCAGCAGCAGTGTCCAGCACAGCCGGGGATGAAATGCCTGAAATGTTATTAAACACTGCCCTTTTTTGACGTATTCTGCGCAACCTTTTTGGTTCCACTGGTCCCTCAGAGACATTATCGGTATTATTCTTTTCATCCGTTACTTTTGATTTGTCTTTGTTTCCCTTAAATTTGGTTTTAAGCGCTCGAGGTTCATTGTCATGGACAGGTCGAGATTCTGATTTAGCATCATTAAGTTGTGGACTAGACTTGAATGACTTGGTTCTGTTCGCAACTTCCACCAAAAAATTTAAAGGTTGCCAGAGATCTGATTTCCCATCCCTTGGTTCAGTCCCATTCTCTGCTTCATCAGGATCAGGTTGGCTGGGTTCAGTACAGGGAGAATTCTGCACTTGTTAAACATGCAGTTCTTAGACTTTTTAGAAAATTGGACTGCTTCTCAAGATACTAGAAACGAAAGTGGACGTTTATATTAACAGCCAATTAGAATGATATTAGGCATCCACACAAAGTAGATATAACGGTTAATATTTACCTGCTTTATGTTCTGATTAGGTTTTTTCAGAATTTCGGGTGAACTTGAGCTCTCTGGACTATCTTCAACAGGAACATGTTCCTTGTTATTGGGTTTTTCAATGGAAAAATTGGTACCTCGTAAAGCAGCAGCCTTTCTTGGAAAAGGTTTCGTTCTTCTTCCTGTTGTAGTAGTGTGCGTGGAAACTTTAGGAGTGCAGACCACCAATGATGAGAGCGACCTTTCCTTTCTTCTGGTAACTGGTAATGCAACTGACTCCGCAACTTCAGGTGCCTCTACCTTTCTTTTTTTGTATGGGAAAATCTTGGACCTCACATCTTGCAAATTGTGGTCTGGCCTGCTTACCATTTACCAATACATGCACATTGAACGATTTAAACACAAAAACATAATTTTTTTACCAAAATTTGCAGGTCCTCTACAACTTATAATCTACATTCTGCATGTATATGTATGATAAATGAGCAGAATTCTATTGTTGCCTCAACATATTGACCAAATAGCAATTGCATTCTATGGCAGTATAAACAACAGCCCAACTAAGCATATCGGAAATCCATCCACTCAAATCTCACCCAAACGAAAACACCTAATATCTGACCTTAATTTTTCCAAAGGAACACAGCCCAGATTGATGTTGCATATTGGGCAGCTATCTAATCCTTCATTTGATATCCTCCGATATATACACTTCCTGCAAACTGGATGAAATACAAAAAATCAAATATTTTTTCATTTACTGACTTGATAAACTTAAAAATATCAGCATTCAGCAACATTTAATCCGCATGAATAATACGAAGTTCATCGTCAAAGTAGCACACAATACTATTGGAAGATGAAACCTGGAATACAGTTCTACACAAAAAAAAAATTAACTCGAAAGGTAGCAGCTAGCTAGATATATGGTCTAGGATAAATAAAAATTGTACTAAAAGAGAGCTAAAAGACTTCCCAATTGGCTAAAATATGTTACTGTTGGCCCAACATGCAAACAGTAATTTCATCAAGCAAAGAATCTAGCTAGAAAGAGATCGATATCATCAAAGATCCTGGTGCAGAAGAAAGTGCTAAATCCCCACATTCTTTAAACACAATTACACAAGTACCGAGTCAAAGCAAGACAAAAGGGAAGAAGAAGCAGGCCAACAAATCCAGAAAACAAAACCACCGATGACCCAGATTAGATCATGAACAAGGCAAAACATAATCAAGGATTTGGAAGCGAAATGAATTGAGAAGGAGAGACTGACACGTATGCAGACATTCAGATATGGTGGTGGCATCTCTAAGTAACTTATTGCAGAGAAGACATGTCATGCATGCTGCAATCGTTTCTCTCCTCACTTTCACCACCTGATGATGACGCTGATGATTCTGATTTCCCATCAAAACTTTCTCAATTCCTTCCTAACCCCTCCCTCCCTTCACGTCCACATCCTGCTGCTGCATGTGCTTTATTTTACCAGCTACAACACACGATTGATTCACGTTCATCTCTCTTTCTATATCTGCATTAAACCGAAGAATAACAATAACGCATAGAGAGGATAGCTACCGATTCTAACTGCATGAGATTATTACTATTTTGTGTATAGCTTCGATCGGTGGAGACGGGTGTTTTCTTTCTTTCTGTTTTTTTTTTTTAATTTGAGGGAATATTAAGTATAAATCAGAAGAAAGGGTGAGATATCATTACAGTTGGGTTACAATGTTGATTTGTGGGGTTTCAGTGAACGGATTCTGGACTCAACAAGGGGAAAAAAAGTTTTTATATATATAATATATATTTACAGTAAAGGAAAGCATAATTATCTATTTATTTGTTTGTTTGTTTACGAAACAAAATAGCATGTGAAATATTTATTTATTTATTTATTTATTTTTGAGAAAAAAAGAATGGGAAAGAGCATGAATCTTGTGTGTTATTATTTAAATTAATTGATTATTTATTTATGTTATTTCTTATAAAATCTTATTTATTTTGTTTTATTGTAAGTTTTAATGAAAATAAATAACAATGATAACAGTAATTTCTTTAATTTAAATATTAAGCCACGTACGTACAGCCAGACAATTTTTTTTTTACCATGCGCCCTTAGACAAGTTCAACAGCTAGTTTTGAGACAGTGAGCACGGATAAAGTGCGCTGGGAGTGCGTTGGAGAGGAAGGTGTGCACTGGGCTTGGGTTTCGTGTAGGCGACGGCGAGTATTGCGAGGGTGTTTGTGGTATTGTGTGCATAAGTGCATGTTAGCAAGCCTGCAAGTTGGATCCCTATCCATCATTCAACGTGGCAAGAACGGTCGGAATCGATTTAATTTCACATCTCTATTCGTTAAGAAATTAAATAATACCAGTGTGATAGGTAGACCAATTCACGACAATAATAATGATAACAACGACAACGTTTTC
>Ga0325411_1008132_pt1 | contig 11372 bp, 2 predicted proteins | sample PopdelMetagenome_13_FD_206181 | JGI IMG/M metagenome (GOLD analysis project Ga0325411, IMG submission 206181) | Populus deltoides microbial communities from Bellville, Georgia, United States - Xylem-PdIQD-R4 | ecosystem: Host-associated > Plants > Phyllosphere > Stem > Wood/Secondary xylem...
AAAAACAAAATTTATTTACAAGCTTACAGATATTTCTAACGGTAAACGAATCGTAACCATCATTGAGATTCAAATTCTATTTAGTTTAGAGTATGAAGTTCCATTTTAAAATCTTGAAATAAAGTTACAGAGATTGACAAAGATCCAGTTAGAAGTTTCACTATTTGTAAGAAACTCACATTCATCACACGTTGTTTTGTTTTGACAATTCCCACCATCAAAAAAAACCTCCTCGAGTTATTTTAATTTAAAAATTTAAGTTATTAAATAATATTTCAAGATATAATTTATATTATTTTTTAATAATAAAAATAATTAAAAAAAATCAATAAATCAATAAAACTATAAGTTTTCGACATTTTTATTTTTCATATGCTCAAAACTATCGATATATTTTAAAAGTCCTCGTTATTCAATATATCAAACTTATAATGTTACATGTGAAGTTTTGATCAGTAAAATCTTAAAAAACAAAATTTATTTACAAGCTTACAGATATTTCTAACGGTAAACGAATCGTAACCATCATTGAGATTCAAATTCTATTTAGTTTAGAGTATGAAGTTCCATTTTAAAATCTTGAAATAAAGTTAGAGATTGACAAAGATCCAGTTAGAAGTTTAAATTTCACTATTTTTATTATTTTTAATTAAATTTATAAATTTAAATATAAAATGATGGTAATTTGTATAAGTTTCAAACTATTAATTAAGAAAGTTAATATAAATTCATTTAAGCTAATATCATAGCTTTCTTTTTTGAATTAAAATAGTTTGTTAAGACAGTATAATCTTTTACTCGCCAATTATAATTCGTATAAGTTATCGCAACTTTCTTTTGGTTGTCCGGTGAGAATCAATTTACGTACTGAAAAGAGGATCACCATGGGTGAGCCATGAGCATTACTCAAAAAATATGAATTGCCCGAATTACTAACCAATTCGAGCAGAAAATTTATAATCTTTTTGAAGAAAGGGTAATTTGGAGAATTTCTCAAAATTCAGGTAAAACAAAAAAACAAACAAAAAATGATTTGGGTTACCCAGATTACCCGAATTATAGTTTTTTTTTATTTGTAAAATTTTAAAAATAATATAAGGGAAAAATTAAGAAGAGATAGATAAAAAAATTAGGATAATCCAGTTTATTACCCAAATTGTTTGATCAAATAATCAAAATTTGGATCGTGTAAAGGAAAAATAATTTCGGGTAATTCATATATCAAATAAAAAAAATGATTTGGATCATAGGTTATTTTTGAGTGATTGGGATGAATATCAACGGGGGGGGGGGGGGGGGGAATCAGCATTTGTAGTAACTGTTATTTTCAAAAGTTATCTGGTTGAAATATAAGAATTATTTATTAATAATTAGTAGTATTTCTTTTGAAAAGAAAAGAAAATTAAAAGCATGCTCTACTTTGACTTTTCATTTCCTTTCTCTAACCTGGTCAGCTGTAGCTTTCAAATGTTAGGCGCTGGTTGTTAAATGATCTCGGGAAAAGGTCCCACATCATAATTTTCTCCACTTCAATTTTAATGAAAACAAATTTCGATAAAACAAATCCGCTGCCGTTGTTATATATTATTTTAACAAAAAATCCGATCTCATACTAATTAACTAATTAGATGTTAAATTAATTAGTTATTGGTTCTATAACAAACCCATCACATCAATAAAATTATCAAGCCCTGTGAATGATAATGGACGTTACATTTTATTAATATTTTCCCTTAGGAATCTTCTAATATGATAGATTGGGGAATTTAGCACAAGATTAGGTTTAAATTGGAAATTGATTAATTACAATGATCTGGGGTGTGTGTCTTCAATTTTAAAAACTTAGCATTTTCTTAATCTTTCTCTCCTTTCAATCATATAATTTTTTTAATCATTGATTTTTCTTATTATATTGAAATGTATATATAATTATGGTTGCAAAAAATAAAAAAAAAGTTAACAGCGAGCTATCTTCAACTAGTGTCAATGTCATTTTTATTTTTTTAAAAGGTCTGGATACGAACCTCTCTTTTATATATATAAAAAGTATATTTATCAAATTTTTAAAAACAATATACCAAACATAATAAAGAAAATTGCTCAAGTTTTTTTTTTTTTTTATAATGATAAGTCCTTTGGTGATTTATTTCTATTCTTTATTGAAAAATAAAATATATTAACAAAAAACTTAAAAAGAATGAGATTTTATTGTACATCTCATCACAATACACCATTCATTTCAATAATGTTTTTTTTTCTTCTTTTTTTTTCTTTTCTAATCTTTTTTTAATTTTAATTTTATTTTTTAGCATTAAATTTTCAAATGATTGAGTTTCATAAATTTTTTAATTTTTTTATGAAATTATTTCAGTTTAATGTCTCATATCATGATTTTGACTGTTATATCGAGTTGTTTTTCTTTGTTTAATTAATTTTTTTCCTCTTAATTTTATCTTTAACATTAAGTTTATTGAAAATTAAGTTACATAATTTATTTCAATTTGTTTTATGTGAGATTATTCCTATCTCACGACTCAACTTACGGGTTCGGCAGGTTAACCTGAATTAATCCGAGTTGTTTTTTTTTATGTTTTCTAATCAATTTTTTTATTTTAATTTTATCCTTCAACATTAGATTTATTGAGAATTGAAATTCATAACTTATTTAAAATTATTTTTTATTGGGTTTTTTTAATCTCATGATCCAAGTTGTTGGTTAGACATGTTAGCGCAGGTTGGCCTGAGTCACTTTTTTTTATCTTTTTTTAATTGATTTTTTTCAATCTCATCTTTCAATATTGAATTTATTGAAAATTAAACTTCATAATTTATTTTGATTTGCTTTATCAAGGATTATCATAGTCTTGTGACTTGATATGTGAATTGATAAGTTAACCCGGGTTGACTCCAATTTAATCCCAAGTGTTGTCATCTTAATATTTATAAAAAATATAATTTTAAATATTTATTTTGAGTCAAATTATATTTTTATCGATTGTTTAGGTTGTATTTGAATTCGTCAAGATAATCAGTTCACATCGGAACAATCTTTATACGATTTAGTTTTTTTTTCCTCTTGAAAAAATATTAGCAATATGTACCTAAATGTGTTTTTATGTTAAAAAAATCGATCGGACTTGTAGTGTAACGTATGCTAATAATATATTATTAGTGTAAATGTCATTACTCCATCCAATTAATATTTCTTTGAAACTTTGCTAAATAACTCAACTAATTACTAGCTAAGTACTCCATATATATCTTTTTATTTTTATATAATATAATTTCTATTTATTAAAACGAATATTAGTCATTTGATTTAAATAATACAGAACAAAACTATAATTGATTAATGAGCAAAAAGAGACGAACAAAAAAGGCATAGGACGGGAATCCTAAAAAATCCTTAATAGGTAGATGTTTAGGCTATGTTTGTTTGTTTTTTTTGAGAAATTATTTTTCAAATATTTTTGTATTTGTTTGCTATTAGAAAAATTGGTCAACAAAAAACAATTTCCAGTTAATAAAAAATTTAGCTTGGTTTCCAGAAAAGTGTTTTCCTGAAAAATTTAGACGAAAAATACTTTCTGTAAATTGTGAAAAATTTAAAAATACCATATTATTTACTGATTATATCAAATTTGGTTCTCAAACTTTTGATTGTTATATATATTTTATTTTGAATATTTATTTTTCAATTTCATCTCTTAAAATTTAATTTTTATATTAACTTTGGTCCTTATTTTTATAATTTTTATTTGCTTTTCTCTTATTATTTTTTATTGAAATTTTTTATATATCAAATCTGATCCTCATTCTTTTGATTGTTACTAATTTTATTTGAAATAATTTATAAAATGTTAATTATTATTATTTTAATTTCTTCATCTTTCATTTTTTAGATTTGATCTCTATTAGTTTAATTATTATTTATTTTATTTGAGATAATTTACAAAATTATATTTTTTCAATTTCATTCTCATTCAACTTTTTAATTTGTAAAATTTATTCATCATTATTTTAATAAACTTGAGAAAAATAAAATATTAATAAGTTATTTTCCAGCTTATTTTCTATGATATAATCAAACACTAAAAAATATTTTTTAATTTATTTTTTATTACACTACTAAATATTAAAAAATAATTTTTTTAATTTTTTTTTTTTAAATATTCTGCAACAAACAAACGAGTGTTAGTTACAACCGGAAAGGAAAAGAAAGGCAGCAGAAGTTAACAGAGTCGAGTGAGCGTTGAGTGACGTGAGGGCCTCATTTAATCCTCTCATCTGCCTCCTACATTTCCCACGGTCATGTGCCTTTATATCTCCCATCCTTCTCCCCTCTCCTGATACCATCAACTCTCTTCCTCTCAAGCAACGATAACTCACTCTCTTCTCATCTCTCACTCTCTTCAGTATTTCTTTTTTGTTTGCAAAATAATGCCTCCAATCTTGCCGGATTTTTCTAACCCCGTTAAGCTCAAGTATGCTAAACTTGGCTACCAATATCTTGTAAATCACATTCTGTACCTTTTATGGATACCTGTTATGGTTGGTATTCTTATTGAGGTTCTGCGTTTAGGCCCTGATGAAGTCTTGAGCTTATGGAGATCACTTCATTTCGATCTTGTCCAAATTCTTTGCTCATCTTTTCTCATCGTCTTAATTGCTATTGTTTATTTCATGTCCAAACCAAGAACTATTTACCTAGTGGACTATGCTTGCTACAAGCCTCCGGTCATTTGCCGGGTTCCATTTTCTACCTTCATGGAGCATTCCAGACTGATCTTGAAAGATAATCCCAAGAGTGTTGAGTTTCAGATGAGGATTCTTGAGCGGTCTGGACTCGGTGAAGAGACTTGTTTGCCTCCATCAATTCATTATATACCTCCGAAACCAACTATGGAGGCTGCAAGAGGAGAAGCTGAGCTTGTTATTTTCTCCGCCATGGATTCTCTCTTCAAGAAAACAGGGATTAAACCAAAAGATATCGATATTCTTATCGTCAACTGCAGTCTCTTTTCACCAACACCATCTCTGTCTGCTATGATTATTAACAAGTATAAGCTCAGAAGCAACATAAAGAGCTTCAATCTTTCTGGCATGGGGTGCAGTGCAGGGCTAATCTCTATCGACTTAGCTCGTGATCTTCTCCAAGTGCATCCAAATGCAAATGCAGTTGTGGTCAGCACAGAGATCATCACGCCAAACTACTACCAAGGAAATGAGCGAGCTATGCTGCTTCCAAACTGCCTGTTCCGTATGGGAGGTTCTGCAATTCTCTTATCAAACCGCAGGTCTCATCGCCGGAGTGCCAAGTACCGCCTAGTCCACGTGGTACGAACCCACAAAGGCGTAGACGATAAAGCTTACCGCTGTGTGTTTGAAGAAGAAGATAAAGAAGGAAAAGTTGGAATTAATCTATCAAAAGATTTGATGACTATAGCTGGTGAGGCTTTGAAATCGAACATCGCAACAATTGGGCCTTTAGTCCTTCCTGCCTCTGAACAGCTCCTGTTTTTGTTAACTCTTGTGGGACGCAAAATCTTTAACCCCAAATGGAAGCCATATATTCCTGATTTCAAGCAGGCTTTTGAACATTTCTGTATCCATGCCGGTGGCCGTGCCGTCATAGATGAACTGCAAAAGAACTTGCAGCTATCTGCAGAGCATGTAGAGGCTTCAAGGATGACACTGCACCGTTTCGGCAATACCTCATCGTCTTCGCTCTGGTATGAGTTAGGTTACATTGAGGAAAAAGGCAGGATGAGGAGAGGAAATAGAGTTTGGCAGATAGCTTTTGGCAGTGGATTTAAGTGTAACAGCGCAGTTTGGAAGTGTAACAGAACAATTAAGACGCCTGTAGATGGTCCATGGGTTGACTGTATTGATAGGTATCCAGTTCACATTCCTGAAGTGGTCAAGCTCTAGGCGTCAAGATTGGTGGGTTACTTCTTGTTGTTTGCTAAACATCTTCAAAATCTGGGGATTTGCATTCACTTCTCTGATGACCTGTTGTGTTCACTGTTGCAATGGGGAACCATGTGTTAATCGTGGAGGGGATTTTGATTAGATTGGCTGCACTATAGCAGATGGTGTCAGTGAAAATAAAGCCTATGTTTATAGCTGGATTGCATGCGCAAGTTAACCCCAAGCTTTAACATCCAAGGCACGTAAGAATACCACATATAAACACTTGTTGTATACAGTATATACTCAACCCGTTTACGTCTCAATAATAATAATAATAATTTGATATCATGTCAAGCGAATTTGAATGAAGGTATGGGTTTTTCTTAAAAAAATTGCTGTTCTTACCAAGTACCATGCTATCTACCTGGTGATGCTTTAATTTGGTATGCCCATGAATCTATTGGCACATTTTTGAAGTGAAATCTAAAAAATTGTACTTGATAAATGTAAACTTTTTAATTATAATTCAAAACAGCTGTTCGACAAGACTTACGTGGGCGTCACAATTCATGCGGTTTTCTTTCTTTTTTCTGGTTTTTATTTCCATTTTCAATTATGAACTTCAATAGTTTGTTCTTGGAGTTTCCGCTTTAAATTCTTGCAATTAGATACGCAGCTGTGTATTTTTTTTTTCAAAAGTGTTTTTTTAAAAGAAAATTAAATTTTTTTTTTAAAAACCACTTTTTAAAAAAATAAACACACAGCTGCATATCTAATTGCAAGAATTTAAAGCGGAAACACCAAGAACAAACTATTGAAGTTCATAATTGAAAATAAAAACACTTTTCAGCTAAAGAAAAATTTATCTTGATTTCTAAAAAAATGTTTTCTTTTTATTTTAGGTGGAAAACACTTTCTGAAAGTTGTGAAAAATTTAAAAATATCATATTATTTACTGATTATATCAAATTTGGTCCTCAAAATTTTGATTGCTATATATATTTTGTTTTGAATATTTGTTTTTCAATTTCATCCCTTAAAATTAAATTTTTATATCAACTTTGATCTTCATTTTTATAATTGTTATTTGTTTTTCTCTTATCATTTTTAATTGAAATTTTTTATCTATCAAATTTAGTCCTTATTCTTTTTATTGTTACTTATTTTATTTGAAATAATTTATGAAATGTTAATTATTATTATTTAAATTTCTTCATCTTTTAATTTTTTAATTTTTTAGATTTAATCTCTATTATTTTGTTTATTATTTATTTTATTTGAGATAATTTATAAAATTATATTTTTTTTAATTTCATTCTCATTCAACTTTTTAATTTGTAAAATTTCTTCCTCGGTATTTTAATAAATTTGAAAAAAATAAAACATTAATAAGTTATTTTCCAGTCTATTTTCCATGACATAACTAAATATTAAAAAATATTTTCCAACTTATTTTTTATTACATTACTAAACATCAAAAAATAATTTCTTTTTCTAAAATTTATTTTATTTATTTTTTAAAACAAAATTATTTTTCAGTAAACGAACAGTAATTACATAGTTATAACTTGTCGGCAACGTGTCAAGTATAAGCAGTGATAACCAAGTAGACTGTACGTAGTGCCTTTGGACTATAGACCTCGCTGCTGTTAGCCAACGTCTAGGGTTATGTCATTCATTAAAATAACCTAAACCCATGGGACAAGTTTTGTAGCGATGCCTTGTAGTGCTATAGATTTTAATGGTAAAATTATTATTTTTCTCTTAACTGAAAAATCAAATGAATTGCCTTAAAAGATAAAGTCGTCTTTTCAAGTGGTTAATTTGTTATTTTTTATTTGTTTAAACGGAACGGTTTTTTTTTTTTTTTTTTGTTAATAACAGCAAAATTATTATATTAACCTCAAATAGTTAAAAATCAAAACCTCTTATCAAGGGGATTATAGAAATTTCATTTTCAAATAAATAGTTTAATGATTCCATTAACTTTACCATCCAAATTTTTTTTTGTCTTGCTTCGTAATAATTTTTTTTTTGTTATTATTGTTTAGCTCTAAAGGCATTTTAGTTTTTGTACAAATAAAATAAAAGAGAAAAGAAAAGTTGATAGTGCATACTAAGCATGCGTCAACCATTTCGCCACCTTTAAGCGATGCATGCAACTACCTATAATGATATTAGTCATGCTTTTCCCGTATGATTTGATTCGTCTTTGTGTTTTTTTCTCTCATGATGGCACATGCATGTTGGATCAATGCAAGTTTGCTTTTCTTTTTTTTTTTCATTATTTTCTCTCTGTCACCTCGATTTACATGCTGTCCCTTGAAAAAATTACATCAGCCCTTTAATTTCTTTTCCCTCGAGATGTAATTCCTCTTCTCTTGATTGCAATTTTTAAATTTGAAAATCATTTTCAATTTCATTGTTCTTTAGTTTTTTCATCTTTCAAATTTGATCATCGTTTTTTTATTACTATTTTTTTATTTTAGATAATTTAAAAAATTAATATTTTTTTTGCGATATCATCCTCTTTTAGTTTTTTTTCCATCAAATTTGATCCTTATTCTTTTAATTGTTAATTTTATATTTTGACAAGTTTTTTAGATTGATTTTTTTTAAAAAAATTATCCTTGAATATTAAATTGGTTGGGGATTGACCTTCTTTATTAAACCCGGGTATGGTATTTCATAGGTTGCAATATTTTTTTTTACAATTTTATCCTTTAATATTAAATAGGTTGGAAAGTAACATTCTTGATTGATTCAAAGTATAAGTTCACAAGTTGAGATTTTGAAATACTAACTCAAATTTTGAAGATTCATCCTAGTTTTTTTTTTGTTTTTCATGTTGTTAAATCAGTGCTACCTTGTTTACACTATTAAATTAACCGAACTTATCTTTTGTTTCTTTCATGTTATTTTGGAATATTATCCTAGTGTTGCCTTAATATTTTTCTTCTGTTGTCCAGAAAAATTTGTCCCAGCTCGTGTTGTTTTGTCTGTCGCCGATGCAGATTTACTAAAGTCACCTTTTTTGTTTTATTTTTAATTCTATGTTTTTATTCATGTTTATCCTTCACTAATTGGTCCATTGATATTGGGTTTTCTAATATATTTCAATATGGATTTTATGGTTTTATCATTATCTCATATTTTATATCATGATTTTTGCATGTTAATAATGGTTGACCCGGGTTAATTTAATGTGTTAATATTAATTTTTTTTTCAACATGTAACCAATTAATATTTCAAAAGTATTTTGAGCAGCATACAGCATAATTTTTATTTTCTAACATTTTTACAATTTTTTTAATGTCAAAAGAAAAGGCGAGCAGCGCAGCGCTGGTAAAAAAAACTATTGTTTACTAGACTTGGACATCTAACCGAGAAGTTAGATTTGCCCACACGTAGTTTCTTTGTTTCATTCTCTCTGAGAAGTTGACAATATAAATACAAAATGAAAAATGATTTATTTAAAAAAAATAATATATATTTTTATACAATATACACCAATTATTTATGATACGTATTACCGTCTCAACCATTATCACTAGCTATCGCTATTATTAGCATTGATAATAATATTTTTTTAAAATATATCACTATTACTATTATTTGACAAGTCAGTATAAATAAAAATATTTATTATTTCACAAGTCAATATATAGGATGGAAGAAAATATATGTTTTAAATCAAATGATTATTAAAAAAATTTAAAACTATTTTAATATAGATGAAAAATATATATTTGTTTGAGTTGAATAAGAATCTTTTTTGTTCGAATTATATATATGTTGTATGTGGATGTATGGTGTCGGGATTGTTGGAATCACTATCTAGTTGTTTGATTTAGAGTTGTTATAAAATCCAAGTGTACTGGTTTTATTGGAGATTCTAAGGTAAGAAATTGATTATGATTAAGAAAAGTATTAGTACTCCTAACACATTCTACATGAGGTAAGCTAGATTATGTGGTTTTGAACGTGGTTTAAAGGTTTTAATATATTCCTAAGCAGTAGTCTTTCTATGGCTTAAAATGAAGATGTATTTGTGTGAATAAATCTGGTGTTAAGAATTTATTATGGGCTCATGTACCAAAATAAATTCTTATGAAAAAAGTTTTTCATAATTAATATCGCGGTATAAAAATATTCTCAATTAAAATTGATGGATATTTAGAATAATTTTGAAAATTTTCTAATCAACTCCTGCTATTCAAATATCAGCCTCACTTATCGGTCCAATATTCTATACCAGAATAAAGACCATTAATTCTCATAAATTAAAATTTTATTAAATATTAAAATATTGGTCAAATTCTAACGGATCTAATAAACTGATTATTAAATCCAAAATGCACGTTAAAGAAATAAAAACATACCATATATTTTATTATTATTTTTTTAAATATGATATATTAGAGAGAGAGAGAATTGGCCATGTGAAACATGCAAAGAGATTTTTTTTTATTTATTTATATTTTATATTATTTTTAAGATCATATTTAGAAAAAAACAAATTTTCTTGAAGTTATAAGTACCAAAAACTACCTTAAATCAAATAAAATTTCAAAACCAACAAACCAAACAAAGCCTAAAGATCGGGGTAGTTTTGACCCGACCGGGTCAACCAAGTCAGGTCAACCAAGTGAAAGTTATATATTTAACAGATCAACCATGCCAACATTTTGCAAGAACTTTCCGGTTTCAACAAAACTAAATACATCATGTCATCCATGCCAAACAAGAAAACAGACTAATCTAAATACTAATATGAAATAAATGGTCATTTCACAAACCAAGACAAGAGGAACCTAGAGCCTGATTCAAACGATCTTTGCATAAAGAAACTCCCATATTCAAACGATTAAGTCAGCATCTTTTTACGACCTCGAGCAGGATATTCTTATTATTTTATTAGGTATTGATTTCAACGAAGAACAAAGAATCACGTTCTATTTTCAATCCAGGCTTATATTTATCATAACCTAGCTAATTTTCAACGCTTTTATTTTGTTTTATTTTATAAAAATAATAAGAAAATGAAAAAATAAAAAAAAATAAAGAATAAATTGAAATTTGGGTCAATACAATATAAATTAAAAGTTTGAGGACTTAATTTAATTAATAAAATCAAAGGCTTAATTGAAAAAAATCAAAGGTTTGGATGATTCCGGTTAAAATGACAAGAAATTAAAGTTCAAGGATTATTTTGTAAATGGGTCTAAAATACAGGGGTCCAATTACAATTTACTTAGGGGCCTGATTACAAAATTTCATAACTTCAGTGACCAAATCGTAAATAGCCACTGCAGAGTAGAAAACGGCGTCGTGTCATAAAACTGTTTATCGCCTTCTATCTCATCCCAGGGACTGGTTTTGCAGGGAATGTACAGCTGCCCATTATCCTCCACGACGCCCTCTCCGGAGGCCACGATATCGTGGCCAACAGTCCTGA
>Ga0325411_1008133_pt1 | contig 11372 bp, 5 predicted proteins | sample PopdelMetagenome_13_FD_206181 | JGI IMG/M metagenome (GOLD analysis project Ga0325411, IMG submission 206181) | Populus deltoides microbial communities from Bellville, Georgia, United States - Xylem-PdIQD-R4 | ecosystem: Host-associated > Plants > Phyllosphere > Stem > Wood/Secondary xylem...
ATTGTGAGTCCATAACCATATACTATTTAAAAACACACCATTCCTAAAATGATCGATGGTGCTGGAAAGGGAATAAGTATTTTCTCACTTCTTCTGTGATATCCAGCTCATGTGATGAATGTTTTAGGCATTTTAACAAACCCATGAATATGGTATACCTGTCGGTCTAAGCCCTTCTTCTTCTTTTTTCTTGTATTTCCATATATATATATATATATATATATATATATATATATATATATATATATATATATATATATATATATAAAAAAGAGTTTTATTACATGTTATTGTCGGACTGACCATCACCAGTGATCAATTCAGTAGAACTTGAGATAACTTTGTAGGTCATCTGAAATGTGACCATCAACAGGGATGGACACGTGATGAGGCAGTGGTTAACACGTGGGCGGTTTGTGCAAGCTAAATGCTGTCAATATAGAATTTGGTTTTGAAATGAAGCGCTTAATCATTGAGTTTCGGGTTCGTATGCACCGCTGATTAAGACCCTAATATGATGTCACGACACATATGTCATGGCATATGCTTTCTTTTTCTTTTTCTTTTTCTTTTTCTTTTGAGCATATCCATTCTAGTTAAAATCCTGAATCTTTGATCATGCTTGGAATAATAAATCTTGTGTGATTGTTAGCCAAATTTTAGTTGATAAAATTTAATTGACGTAATACAGGATTATTTTAATTTGAAATATTAAATCCAGCTTATTATAAAATCTATAATAAGGTCTTGAAGCAAGAAGTTTATGGTAATAAATTCCAATGAATTGAAAACAATAAAAAAAAAAAGAAGTTTATTTTAAAACCTCTAGTTCTTTTTACTTTTTAATTTTTAATTTTATTGCTTGTTATTTAAATAAACTTAATCTTAAGGTTGGGACATGTTTATTAATAAGTCAATTTTATTTATTTATATATTTATTTGTAAATATATGCGCTTGACACGCATACTAGGCGTAATACACTTGGACTTGGCCGCACGCCAAGTCCAAGGTGGCGTGGGTCTAATATGCATGTTAACCCAAGACGTTTGGACTTGGCAGTTAGTCAAGTTTAAGATAATTGTCATCCTCCCATGGCATTTCCAGGAGAGTGATCGACCTCTCTTGAGTCTAATCTCAGGGAAGAACTCAGTTTATATAGGCTTAACTATACTTGACATCTTAAACTCTATTTTTTCTATAACTTTTTAGGTGTATAAAAGTTCTTAAATGACCCACCATATTCTTATCAGGTAAGGGGAATTTATCCTTCATTCAATGTTATCAAAGTAATTACTCTGCAAACCTTTTTTTTATGATATATAAATACATCATGAGAGCTTCATAACAAAAGTTCACAATCTCTAATGCTCTACTGCATTTATATTTTCAGAGTATCTCTCTCAAGAATATTCTTGTATTTTGTCTCTCTAAAAAGATATTTATTTAAGTATCAAAAAATCACCACCTCCACCAAAGAGAACTTTTTACACGTACTAGTCATGAGCAGCTTTGGTCAATCAAGGACCAAATATAAGCTATGGACTGCCTTGGCTAAGGAAAATGAAGGAGATTTTCATAACCAATTGATTAACCGATTGTCCAATCTGAGAGCCATATTCCTAGGTTAATTGAATTTTTAGGACATCATTAGCGGCGCTGTCTGTGGGAAACTCTACAAAAAGTCTTAGAAATATTTTCCCCCAAGTATAATTATTGATGGTAGATAATCAGGACACTTCATGAATGGAACAAGTTACTGATCTTCCTGCCACAACAGATATTCTAACTCTCAAACATACGATCCTTCAACAACTGGTGGAATAAATACAACTTCTCACTCAGACAATCCTGACAAACCAAAAGGTGTTTGAAAATCCACCACCACAACTTGCAGCTCCTCATCAACAAATTGCATACCCAATACGCTTGGATTTGACAGTATGTCAAACCCAAGATAGCATGGGTATGGCACGCATGTCAGATCCAAGACGTTTGAACTTGACAGTTAGTCATGTTTAAGATAATTACCATCCTTCTATGGCATGTTCAAAGAAGTGACCGACCTCCCTTGGGTCTAATCTTGGGAAAGAACTCAGTTTATATATACTTAGTTATACTTGACGTCTTAAACTCTATTTTTCTTACACCTTTTTAGATTTATAAAAGTATTTCAATGATCCACCATATTCTTATCAGGTAAGTGATATTTATCCCTCATTCAATGCTATCAGGGTTATAAATACGTCATGAAAGCTTCATAACAAAGGTTCATAATCTCCAATTCTCTACTGCATTTATAATAAAAAAAACAATTGGTCTTCATGTAGGATTAAATTGTCCAAAATAAAATTTTAATGACCAAAATAAATTATTGAAACAAGCACAATATATCTATAGTGTTTTGTGAGTGTGTGAACAATATCGGCTCAATAATATTTACCTCACATTGTTTTAGTTTTTTAGTTAATTATTGCTAGAAAATCAAGGGTAATGCTCAAAGATTTTTAGAACACCATTTTCATCATTTTAATAATAATAAAAAAAATGATTTCAAACTCATTCCTCCAACATTCATAAATTTGTTTTCAACTCTAAAACCTATTACAGTCAACCTTAAATGGCTTAAGAATAAAATAAAAGTCTTGAAACAAAAATGGATCTCATTTTGAATCTCCAGTCAACTATATTTATCATGGACACTAATCAACTATATATATTTATCAAGATGACCTCTTTGACATCCTTTTTCTTTAGAAATCTGACCGACATTACCACAATTGCCAACTTTTCTTCCATTTTTTCTCTTTTTAATTTTGCCCCCCTCTACACAATAATGCCAGAAACCAAAATATAAATCAAATAAACTTCATGACTAAAAAAAAAAAACCCAAAAAATTGTTGTAAATGACCATGAAAGTCGTGAAAATAAATCCACCAAATTGATAGGATTTTGTATCTACATGAACAATATATAACAGTGAAAACCACTTGATCTTCTTTTTAATTAATGTATTAGTAATAATATCAAAAATCTATTTTTTCAGTATGTTCATTATAGGAGCCGAACAAGCCTGTTTGAAAATGTGGTTGCAGTTGGTTTTCAAAGTACTTTTTATATTAAAATGCATCAAAATAATATATTTTTTATTTTTTAAAAATTATTTTTGAGATCAGCACATCAAAACAATCCAAAATATACAAAAAATTAATTTTTAGCAAAAAAAATTAATTTTTTTAAAAACACAAATTGACCCGCGTTTCCAAACATTCCCTATCCTAAGGTCTAGGAGGTGCTCACCGTTCATAAAAAAAAATGATTGAGAGCGGACTGATAGCTTGATCAAACAAAAATGGCATTGGAGGGGAAGTTGTGAGCATTATCTACTTTGGCCAAAAGGAGCTTTATATCTTGGTTGTGGGTGTTTAGAATTATGGTAGTGGTTATAGTTCAAAGTGTTTTTTGCTTGAAAATATATTAAAATAATAATTATTTTTATTTTTAAAAAATTATTTTTGACATCAATATATCAAAACAATCTAAAAACATAAAATATTAATTTTTTTAATAAATACAACCACATTTTCAAAAAAACTACTGAAAACAAATTGAAAAACCAAAACGTCCCTCCATCTCTCTCTACATCACTGCATTTCGCATGTACACTTATATATCAGTAAACTCTGTTTATTTTTGCGTTTCAAAAGTGCTTTTTTAAAAAAATGAATTTTTTTATTTTTTTCCTTGCTTGAAATTAATATTTTTTTGGTGTTTTCAGATAATTTTAAAATTAATATTTTTATTTCAAGCAAAATTATTTGTTTTCAGATAATTTTGCTTGAAATTAAAAAATAAAAAATATTTTTTTGATGTATTTTCAAGCAAAAAAAAATTTTAAAAAACAACCGCTACCATACTCCTGAAAACACCCAGGTCAAACATTTTAACTGTAGTAATTGCCACATTATTATTTTTTTTTTTTTGTAAGGAAAGAATATGCTACATTCACATTTTATATAGAAAAGGAGGTGGGAAGAATCAAGGGGAATCTATCAACATACATTTATATTTGATATTATTTATCAAATACTTCAATTTTAATTTGTTCCTTTTTTTTTAATATATCTTCATGTTAATTGTTTTCGTTAAAATTATCGGTCACTTACGCAAAACATGATAATTTCAATATGAATTGATGTAAATAACATTTTAAATTAATAAAATACAAACAAAAGATGTTAGGTGTATGAATTTGAAACTCGTTAGCTTCGTTACTTATTGAAACTATCACAAGCCATACACATAAACCAGCTATGGGTTTTATATATAAAGCAATGGATGAAGCAAAAGAGAAGATACAAGTGAATTTTGGTTCTGTGAAAAAAAGGTATATATCTTGCTAATTTTTATTTCAAATGTTGTCGTCTATTAATATGAATGTTTTTCAATTAAGATATTCCTATATTGTAATGATATTTTTATTGTTTTTTTTATAGTTATATACCTATATGGAATATTGTTGATGCAAGATGGGAACTTCAACTCCATAGACCTTTATATGCAGCAGCTTATTATTTGAATCCCCATTATCATTATAATCCCAATTTTAAGGTTAATGCCAACATGAAAATTGGATTATATCAATGCTTAAAAAGGATGGTGCCTAATGCAAATGAAAGATGCAAAATTGACTTACAACTTGAATCATTCAAGGATGCAAAAAGGTTGTTTGGCATTGACGCTGCCAAAACAGCAAGAGATAAAAAAAAACTCCAGCTCAATGGTGGGATTCTTATGGGGATGAATGTCCTGAATTACAAAGATTTGCAATCCGAGTTCTAAGCGACTTGTACTTCATCTGGATGTGAGCGTAATTGGAGTGCATTTGAAATGGTAATTTTTTTTGTTTTTTATTTTAAATATTGAAATATTTGATAAAAATCGTATAAATTTGAATTGTTTATTTAGGTTCATACAAAACGAAGAAATCGTTTACACCAGAAAAAAATGAATGACTTGGTATTTGTAATGTGTAATCTGAAATTGAATGATAACCAAGTCAAAAAGCAAGCTGATGATTTTAGTATAGAAGATGATCTTTCATTTGATGATGATTGGATAATCGAGGGAGAAAAATATCCAAACTTTGATTTGTTTGGTGCTATTGACAGTGCAACACGAAGACAAAATGGTGATGAAGAAGAAATTCCTGGTGATGAAGAAGAAATTCCTAATGATGTTGAAATGGAGAGTCATGGTATTGAAGATGATTTGGATATTCAAATTGATGATATTGGTGTTGGTTCTAGTAGTAGCACTAATGTTCATAATATTGGTGTTGGTACTAGTAGTAATACTAATAATCCTTTTGATGCTAATGATATTGATGAATGCTTGAGAAATGATAAGGAAGATGAAGGGAATGAAGTTGGTTTTAGTTTACATGACACACCAGCAGATTGTTTGTTTTAAGTTTGTTAATTATTAGTTAATGAAAAGTTATTTTAAATTATGTATGACTTTTATTTGAACCATGTATTTTAAGATGTTTGAACTATGTATGAATTTTTATTTGAAACATGTTTTTTAAGGTACTTGAACTATGTATGAATTTTTATTTGAAGTATGAATTTTTATTTGAAGTATTTTAAAATTCCTTGCGATTTTACGATCCGTTTTTACGATCCGAGTTTGTGTGCAGCTTTTCGTGCCGTGTTAAAATCGCGATTTTAACAACCTTGCATGGAGCATCGATTTTTAACATTCATCTCTGCTCTCTTCTAGCCACCACAAAGACAAAGGTTTTGCTTTCTCGAGATGTGAAGTGTGAATACGATACACTCCAAAATGGAAGATTCAAAGGCATTCATCAAAGCTAATCAAAGATCCATATTAATTCTTTGATAGGAAAAAACAAAATGAATCAAACACATGTTTACTAAGGATAACAATGCTTATACTTTTTAAATTCATTTATTTAAATTTCTTAAGAACAAAATACTAAAAATTGGTATTTCTCATTTACTCAACTAGCAGCGGTGGCACAGTTCCCCCTGTGTTCATCATTTCTAGGCTTTAGCTACTTGAAATGTAAAGTATCTTCAACAACACCTTACTGTATGCATGTATGTATAATCGCTTAGTTGGCTATTGTCATACCAACATTGACTGGTCGATGGCTTCTCTTTTACAATGTTGTTTTTTCTAACACATGGTTTTGTATTAATGGGCATGATTTTTTTATTAGTTATTGGAATATACTGAAATTTTGTTAGAAGATTATAAGAGTAAGATTGGAAGGTTTTTCCAATGATGCTTAGAAGTTATTGTTTGAAATTTAAAATATTTTTTCTAGTTGGTTTATGACTCTTTTTATTAGTTGGTTTAAAACTCTTTTATTGTTTTTTCTTTATTTATTTAGGATATTTTTCCTGGTTTTTTAGGATTTTTATTTATTTTCCTTTATTTTCAGATTTTCTTGCTAATTTAGGTAAGTTTTTAATTTATTTAAGTAGTTGTAAACCTTTTAGAAAGGTAGACTACTCGAAGAAAAAATATCCAGAAAAAAAAATTTGAATTAGAGTTTTTATGTGATACATGTTTAGTATGATTTTGTGTTTTTGTGCTTAATGTCTTTCTTGTGTTGTTTTGTTTGCGTTAATTAGTATCAGAGCCTAACGATTCTAGGTTATTGTTTGATATGTGTTGCAACCCCAAGTCATTTTGTTTGTTATGTGCTACTAAATAATCGTAGTTAGAAGAAATTGCATAGTAGAATGTGTTTAGATGAAAGGGGATAAGGAAGTTCCTCATCGAGAGATAAACGTTCAGGAGCTGGTGATAGAAGACATGCAAAGACAAATTAGAAAATTAACTCATCGATTGGAGACAATAAACATATGGATGTAAGTTGAAGAATTATCCCATCGATCGGTAAAGATGAGAAAGAGAATATTGAATGATCATGAGAAGAGTGATCACTGGCCCATGGCTAGTTTTGAGAACCCATTTTAAAGATATGAGCAGATGATGCAACTTTTTGATCAAGATGAGTATTATGGAGATTATAGTGATCCCGTTTATGGTAAGATAGATATGGATTGATATTATTCACCAATTTATGATATTATTTTGGTGATGATAATGTTGATGATGATATCATAAATAATGACAGTAATAGTCATGATGATATCATTGATGTTGTCCTTATTGATAAGTTAGTGCAAAGAAAACATGAAAGATGTTCAACAAAATAAAAGTATTGATTTAAATTATATTGATCCTTTTGATTATAAATTTACTATTATCATAAAGCTATATGTGTTCAAGGGTTATGTGGATATAACAAATATTGTTGAAGCAAGTTTAAAGTTTAGAATTCATTACTTAAGAAGCTAATGAAAGAGAAATAATTCGTCAATTATTGTTTCCTATACATGTTTTAACATGAAGGGGTTGAAGTTGAAGTTGAAGTCTACAATTGTTATACACTTGATGAGAAAAAATAAAAGGACTGGAGAGTCTTGATTGGATATCCATGAGATCAATGTAAGAGCAATTTAAACTTATGGACGAATTCTTTCCAATTTGGAAAGACTGATGCATTGAATTTTTTTTTCTAATATGCAACTTTATGTTAATAGACATAATTTTTTATCCGGTTGTTAGATTGAACTGAAATTTCGCTATAAAATTCTAGAAGTTTTAAAGGCCCTATTTCCTATAGGGTTAAAATTCCATTATAGTTAAAAATTAATAAGACTTTCTGATAATGCCAGAAGTTATTGTTTAGGATTTGCAACATTTTTCCTATTTGGTTTAGAACTCTTTTATTACTTTTTTAGATTTATGTAGAATGTTTTTTTCTAATTTGTTTAGGACTTTTATTATTTTTCATTTATTTTTGAGTTTCCTTGTTGGTTTAGGTAAGTTTTGAAGTTTATTTAAGGAGTTGTAAACCTCCTAAAGGAAGACTACTTAAAGAGAAAATATGTTTTAATAAAATTTTAAATTACAGTTTTTGTGTGATCCCTATTTAGTGTAATTTTGTGTTCATGTGCTTGTTGTTTTCGTCTATGCTATGTTTCCTTTTCAATCGCTACAATAGTTATTTTCTTTAAATAAACATTGTCATTATAGTAATTACTACCATTGTCTTGTGTTATGATGCATGTCGAATTAATGTTTTTTAAACGCAAAAAAATATAAATAACAATCCAGGTATTGCTAATATGTTTTCTAATAGAAATTTATCTTTTAAATTATATAGATGTTGACTCGATGTGACATAGTTGACTTGCTGAACAAACTAGAAATATGGCAAAAATATAGTTTGATTTAAGAAAAAAAATTAAAGGCAATATCTTTTTTAAAAAATATTAAAACGATAACATATTGGATCGATCTGAGTTAACACGGGTTATCCTATCATATTCATGACCCGAGTCATGAGATCATGATAACCCTATTAAAAGTAAATTGAAATAAATTATAAAGCTCAATTTTAAATCAAACCCATTTTGAATGATGAAATTGGAAAAAAAAATTAAAAAATCACAAAAAAGACCTAAGTCAATCTAGGTCAACCTGCCAAACTCGAGACATACGTTATGAAACTAAGATAACCTCATAGAAAGAAAGTCAAAATAAATTATGAAATTCAATTCCCAAATAACTCAATGTCCATGATGAAATTAAAAATAAACTCAATTACAAAAGGGGAAAAAATGATTCAAGTAATCCCGGGTTAATTTACTAAACCCTCAATCCTGGTCATAAGACTAAAATAACCTCATAAAAAGAAAATTAAAACTAATTATGAAGCCTATTTTCCAATCAATTCAATGTTGTAAGATGAGATTGAAAAAAAAATCATTAAAAAAAAGATCTGAATTAACTCGCCAAACTTGTAACATAGATCATGAGATTTGGATAACCTTATAGAAAAGAAATTAAAATAAAATTATAAATACAAATTCTCAATAAATCAAAGATTTAAGAATAAAATTGATTTAAAAAGAAAGAAATAAAGAAATAAAAAACACCAAAGCATAGTAAAATCCAAGGGTGTGATTTGCTAGGCTAGAATTTGATAAATTAATATATTTAAAATTAATTATTTTTTAAAAAATTAAATTAAAATTATAAAAAAACACCTTGGGTATGCCCTTCTAGACTAGACCTATGTACTTGACCTTAATTAAAAACTTAGGCTCGTGCCTGATATTTTTACATCATCATCCACTCATTTTTTATTTATTTTTTAAGAATAGGGCGAGAGGTTGCATATAGGGAGGCAACCTCTTGTCTATTGTAATGTTTTCTGGTCACCTTGGTGATTGAAATTTAGGGTCCAAGTTTTTTAACACAAAAAACCTTATTTTCAAGTTATTTTAACTTAAAATAATTCGAAAACACTATAAAATCTTCATAAACTACTTACCAACAAAAAAAAACCCCTGAAATCACTTAAAAAACAAAAACATAATTGAAAAATAACTAAACGAATCCCAATCTACTTTCTTCATCATGTTTATAGGAAAAACCCATCAGCATCGAAATCCTTTCGTAAAATAAAATTCCTTAACACCAAGATCGACTATTATGGTTGCTAGAATATGATCAGTTGATAACTTTCTCTGTCGTTTGTTGTTTTCAATTACTTTCTCTATATTATAAAAAATTCAGGTAATGAAAAATAAAATAAATGAATTTTTAGATCAAAATTACAATTTCAAAAACTACAAGGACTGAACAAGTAGATGAAGGAAAATAAAGGAATTAAATAGAACTTTTTTCACATGAATTTAAAAACTGGCCATGAAGTTTCTTTTTGTTTTACACTTGGGTCATCTTTTGTTGAATTTGTTCTTTCTCTAACAAATTGTAACAATTTGATCAATAATTTAATTAGAATGCAATCGAGAAAAAAGATTAATTGAGACATGATTTCAAGTTAATTTCAAATAACTGAGAAATGAAAGGATGATGTTTGCACTTAATATAATGAATTAAAAAAAAATACATGAACTAATAAATCATAAAAAGTGTTATGAATGTTAATTAAAGACTAGAGTAAAAGGTTGATCTTTTTAGTAAATAGTAACAAATATATACACATGCAAATATTCTATAAATGTGGGCTAGTTAACGGTAATATAAGTGTGATAAAGTGTGAAATAGAGAAAATAATGAAGGTAACATGATCATTTTTTAAGCTCATTTTTATTTAATTCTATGACAATTAAAATAAATATTCAAAAGGAATCAAAAGATTTAAATTATGTATAACAAAATATGTTTTTCTAGTCAAAATCCTCATTTCTTATCTATGCAATTTTTTCTTGTTTTGATGAAATAAGTCTTTTTATTAACATCATGATTTTTTTTAATAAAAAGTTAAGGAAATTAAAATAAATATTCATAAAAATTTTAATAATTTAAATTCATGATAAAATAATATTTTTTAGTCAAAATCCTTACTTGCTTATTCATTTATTTTGTTGTATTTAACCGAGACATGTTTTTTTTGTATCCGGCCGAAATGTTTCTCCCTCATTTTTCTTTTTCGATAACTTTTTTTCTCATATCTTAACATCCAGGGAATAAACGTGGAAAAAATAATTTTTTAGGACCAAAACATAGATACTTAAAACTATAGGAACCAAAAATATAAAAATCAAGACTTTATGACCAAATTGAACTTATACAGAAACTTCAAGGATCACGCTGAACTTTTCACGTCATACAAGGATTGAAATGTTAGGAAAATAAAATTTTAAGATTAAAACATGAAAACCTAAAACTATAGGGACTTTCAAGACTGAAAATTGTAGGGACCAAATCAAACTTCTTTAAAGAACTTTAAGGACCAAATTAAACATTTAACAATATCTAGAGACTTGATCTCAATAAAAATAAAGTTTTATAAATGAAATGTAAACAACTAGAACTACAATAAGTAACATGGAATAAGAAACTATTAGCATATTGGCCCGCGTTTTACATGGGTCAATAATAATTTTTTTTTCAAATATAAAAAACATAATAAGAGTATAAAAAATATTTGAAGTGTTTTGGGTCAAACGACCATACTTAACCCAACACGCATCAATATTTTTTGAAATAAAAATAAAAAGACAATACTTCTTATAATCCTCTGAATATTTACAGTGTGGTTATAAACATTCTATACATACAGTATCATTATAATGATTTTCTCACACGTTTTAAAAGTACAGTATAATATAATAATAATAATAATAGAAAAGTACTTTTCCAGCCATAAACGGTGAAACTGTATACCCACAGCGTTTATTTCGTTAGTGATAATGAGTAATAATCAGTAACAGTTACGAACCCAAAGGAGGAGAA
>Ga0325411_1008139_pt1 | contig 11369 bp, 9 predicted proteins | sample PopdelMetagenome_13_FD_206181 | JGI IMG/M metagenome (GOLD analysis project Ga0325411, IMG submission 206181) | Populus deltoides microbial communities from Bellville, Georgia, United States - Xylem-PdIQD-R4 | ecosystem: Host-associated > Plants > Phyllosphere > Stem > Wood/Secondary xylem...
TGAAATTATTGTATTTTTCAAGTAATATATAATTGTACTATAATATTAGTAATTAAATAAAAATATCAAATAATTTTACTTACACTGTAATAGGGGAGGGAGTGTTTGATATAATTGATAAAAATAGTTTCGATATATTATTTTTTTGTGAAATTATATAATGTATATTTAGATAATACAAAAAATAATTTTTATCCAAGAAATTTGTGTTTATTAAAAGAGATAAGACTATAATGCCCTTGGTATAAAATATAACACTAACGTTTACCACCCAGTAAATTCCCCTTGTCTGAATTTTAACAACTTCCAAATTTAAATGCATAATAATAATAATAATAATAATAATAATGACTGGACCAGCCTCATTCTTCATCGGAATATAAACTGGCATTTTAATCGGAAGATTACACCAAAACAGACAGCCTTTCTCCTAAACAACACTATCAACAGCCGTTACATTGCCGCTTTCTCCAGAGCAAACTTGACATCACCACCCCTCAAACCTGCAACCTTACCAATCAAATCTCTCGTCCTCCACCGCCAATTACAAACTCTCTCAATCTCCTCGCCTGACCAATCACCTCGCGAGCATTTTCTCACCATCATCAAAACTCAAACCTCGATGCACCATGTACTAACTCGTGTGTTTGATATTGCGGTAATTGTTATAATTGTATTTTAAAAAAAATTATTTTATAAAAACTATTTTTAGTTGAGATTGGTTTGAAAAAATAGATGTTTAATTAAAACTGTGGTTAAAATTGAGGTTGAAGAAAAAGTAGTTTAATGTGTTTGGTTAAGAATATTTTTGAAATTGAGGTTATAAAATAATTTTAAAAAATATATATTAATATTGATGGTTTTTAATTTAAATACTGTCGATTTAACTACTGCTATTATGTCATGAAATAAATAATACTTTATATAAAATATTTTTTATTGTTTCATTAAACTATTTATAATTTCATTATGTACAAAATTCATCGGACAAGAACTACAGTTTCCATGATTTTTTGAGCGTACAACAAAATCAGATAAAATATCATCAGAAACAAAATTGAAATTATGATCAAATTCTACAAATATCATGCCTTTATGTGATCTCCTTCTAATTTATGTAGTATTATTAAATAATATTAAACACTAATTTTTTTTTAATAAAATACAATTAAATATTAAATATTTTTACTCTTTTTTTTCACTCTCCACTGTTGTGAACAGAACAGTGGAGAGTGAATTAATTCACTCTCCACGCAGACAAGAAGAGCACCTAAAAGACTAAGGGAAGAGCAAAGGGAAAACAGAAGAGAGGAAAGTGGTTTCAGTAGGCCGGCCCTCCATCACCGTCATCATCATCTTCAAGTGTAGCTACAATTACGAGGGCTAGGGGAAGAACAAAAGGAAAACTATTGAGAACAACCCTCGTGGTTGAACAGAAGAAAAATGGTTTCAGCAGGCCAGCCCATCTGTCTCCCTTGACGCCTCCAGCAGCGCCACGCCCAGGTAAGAACAGTTCTCATGGTTTTCTCATCTGGACAAAATCCATCCATACCCGAAGCACTGGTCAAGGAAGGAAGATGGGAACAACTTTATACTGTGTTTATAAACACAATTGCATGAACAGGAAACGAAAAGTATATAATTTCTGCTTCAGTAAAATTGAGTTTTGAATGCAAATAAAGGTGGGGTCCATGCATGAAAACTGCAGCTCATTTTGTAACCAAACGTTATGTTGGTACTGTTAAATGAAAACGTTGCCGCAAACGCTTAGCCAAACGGGCTCAAATCCTTTTATCAATAGTGTCCATGAGTCTTCTACGAAAAGAAATTAATTAAAACAGAAATCTGATTGTGTTGAGAAAATTGTGAAATTTAAATCTTTGGGCTAAAATAAATGTTATCATATAGACTTTAGACATTAAATAAAATAAAACAATTATTTATTTAGTTTAGTGTCGCCTTGTCTAGTTTCGTTCGGTCTATATAATATTATTCACTATATCAAACACTATCTAAAAAAACTAGCTTATTATCTCACCTACTTCATTATTTATATGAACAATAAAGCATTTTTTTAATTTAATTTAATTTTTTTATCCTTTACATTTTCTCTATTTTTTTTTATTTTTTTAATTTTTTTCTATTTCATCATTCAACAAAAATAATTAGCTTGCCACCTCACCTGCTACACTATTCATATAAATAGTGAATTACCCTTTCTTTTCTTTTTTCTTTTTCATTTCTCTTTTTTTATGTTCATCCTTTCTTTTTTTCTCAACTTCATATTTCAATATTTTCTTGATTTTAAATTTGTCTTTATAAATTTTCCGGAATTGTAGCATAACGCTGGTTCATCAAATCTGTCAGCATCTAAAAAAATAAAAACAAATTTAACAATATAACTTTTTCATGATAATTTTTCTTTTGAATAAAATAAAATAAATATTCTATAATTAAATTATTGTAAATATAAGATATTAAGTTGAAAATTATAAATTATGGTTTTGATTTTTCTATAAAAAATATTTGTAATCTTGATATATTTTTATTTTTTATAAAATTATTTATTTTCATTTTCAACAAATGAACATATTTTCTAATTTTCCATTGAAAAAGGAAATTGAAAAACTAAAAAACTAAAAAGAAAAAAGAAAAACAATTTTCTATTACTTAAAATACCCTCCTTTTCACGGAATCTATTAATTTTTAAAATAAAAATATGAATTTTAAAAATATTGACAAAATGAAAACATATCATTTTCTGTTTACTATTTTCTGTTTTGACTTTTTAAACACATCATTTTTTACTTCTCTCAAATATCTTTAAAAAAAAAGAAAAAAGAGAGAGCAAAGAAAAATATTTCAATCAAAGAATAAATAAAAACAATAATTAGAGATGAAATTAAAAAGAAATGTCGTGAAAAGGGTTGAAATTAGCTAAATAATTAAAAATTTTAGAGCTAAGGACTGAATTAGAAAAAGGTAACAACATGCAATGACCATTTTAATTCAATTAGAGATGAAATTGAGAAAAAAATATTAAAATTAGATGAAAATAATATAAAAATTAAAGATTCAAGGAATGGATTCAACAAAAAAATAAATTAAAGGATCTTTTTAAAAATATAAAAATTTTATTAAAATTAAAATAACATCATTTTATTTGTATGAAAACAACGTCATTTTATTTAAAGTGAAATGACATGTTTCACTCTTGTAACAATAAAAAAAAAACATAAAAAAGATGTCATTTATGTACAAATAGTACCCTCTTCCTTGTGCATGGACATGGGTTCAAATAGTACCCTCTTTCTTGTGCATGATTTCTGCCACTATTTTTTTTTCTTTTTTTTTCATGGTTTTTGGCTGGAATTTTCTCTCTCGCATGCCTTCTACAAATGCCAAATATCTAACCTTGTACGGATGGGTTAGATCCAGCCCCTGAAAAAAACTATTTCTTCTTCATTGCGCCAAGGTCAGGAACACTGTACTTTGTGGATTGCGCAATATTTACGAATGCCAGAGTTAAAAATATTCATAGGTGAATATTTACTAACGCCAGAGTCAGGAATATTATAGGATGACTTTAAAAATAGAACAAAGACAAACTCTTAGTAATTGAAGACAAAACCAGCAATGCAGTTTGCTTCAGGTAGGACGTTTAAGGAGTGATAATATCTTCCATTTCGCGTACCCAGTCCCATACCATATAATTTTTTTTTACCATTTAGGGTTCCTAGTAATCATAGTACTAGGTGACAACTCCTTAAACAAGACCTTTTTCCTCTAAAGAACAAGATGTCAGATATCTGTTCTTTTTCCAAGAGATTTATTTTTAATCGGTCATCACGATGTCTGGGTGTAACAATAGTATAAGCTATTTTACACCAAGTGACAAAAACAAAATATATGAACTAATTACATACAATATTAATTGAATAAAACTAAAGTAGGTTTAATGTCATATTACTACCCCAATAAAAGAGATTAATAATTAAGTTACGAAACATCCTTAATGTTGATTTCATTTATATTACAAAATGTATTTAATGTATTAAAAAATTACATCATCTTCACCTAACCAAAAAAAATGCCAGGTAAGGTCTATTATTCTATCTAAGTCAGTGATAACCCTAAAAATAATTTATTTTTATAATATTAGAGTATATTGCAATAAATACATATTAAACACACATATATCAATGATATAAGCAAAACTAATTTCACCAACTTTTTAGTAAATACATCAGTCTATGTCATATTCCAATTTAGTACATTTCACTCAATCCTTAATGAACTTTTATTTCATCATAGTGCTAATTTAACTATAGCAATCACATTATCAAAATTCTTATTCTCAACACGTTTAATTCATGCCACAATTTGGTTTATCAAACACATCTAATTTGTATGATTGTGTGTGTATATCACGACCATATCTGGTTCACACCAGTGTTTTAATTCATAATATGTTTAAATTATGTCATTTTTCATCTCCCAAACATATTTATGTCCTTTCGGCTTCCAAAATACTCAATTTATTCTAACCAAACACTCATGTCCTCTTACCACGTGATTTGCTATTTTAACATTTTTAACAATTATTTGTCTAGTTTAATCTCTCGTAGTCCATACTTATCATCACTAGGTTTTATCGTTTCAATTTATTTTTTAACCCAAGTTATGATCCTGCATACTATTTTTTACTTTATTCCGAAAAGACTTAAAGCTTGCACTTTACCTTGACTTATTATTTCTAATGGAAACTTTCCTAACTCAGTGAGATTTCGATTGAGTTTCTTTTATTCAAAAATTTATCTAAATGTTGTCTTGCCATTTCCTATACCAAACATTTTATAAAATTCTAACGTCATTATCACACGAGTAATTTCATATAATAACCTTATTTTTATCGCATTTCAGATAATTTGCCAAACATGAATAATTGAAAATCCTAGATATATTATTATTTTTATTTATCCACAAACATTCTAAACAATTTCATGGTTGAACCATCGCGGAACTTTATTATATCACAATTCAAGAATAGAATTCAACAAAACATTTATGTCATGAACTCAATCACAAATTCTTATTAATCCAACACTCAATGCCATAAGTATAATTTACCACTTCTATTTAACAGTTGGGTTTCACCCAAGATTTTGTTAACAATTCAACCCGTCAATCATCTAGGCAATAATAACTTCATACAAGTTCATTTAAACGGAATTACATATTCCAGTCATCAAACAAATTGATGTCACTAGTCTATTCCAGTCGGGCACTAGTCTCATTACTAGGTAACTAGTTCAACAACATAGCCTACTATTAGGCATTAGCCCTATTACTAAATAACTAGTTACGCAACATAGCCCATCATCGGACAATAGCTCTATTATCAGGTAACTAGTTCCACAACATAGCCCATCACCAGACACTAGCTCTATTTTCGAGTAACCAGTTCTATAACATAGCCTATCACCAGGCAATAACCTCATTTTCAGGTAACTAATTCCATAATATAGCCCATCACCAGGCACTAGCCCCATTGCCGAGTAACTAGTTCCACAACATAGCTCATCACTGGGTACGAATCTCATGATAATATCCATTTATCGGCCGACAGACTTTCTCACATGTTAGTTATTTTATTGTTCTCATCACCCATATATTTCTGACATTGACTTTTTTTTTCTCGATGTCATGGTCAAACATGAATTACATGTGATTATTGCAGTTATGATCGATAACAGTTCTTACATAGAAATTTTTATCATTATGGTCAAATACAAATTAAACATGATTATAACCATTACGATTGATAATAGTTCATACATAGAAATTTATGTTTTCGTGGTCGAAAGTCAATTATAAGTAATTTATCGTTGTTATGGTCAATCACACTTTATATCATATCATGTGTTTTTCACCTATGCATTTAATTACAACACATCCCAATTTTTATCTTGAAGGCATAAGCTCTTAAGTAATAATACGGTACACAACACAATCAACTAACCATAATAAATTTAACAATTTCCAAACAAAGTTTAATTAGATAAATAGAATAAATCTCTTATCTTAATTTTTATTGTCCAAGTTCTTGAGAAGTTGAGTCTTACCCTGTACGCTTCTCCTACAATTTCAATTTGAATTTCATCAATATCTCCATACAACACATCCAAACAAGTTCGCAGCCAGTTTATATTATGCATTTACACATAATTCTTTAATCCTCTACATATAACCTTTCCAATAATTATCTTATTACTCCTACATGCAATTTTCTTGACATGCCTTACAATATGTTTTTATAATTTATACTTTGAAATATTTAACATTTATAGAAATTTAATAAATTCTTTGAAATGTTAGCTTAAAAGACTTGAATTTAAAAAGTTAAAAACAAAGTGACCGTTTTTAATCACAAAATGATATGACATTGGTGAGATATTTTCAATATCATCACATGCATGGTCAGATGTTTTTTTTTTTAAAATCAAGTTACTAATCACAAATAATAAGTAAAAGGTTTTAATATATATATATATATATATATATATATATATATATATGTCTTTTTTTATAAATGATATTAAATTCTTGAATTCTATGTCACTTAAAGTTGGCTTGAATAAAATGGATTAATGACATGTTTTGTATCCCTATTTTTATTTATCTATAAAATTTTTTTTATATAATTTTTTTAGTATAAATAGCTTAATCTATCAATTATGTCAATTTAAATAGAAACTTTTAAAGAATTAGATATTAAATATGAATATAATAAATATTATAGATATAATTAAGAAATTAATGATATATTAAAGACTTGAGTAATTATAAAACAATAAAATAATAAATTGAGTCATAAATCATTTTTTAATGGATTATAGCCTTTTATTTTTGTTATTGGTGTGACATGAGTTTGTATTATAAGTGACCACTTTATATTTGGAAATGTTAAAAAAAAAAAAAAAAACACAATCTACGCATAAACTAGGATAGTAGCCCACACTTTACAACCAGTCAATAAAATTTTTTATTTTAAATGTAAAAAAAATATAAAACTTGATTTTAAGTATCTTGAATCTAGCTGCGGAGCGAGACCCAATATCTTTAGGTTTGGCAATAGAACCAGATCCAATAGCATTGGGTCTGTGGCCGAACTAGAGTCAATATCTTTGGGTCTAGCTTCTTGGATTTGTCATCATATCAAAATAATATAAAAACATAAAAAAATATTAATTTGAAGTAAAAATAAAAATAAAAAAATTTCAAATTTTTTTAAAAATATTTTTGAAATGCAAAAACAAACATGCTTTAAAAGAAAATTCAACTCAACCTCAAATGACAAAAAAATATCATCACCTAACTTTTGTACAATTTTAAAAAAATCACATCAATTTATTTTCTCTTTACAATATAAAAAAAAATCAATGAGAGAAAAGAAAAAAAATTGAAAATATCTTAAAAGAAAAAAATTAAAGGAAAAGAAATTAGTTGCTGGTGTATTGGGCACTTCTATGCTATGCGTTATTCATTGTGCTACTGTAGAAAATACTGAAGATAGTGATGATTGAAATACATTTCGTGCTTTTAACCCATCCTAAATATTTTTACATTTAAAAAAAAATATTTTTGACCCATTGCGAAGCGTGGGCTAATATGCTAGCTATTATATTATTACTTAATGGTTATTTTTTTAAATATATTTTTTAAAAAAATATATTGAGATAATATTTTTTTATTTTTAACATTGATTTTTTATATCATCACATCAAAATAATACACAAACATAAAAAATATTAATTTGAATTAAAGAAAAAAATAAAAATTTTCAATTTTTTTAAAGCATTTTTTAACGCAAAAACAAACATGCTTTAATAAGAAAATTCAACTCAACCTAAAATGAAAAAAAAATTTATTATCACCCAACTTTTGTATAATATAAAAAATTTCTATCAATTTATTTTCTTTTACTGTATGAAAAAAATAAAATGAGTGAAAATAAAAAAATCTAGAAAGGCAAAATAAATTGGAAATATCTGGCGGCCCAACCAAACCCAATAATATTTTTTGACTAATAAACAAAAAAGATAATACATTCCAAATGCTAAATTATCGTCTATAGTATAAACACTATATTTATAGTGTGGTCCATAATGCATTGAGTTAATGTTTACGGTAAATATATAGGTAAATATATAGTGTTTTTTCATGTTTTTTAAAGTATAGTATAATATGATAATCAAAATAATATTTTAAAAAATAAAAGCAAATGAAAAATGTTATTAAGGGAAATCAAACAAAAAATGAAATAAATTAACATTTATAAAACCCAAAAACTAATAAATTTTCTTTTAATCACAACCATTGATTAGCACCGGCTAAAACATAACATCATGCTGTTGTGACCAGCTTCCATAACCCACCACCTCACATCACGTTGACACCACCCTAGCCACCATAGTTCCCACACGAATCGCAAATCCTCCATTGTGAACCACCCAAGATCACGCCACCATTACCAAACATGATATAGGACTTGGCCGTATATAGCCTAAATCACAATTTCTAACCAGCTCTGTAAGCACTTTCCCTGTTGCATGAAAGGTTTTCGACAATTTGTCCCAATAAAACACACAATTAAAAAGAAGACATCTCTCTCTCTCTCTCACACACAAGAAAAAAAAAACATCAGAAAACTTTAGTTGAATTTGCTACTAATAAATCAAGCTCTGAATGTGGTCATCAGCTATGATGGTTCAGTGAATTAATGATAATAATAATAATGTTGGGTATAGCAGCTTCAATAAGAGGAGGCGTAGGCATTGGTCGCCGGCTTAGCTTCGCTATCAGAAAGTGTGTTTTCTTCTCTTCTCCTCTCCTTTGCATTATGTTTTTTTCTTTAATAATTATGTTTTTTTTGTTCTCTGTGACTGCCATTTATTTATGCAGGGAATCTTTAACTTGGTACCGTAATCTACTAGTTCAAAACCAGTCGGACAGTTTTAATGACACACCACCTGTTGTATGCTGTTTTTTATGGGCACAAAGACCTGGTGTTGTTCTTGAAAATTTTGCAAGGCATATGAGCACTGCATCATTGGAGCTGAGGACAGACAATGATTTTGTTAGATTTTCGATTACTAAAGATGGGTATTCAGCAAAAGAGAAGAAAAGTATGAAAAAGGTGCCCAGATATGTTAAAATGTCTAAAAAGGCGAAACTTAATGAACTCCGGTTCTATCGCCTCAAGGCCAAAAAGAAGATGAATTCTCCTAATCCTGAAGTTAGGATTAGATATAAACTTGAAAAGGTTGGACCATTTTTTTATTTTACTTTTTTTCAAGCTGGGCTTGCATGTTCTTAAATTTTGTTTTTTTGGTTCAGGCCAAAAGGAAGGAAGCATGGTTGATTGAAAAGCTCAGGAAACTTGAAGTCCCCAAAACCCCAGGTGAAGCATATGATCCTGAAATAATAACAGAAGAGGAGAAGCATTACCTCAAGCGTACTGGCGAGAAGAAGAAAAACTACGTTCCAGTTGGCCGACGAGGGGTTTTTGGAGGCGTTGTTCTCAATATGCATCTTCATTGGAAGAAGCACGAAACCGTCAAGGTTACTTGCAAACCTTGCAAGCCAGGCCAAATTCATGAATATGCTGAAGAGCTTGCTCGACTTAGCAAAGGGATCGTTATTGACATAAGACCTGACAACACCATTATTTTCTACAGGGGAAAGAACTATGTGCAGCCAAAAATCATGTCTCCTCCAGATACCCTATCTAAAGATAAAGTGAGTTTGCCTAGTTTTTTTTTCTTTTCCTTTGAAATATCAGTTGAATTAGTATATTGTTTCAATTGAAAATATAGCACAGAGTGAAGTTCCCGAAATCCACGCCAATTTCCCAGGTTCACTACCGTGGCTGTTTTTATGAACTTGGAACAGGTTTTTTTTTCCTCTTCTTTTCTGCTGGTTTCGCAAAATGCCTTCTTGATAAATACATATTTTCAGGACTGTTCATTGCTTAAATAGTTGCAATATTCTGTTAGGTTATGAACTTCAAAAATTTTGTGGAGGAGCTAATAGTTCGGAGCTTCAGTTTTCTTAATTTTTTGTTTGATAGGAAAGCAATAATAGATCACTAACTTTCTTGTGAATTTTTTTCTGTTAATGGGCACATTTTATGCCTAAAAGATATTGGTAGAAGATTGTCCACTCAGGTTTTTATTCCTGAGGGACTTTTGTTGTACAGCTATGTTGCTATAATCTTATCTTTTTTTCTGTTTTAGAGTTCAATGTTTTCTCTGCATCTTGCTCTATTTTTCTTTCTTTCTGGTTCAGTATTTTCAATGACTCACTGAAATTGAAAACTATTTGGTAGACGAGGACACAGTTTGCAATCTTCAAGGTGTGAGGGGATTATGGGTTAGCAAGCTAGTACTCTTACCAGGCTTTTTCTCTTGATGTTGTTATGGAAATACTAGTCTTTGTAGTCATGTGAAGGTAAGCGTGGGAGGATTCGATTTTCAAAAGTTTGCCAACAACTCAAATTTCAGAAGGTTGTGGTTTGCATTAGGTGATACTTTTAAAAGGTTTTGGCTTATTATGGTGGGATAGACTGATGCAACTGTCATTCTCTTATGGGGAAAGTATTTTCAGCTTTGACACAACATTTCCTGAGGAAATACTAGTCTTTGTAGGCATGCGGCGGTGAAGGTAAGCATGGGAGGATTCGATTTTCAGAAGGTTGTAGGTTGCATTAGGTGAGACTTTTAAAAGGTTTTGGCTTATTATGGTGGGATAGACTGATGCAACTGTCATTCTCTTACGGGAAAGTATTTTCAGCTCTGTCACAACATTTCCTGAGGAAATACTAGTCTTTGTAGGCATGAGGCGGTGAATGTAAGCATGGGAGGATTCGATTTTCAGAAGGTTGTAGGTTGCATTAGGTGAGACTTTTAAAAGTTTTTGGCTTATTATGGTGGGATAGACTGATGCAACTGTCATTCTCTTACGGGAAAGTATTTTCAGCTCTGTCACAACATTTCCTGAGGAAATACTAGTCTTTGTAGGCATGAGGCGGTGAAGGTAAGCATGGGAGGATTCGATTTTCAGAAGGTTGTAGGTTGCATTAGGTGAGACTTTTAAAAGGTTTTGGCTTATTATGGTGGGATAGACTGATGCAACTGTCATTCTCTTATGGGGAAAGTATTTTCATCTTTGACACAACATGTCCTGAGGAAATACTAGTCTTTGTAGGCATGCGGCGGTGAAGGTAAGCATGGGAGGATTTGATTTTCAGAAGGTTGCAAACAACTGAAATTTCAGAAGGTTGTAGGTTGCATTAGGTGAGACTTTTA
>Ga0325411_1008142_pt1 | contig 11367 bp, 16 predicted proteins | sample PopdelMetagenome_13_FD_206181 | JGI IMG/M metagenome (GOLD analysis project Ga0325411, IMG submission 206181) | Populus deltoides microbial communities from Bellville, Georgia, United States - Xylem-PdIQD-R4 | ecosystem: Host-associated > Plants > Phyllosphere > Stem > Wood/Secondary xylem...
AGAATGACAGGCCTTGTAAATTTTGGAAGCCATTATAGAAAATTTCCCGAATACAAATTAGTGAATTATGACCGAAATGCATTCAAGGATTGTTAATAGCATGCAAACGCAGTTAAATGCTGATTCACTGATGTCAATTAATTTTTGAGTGCAAAGCACTACAAAATGAAATGGAGGTTTTAGCATGGAAGAGGGCATAGGGGGTGGAATGGGGCCCTGAGGTATAGTGGAAAGAAGTGCGTTGATACTCTTAAATCATCCAGTGATTATGTAGAAAACATGAAGCAGAAATTAAGAAGAACAAAATACTGAATTCTTATATGTTATTCTATTGCTAGCGGAAGAATATATACAACAGGAAGGCCTATAATTAAGGAGAAGAATCAGCAACATTAGCTGACTCCTATCATAACACAATTACTATCTAATTTCTAGAGATTTACAGGTATTGATATGACAACACAATATTTGAATGTATCTGCAAGATAAACATTATCTTAATAAATACTATCATTATCTTGATAAACACTACTATTTTGAAGATCAACCATATCTTCAAGATCAATTGAATCTTCAAGATCCCCCCTTCAAGGTGGAGCATGAAGATTCTGAATGCCTAATTTGCGAAGAAGAAAGTGAAATCAATCACGTCCCAACGCTTTAGTTAAGATATCTGCTAATCGAAAGTGCGATGAAACATATTGTGTAGCAATGATGCCAGATTGTAAGTGCTTACGAATGAAGTGACAGCCGATCTCGATGTGTTTAGTGCGCTCATGAAACACAGGATTAGCAGCAATGTGTAAAGCGGACTGATTATCGCAGTGCAAAAACATTGGTTGAGAATGAGTTACAGAAAGATCAGCAAGTAGACTATGTAACCATATCAGTTCACTAGTGGTGGCAGCCATAGAGCGATATTCTGATTCAGCAGAGGAACGTGACATTGTGGGCTGTTTCTTGGACTTCCACGATATAGGAGCATTACCAAGAAAAATGTAATAACCAGTAACCGATCGTCTTGTCATGGGACAGCTTGCCCAGTCGGCATCACAATAAGCTTTGATCTGAAAATCACTGTTTGATGGAAAGAAAAGGCCTTGACCAGGAGAACTCTTCAAGTAACGAAGAACATAATAGGCAGCATCAAGATGTGGTTGACACGATTTGTGCATGAATTGACTGAGAAGTTGCACTGCATAAGTGATATCTGGTCGAGAAATTGTAAGATAAATAAGACGTCCAATCAAGCAACAATATTGACTCGGATCTTGAAAAGTTTCTCCACAGTCTGAAGACATTTGGTGCTGTTGAGGAATGGGAAAAACAACTGGCTTACTGCCAGCCATACCAGTTTCTTTTAATAAATCAAGAGTATATTTGCATTGGCAGAGAGATATTCCTTGAGGAGAATGAGCCAACTCTAAGCCAAGAAAATACTTAAGTGTGCCAAGGTCTTTGATGGAGAAGCATGTACTGAGATAATGCTTGAGTTTTTGAATCTGCAAAAAATCATTTCCAGCAATAACCATGTCATCTACATAGACAAGAAGAGCAAGGAAAGATGTACCTTTAATTAGAGTAAAAAGTGAATGATCATTGGAGGATTGTGTGAATCCAAACTTTCTTAAGGACAAGGAGAACTTTTCGAACCATTGACGAGGAGCCTGCTTTAGTCCATATAATGATTTATGGAGCTTGCATACCTGATTGTCACCTGATGACAGATAGCCTGGGGGAGGAATCATATAGATTTCTTCATGTAATTCCCCATGAAGAAATACATTGTTTACATCTAGTTGATGTAATTCCCAATTCTTAGCAGCAGCAACAGCCAACAAACATCTGACAGTGGTCAATTTTGCAACCGGTGCAAAAGTTTCAGTATAATCCAATCCTTCAATCTGTGTATATTCTTGAGCTACTAAACGAGCTTTATAGTGTTTAATGGAACCATCTGACTTGTATTTCAGTTTGTATATCCAACGAGAACCAACTGGTTTCTTCTTTGAAGGTAATGATACTAAACTCCAAGTTGCATTCTGCTCTAGCATAGAAATTTCTTGTTTCATCGCTTCACACCATTGTCGATTTGTTATTTAGAAAAAGGTTTTAGGTTCACTCACAACAGAAATATTAGCTAGGAACATTTGATGAGATGGAGCAAAACGAGCATAAGACAAATGACATGATATGGGATAAAGAGTACCTGAAGAAACTATATTAGATGTGGGCTGTGATGACTTATCTATTCCAGGAAGCTGCCACACATAATCATCAAGATGAAAAGGAACTCGTCGAGGTCTTTGAGATCGTGAAGTGTTCAAGGGAATAACTTGATGATCAGAATTAATGACAGTAGGCAGTGCAACTTCAACATCCAGATTATCTGGAGAAGTTTGAATTTGTGGACTATGATCCGGGAACATGGTGTCTAATGTCTCCAAGGAGTAAAAAATAGGGCAGAGGAACAACTACATTTGATTTCTTTAAAGGATTATGAGACTGAAAAGGGAATCTGTTTTCATAGAAAACGACATCGCGGGGTGTAAAAATTTTATGTGATTCCATGTCACATACTTTGTATCCCTTTTTCCCCATATGATAACTGATGAAAACACAAGTCTTAGATCGGGGAGCAAATTTATCATTAGATCGATTTTTATCATGCACATAATATAAACAGCCAAAAACACGTAAATATGAGTAAGATGGGGGTTTTGAAAACAGTATCTCATAAGGACTTTTGCCAAAAAATTTAGGAGTGAGAGTATAATTTATTAAGTAAGCTGCAGTCAGGACACATTCACCTCAAAATTTGATTGGTAAATTGGCTTGGAATCGTCGAGCACGAGCAACCTCTAACAGGTGACGATGCTTCCGCTCTACTATTTCATTTTGTTGTGGAGTATCAACACAAGACTTTTGGTGTGAAATACCATTTTGAGAGAAGAATTTGAACATATGACCAGCAGTAAATTCCAAACCGTTATCACTCCTAACTATTTTGATACTCCGATTAAATTGAGTATTAACCATAGCATGAAATTGAATAAAGTATTTTTGTGCATCTAGAACAATCATCTACAATGGTAAGAAAATAATGAGCACCTAACGTAGATGGTGTTTTATATAGTCCCCAAATGTCGCAATGGATCATATCAAAAGGAAAATCAGATTTATTATTGCTTAAGGGAAAAACATTTCGAGTTTGTTTAGCTCGATGACACATCACAACAATTGTTTGAATTTTTAAAAGACACACTAGATAATTCTAGAATTAAGGATAATCGATCAAATGAGATATGTCCTAACCGCTCATGCCACAAGTTAGAAGAAGAAGGAAGTGATGCTGCTGCGACAAATGGTAAATACAGCCCATGAAAGTAGTATAAGCCATCACGTAATTCATCAATTCCAATTAGTTTCTTCGATTTGAGGTTCTGTAAGACACAAAAAGATGGAAAAAATATGACTGAACATTGTAATGCTTTTGTCAACCTGCTCATTAAAAGAAGATTACATTTGAATGATGGTATATAAAAAACATGATTTAAAGTCATGTTTGACTGTTGGATCTGACCAATAAAATGCACAGGAACTGATGTTCCATTTGGTAGTTTAACATGCAAATAATGAGAAGGTGTTTTTGTATCAGAGACAGCAAGTGCATCACATGTGAGATGTTCAGAGGCACCACTATTTAGAATCTAATCTGTAGTATCAAATGAGTGAGCGACCTTACCGACAAAGTTTGCTATATTCTGATTAGTAGAGGGCAGTAAGGACATGAGCTGTTCATATTGTTCTTGAGTGAGATTAAAACCTTTACCCGTAGGCTGACTTGACCCTACAATGACATTGTTGGATGAAACATGTCTGGTTCCCTTTTGAAGTTTTTGTTCTGTCTCGTAAAATTTGAAGTCTTTGCTCTGCTTTGCCAACCTCAAGGATATCCAACAAGCTTAAAACATTTGTCTTTGGAATGCCCAGGTTTATCATAATATGAACATTTGAATTTGCTTGTCTCTCCTTTTTGCTGTTCTCCTACAAAATCCCTTGTTGGAAATCTGAAAGGTTTGACAGTAAATGTTGTTGCCTCTGTCGGCTGATCACGGCCAATTGAGGCAATGGCCAGTTGCTTCTCTTCTCTGGTTACAATTGCATAAGCCTTGTTAATTGAAGGAAAGGGTTCCATGTTTAGTATTTGGGACCAAATGATTCCATATTGATAATTCAGTCCCATGAGAAACTGATGAACTTTTTCTGTTTCCCTCTCTACCCAAATTTCTTTTCCAGCATCACATGAGCATAAAGGGACAGTAGAGTAGGTTGACAACTCTTCCCAAAGACCTTTTAGTTTGGTGTGGTAGACTGCTACAATAAGATCCTTTTGTTGTGCCAGACAAACCTCTCTTTTTAATTCATGAATACGTGGAACATTTCCTTAAGAGAAACGTTCCTGCAATTCTCCCCACATTTCATATGCTGAATCCACATAGGCAACACTGTCATGCAATTCTGAGGCTAAGGCATTAAAATCCAAGAGATTACCATTGAGTTGCATTTTTCCCATGCCTAAATTTCTTTGTTATCCTTCTTTGGTTTGAGTAAAGAGTCATCAACAAAGCTCAACTTGTTTTTGGCTCGTAGAGCATTCATTATAGCACGCCTCCATGTTGGATAATTGTCTCCTTTCAGAAGGCAAGAAACAAGAACTGCTCCTGGATTATCAGAGGAATTGAAGAAATAAGGTGATGATGAGTCGTGTTCATACATTGTTTTTTATGTTGAACTTTTGAATGTGCTGGAGGGAATTTCTCCACTCATGATGATTGAGTGTTTTAGAAAACAAGGATCAGTTTTGCTCTGATACCATGTAGAAAACATGAAGCAGAAATTAAGAAAAACAAAATACTGAATTCTTATATGTTATTCTATTGCTAGCGAAAGAATATATACAGCAGGAAGGCCTATAATTAAAGAGAAGAATCAGCAACATTAGCTGACTCCTATCATAGCACAATTACTACCTAATTTCTAGAGATTTACAGGTATTGATATGGCAACACAATATTTGAATGTATCTACAAGATAAACATTATCTTGATAAATACTATCTTGAAGATCAACCATATCTTCAAGATCAACCGTATCTTCAAGACATCATCAATGAGGAATTATCTATCAGGTCAGGTACTTTGAGAAGAATGCTCTCCTTCTTCGTCACCTTATAAACTAGATTCAGGATTGGTTTTAGGTTTTCTTTCCTTCTTCCCTTTCCATTTCTTCTATTTCCAGTTTAACTTCTATTTTGGTACTTCCAGAGGATTTTCAAATGTAAAACAGTTTAACCAATGGTAGGACTAAATTTTATCTGTGTGCACGAGCTAGTATATAAACATGCTAAATGCAATTTCTAAATTCCAAACAATCAACATTGACCACAAAATCCAACACTAGGCCTTATCATTAATAGTTGATTACCTCATTGATGACCAGCAGAGCCCCTGCATCATAATAAGCAACGTGCCAGAACCCTAAAATATCCATTTTTTGCCTGCATATGGCCTCTTCAACTTAGATGGGTCCACAACAGCTTCATCACGTGTACAAGTAGTAGTGAAAGAGTGAATTCTTTAGCCAGTACTTACATCAGGGTTTTGTTTCTTTGGAACTTCCTGCCAAATTTTATAGCCGAACCATTTGGTTCCATTTCAAAACTTGTAAAAAACAGATCATGATACTTAACGATTTGCATATGGGAAACACTATAAGTCTTAAACATTACTATATTTCCATCAGGGCACCATACTATTTGTCTAGTGGAATGTATGAAGCAAAATACTTTCTGATGGAAACAACTGTTAGACGCTAAGATTCTAAGAGTACCTCATAAAAGCATTTGAATGCGACATCTTTTTTGTTACTTTTAACTATAGCCCAAGAATAAAAGGATAAATTATCCTAGCAGAATCCAATTATATGACAGTATCTGTTTTTTTTTCCTTTAACTGAGCAGTAATGAGAATTCACACCCAGTTGAAAACAAGACAAGAGATGCTAGACTTTGTGCAAAATCATATCATAAATAATATATGAGATGCGATAGAAATAGAATCTACAATTAATCAAGTTAATATCAAGTTTTCAAAGTTTACTTCACCTTTTCACCTTGGCAACCTTTAGAAGGCACAAGTAATTTTTTTAAAGCAGTACTCCCATCAATAGGGAATAGATCTCCCAACAAGGTTTTGGTGGCAGAATCTGTAGAGAATCCACGATTGACCATTTCATTGAGTTTCCTTGCCTTTGATGTATCTTTGTGTAGGAGAAATCCTTGGATTATGACATTATAAAAGCAATAATTTGGCATGCAGCCATCCTCTTCCATTTCTATAAAAAAGCTCTTGTGCTTCAATTACATTTCATTCCTTGCAAAGTCCAATAATTAGTGTAGTGTATATATAAAAATCAGGCTGAAATCCTTGAATACCAAGTCTAGAAAACAGTACCTTTGCATCTTGAATCTTCCCAGACTTATATATACCATTGATCGATAAGGGTGTTGTAGGTTTCCAAGTCTGGCTAAATATCTCTACTTTGAATCTCTCGAAATAGTGCCAAAGCCTATTCAATATACCTTTGTTTGTAATAGCCATCAAGCAAATTAGTGTAAGTTTTTAAATCTAGAGTATGGCTAGAAGCACGAATGTCCCTGAAAATCTCTTATTCATCACAGATCATCCATACTTGACAGAAGCCCTTCATGAAAGTATTGTAATTAACTATACCAGGAACAAAGCCTTTGTGAGACATTTTATCAAAAACTTGCATTGCTTCATCTATCCTTTCCATCTTACAATATCCACAGATCAAGGTGTTGTACTTAGAAACACTGGGCATAGCACCCTTGCTCACCATCACACCAAATACTTTTTTTTTTTGCTTCATCCATTTTCCCTCGCGAAACAAAATCCATTCATCAGTGAATTGTATGCAACAACACCTGGCACACAACCTACGCTTTTCATTTTCCCAAGCAACCCATCTGCCTCCGTGATTTTACCAACTTTACAAAGGCTGTTTACGATCGTGTTGTAAGTATATGAATTGAGTCGATATCCCTTAGCCAACATTTCATTAACCAGTTTCACAGCTTGATACAAAATACCCTCTTTACACACCCCATTTACTAAGGTAGTAAATGTAAAAGTACCAGACTGAAAAACGCATTTAAGGATTTTTCCTAAGAGAGGGAACCCAGAATCAACACAACGTAAATGGCAGAAGCAATTGATCAAGATGTAAAGAGTACAAACATCATGAGGAATTCCAGCAAGTTCCATTTGTTTGGACAAAGAACCACTGTCTCATATTCTTTCACGTCCACAATTGTGGATAGTAAATTATTAGATTCGACAATAGAAGGGAGAGGTTCCCTGCCAATCATGGCGTTGAAAGAAGCAAGGGCATAATCAATCTTACTAAACAAGACCTTATTGCTACTTATACAAGGAGAAATGTTAAAAGAGGAAAACAAAGTCATATCCATTTGATGTTGAATGCCAAACATTGAATTTCTAGCTAGCAAAACACTTGCTCGAGTGATCGCCATTGTTGCCTTTGTTTGATGCTAGAAGAGAAGTTTGTAGGGACCAGACCAGTCTAGTGGGAGAACCAAGAAGAGGGGTCCTCTTATTTGGCCTAAATCCTTTTATTTTGTTAGAAAATAAAATTTATATGAAAAGAAAACCTTTTTTATTTTACGAATTAGCCATATATTTGAGTTGTAAATAACCCATTAATTGTTAGTTGATTAAGAATTAATAAATATTTGCATTTTAACATTATCTTGTTATTTCATAAATTTAAATTACTATATAATTATAATGTTTTCAAGTTGTCATAACAAATGTCCCTTGAGTGTCAAAGATTGGTTATATTTGCCTTTCTTATTCAATTATAGTCATATTGGTCTTTTGTTGTCGTCGTCGTCGTCGTCGTTATCGTTGTTGTTGTCATTGTCGTCGTTATCGTTGTTGTTGTCATTGTCGTCGTCAAGAATGATCCCTCTATCAAAGTTCATAGATAAAGGCTTGAAAGGATGATCAATAATGTCGACTTTACGAGAATATGATAGTATTTAGCTAGTGTATTGTGTCAAAGAAGATAATTATAATGAAGATAAAAATATATGTAGTTAAAGAAATAGATATAAAAACATGGTGGGATCTACTTTAATTCCTTTGTTAGTGGTGTCATACCAATAACATTTTAAAAATATACTATATTATAATTGCTATGATATTACAATTCAATAACTTTTTCTAACTTTTCATAGTAGTTAATTTCAAACTAATTATAAGCCTTATAACTATCCATTATCATCACTATTATTATTATTATTATTATTATTACTACTACTATTGCTACTACTATTTCTATTGCCATTACTATTACTATTAATAACATTAATAATGTTGTTGTTATTATCTCTAATATCGTTATTATTATTTTAATTATTATTATCATTACAACAACTATTGATATTATAAATACCATAACCATCATAATAAAACATTATTATTATTATTATCATTATCATTTGTTACTATTATTACTACCACCATTAGTAGTATTATTATTGTTACTATGACAATTATTACTATTATTGCCACTATTATTATCATAAAAATCTACTATTATCACTATAATTATTATTGTTATTAGCAATATTATTAATATTGTTATTGGTTTTACTACTACTACTACTACTACTACTACTACTATCATAATAAACTATTATTATTACCACTATTATTAACATTATTATCACTATTAATAGTGTTATTAATACCACTATCATTATTACTATTACTATTGCTATTGCTATTGCTATTATTACAACCACTATAATTACTATTATTAGTATTATTACTATCATTACTGTTGTTATTGGAATAACAAAAACCATAAACTTTATTTAAATGATAAAATTAAACACCATAAAAACTTCCGGGTAAAGGAAACAAATAAGAAATCAAAAGAAAAATGATCAAACTAAAATTAATATTATTATTATTGGAAAAAATCATAAACTTGATTTGAAGGATAAAATTAAAAACTATAAAAACTTTGATAAAAGAGCCAAGAAAAAAAAAAGAATGAAAAGTAGAAGGACCGAATCAAAAAATATTATATATACAAATTAGAATTGAATGATTATATTAAAAAAATAAACTTTAACAAAAGAGAAAATGACTAAAATCAAAAATCAAAACTAAAAGGATTGATTCTAAAACACTAACAAAAAATAGATCAACAAAATAAAAAAATAAAATCAAAAGAATGAGGACCAAATCTGATATAAAAAAATTAAAAGAGGATTGATTCTGAAAAAGAATTAAGAAATGAATTAAAACAAAACAAAAGGATATCAAAAAATTAAAGACAAAATCAAAATAAAAGAAACTTGAAGGATTGATATGAAAATATGAAGGGTCAGACATGATTTTCTAGGAGGAAAGAAAGAGAAAAAAAAGAAAACGATATTGATGACTCATCGGAGGTCCGACAAGTACATGCTCTGAATGGAGAGAAAGAGGAGACTGAGATGAATCTAATAATGCAGTGAAATTAATTTTTTAACCACTGTATACAAACGTACACGCTGCCCAAAGGCGGCAGAGCTTTTGATGCATGCAACGCATGCATCCACAACTTTTTACATTTTTTTAAGAAAAACATCATCCTACCCTCATAACCCAAGCATTATTACAAAACAATCATTTTACAATTACGAACCAACCCCTCAAGTCATGCTTTAAAAAATTTAAATCCAAAGGTAATATAATGATCACACCGTAGCTAAAAAATGAAATATAAAAAAAAAACTCTAACTATAATTAATTGATTATTTGTTTTTAAAAGCAACAAAGTCATTTAACTATGTAAAAGATTAATGAAAAGACCAAGACACCCCTTAACAATTCACAAATGACAAAATGAAAAAAATAGAGAGACTATTTTACCTTTAAAAGTGAATTGTTTGTCATTTTTGAATTATACACACATTTTACCTTTGGATTTTTTACTTGTGAATTATGACGAAGACTTCCAAACAAACCCTAATCTCTCGCACATGGCTCTCTCATGTGAAGATTTTTTATTTTTCTTTTTAAATAGTATAATAAATTAAAACTTTTGACAAAATAATACAGTAAAAGAATACATTTTTCATAATTGTTTTAGAAGTAGCTATTCTATAAATATCATCTTTTCGAAATGAGATATGTACAATTGTTCTATTTCACCATGCTATTCCATTAATTTTTTTTAATACTGTGCTAATTTTTTTTTTTAAACAAATTTGTCAGTGTCAAGTGACTCCACTACCTAGCTAAGCTAAAACACCATGGTTATTGATCATATCACTACATGTGGTTATTGATCCACATTGAGTTATATTATATTAATCGTAGTCAAGATTGGATCTGAAAAAAGAAAAATAAAGAAGAAAATAAAATGTATATATATTTTCCTCTTTCAAGTTGGATTATAGATGTACCCATTAATTTTTTTTCCAGTGGCACAACTCCTAGATTAAAGAGGCATGAAGCCAAAATAAAAAAAATAATCTTAATATTTAATTTTTTAATTTGAGTTTTCTTAGACCTTAAACTATATAGTAAGTGGTTGATGTTTCTTATTCTACAATCTCTTTGATCTCCGATCTCCATTATCATTGTAGATCATTTAATACTAAGGTAGCTAATACCATGTAACCAATTTCATGGTAAGAGTATTTGCAAAATGTTAATATATACTTAACTAAATTCTTTTAAAAAATATTTGGCATATAAACAAATCGAAAGGTAAATTATTAGAGGAAAGAAGGAAAAAAAAGATATTATTCTTAAATAAATTACTATAATTTATTTGAATATATATATATATATATATTATTAACGTGGATATCCGAGTCAGTTTATGCACATCTCGAATAATCTCATGAATTTTAAAATTAACAATCATATAAGCTTTCAATAATTCTGAGATTTATGGGTCTCAAACTTATTTTTTTTAAAATAAAATATTTACGAGAGAGAGAGAAAAATAGTAAAAGTGAAAAAAATACACAATAACCGGATTTAATACTATATTGACGTAAAACATTCAAATTTAAAAGCGTATAACCACACCGCATAGTTGAATTTGAAAGAGATGTTCAGCGTACTGCGTACGAACCATATTACCTAGTTCTTCACTATAAATATGTTATGGGGCGTACAATATTTTTGACGATCTGTACAGAAAATGGGAACTAATATTCCAACTTCCACCCTCGGTTCAACCGATAGAACC
>Ga0325411_1008143_pt1 | contig 11366 bp, 13 predicted proteins | sample PopdelMetagenome_13_FD_206181 | JGI IMG/M metagenome (GOLD analysis project Ga0325411, IMG submission 206181) | Populus deltoides microbial communities from Bellville, Georgia, United States - Xylem-PdIQD-R4 | ecosystem: Host-associated > Plants > Phyllosphere > Stem > Wood/Secondary xylem...
GTGTTTATGCAAACATCCACCATGAAAACAGAGTTTTAAAGAAAAGAAAAGTAAAACCAGAGAGAACTAATTAAGAAGACAGTGATCCTTTTCGGCTACTTGATAACCGGAATATTATATTACGACCGACCGACCGGGAAGAACCCATTGGCAGAGATTAAACACTAAACTAATCCTACCTTTAAATGTCTTGGAAGTCAAGCGGTCTCCCAACTTTTATTTCAATAATTACAATTAATCATGATGCTTTTGCTTAAAATGCAAAACCTTACTACTCTGTCATATCATATTAAACAAATTAACGTGCAAATGTACCTTTTTCTGCATTGGCCAGGTCTTTGCTTGTCTAATCAGATGCTAAAGACTGTACGGACATGCATGTTTACTTCTAAACAATTCAAGTTTTTTTTATAAGCACAAAGATTTTCTTTAAAGCAGATAATCTCCCACTAATCTCATCTTGTCATTTTGCTTTTATTTAAACCGGATCCTAAATACGTCACAGGTCTGAATTAATTTTTTTTTTAAGATGTTCAGACGTGCAAATGCGTTTTTTTTTAAAAAAAACACGTGTTTCTCACTTATTGCAAAAGATATTTGTAATAAATTTCTCAAAATTCCAACAACAACATCTTATTTAGATGCATTTTTAAATAAAATTTATGAATAAAAGATAATATAACTCAAATATCTCTAAACAATATTAAACTTAATTTCTAAATTTAGGAGGAAAATAAAGTTTAAAATAAAAAAAAACATTTAAAATTAAAATGAGGAGGAGTATGTAAAATTTAAAAACTCATGCAGAAAACTCTTCTTATATTCTCGTTTAACAATGAATTTTAGAACCAAAACTAATAAGAGTTAATTTTGATTAATATTAGAATGAATTTCATTCATAATTAGTTTTGATTACCCATCATAAAACCAGAATTAAACCTGACAATTTAATTTTAAAAATTTGTAAAAATTATCTAAAAACTATCCAGATTATGAATAATTAGTTATTGAAAAAACTAAAGAAGCTGGCCAGACTTAATCCATGGACTAGAGAAAGTCATTCTTCATGAACCAAATCCAAGTCCAAAATTAAGTTGACAGAAAATAATACTTTGTAGTCCAAAAGGTTATTTTACAGTAAACATAGGCCCGACCTAAATTCCGAGAACAAGTTGAGTCGTGCATGCACACGCGTGTGATTTTAAGCTTCAAGCTTACCATGCTTAGGTCCTCTACCCTTTAAAAACTTTAGTGTCTATGTTAACTTTTCACATTCTCACTAAATAAACAACTAAGAAAGCTTTTTTTTTAAAAAAAAAAAAACATGGGATATAGCTTTTAAAAGGTTATAGGTTTCTCCAAAACATGTCAACCAATAGTTCTCTGAGATTAATTTCTCATCTATCCATAATTTATTTAAATCATATTAATATTTTATATTAGAGAGTTTATGTTGTAAATTAAATTCTAATAAAGTTTTAACTCTCTAAAAATGAGTGAACTCCAATTTTATTTTGACTTTAAATGTGCTCATTGGTATGTTTTACATAAATTTTTCTAGCAAGTAGAAGCCCAAGCTTCCTCTTCGGAGAGTGAAATGGCACTTAGTTTTAAGCCATTATAAAATTTTGTGTGCATCTCTTTTCCTATATATCTTTACTTTTATTTATGTTTGGATTGTGATTGTGTGCTTCTGTTGAGATTAACTTAAAAAGGTTGGGTGTGGATTGAGCTTATGTTTGATTTAAAAGAACTAAAAATTGAAAAAGTTGCTCATAATTTTAAAAAACTCCTAAATCCACTCCTATTATATGTCATAGAGCTACATTATGTTGGACTCGATGAGTTGGTGCAAGCTTTTTAGTTAGTACAGAAGATTTAATGTTCAAATCCTACTTTAAACAATTTGATTTTTTCAAAAGAAACTTTTTGACCAAAAAAAATTTTAATTAGATCGATCAGCTCAACTAGGTTTTCACGTGGTAATTTAAGTTTAACCAAGTCAATATTTAACTAGTCTAATTACAAACTCGGTCTGGATTAAGTTTTAAATCAACGATTTTCTAAGCAAATATATCTAGTTAGACCAAATTTGATAGCTATGAATACAATTATCTTCGCATGAGTAGCATTAATGATAAGTATCAACTAATATAGTCCTGCCAAATACCAAATCAGATTCCCCCCAAGGTTTTAAAACGGACAGTCAAAGTATACTCCCACTGCAAATAAACTAATCTTTCCTTTGAAAGCATTTCTTGAATTCTCTAGAATACTTTTTTCTTCAAAGGTTGGATGGATTATAGAACATGGGAAATGATCCAATAACGCTAGAATACCCATTATCACAAGCAGAATGGGTGGACAATGATAATAAAGCTAGACATTTTAACGAATATGCTTCAGAATTCAAAACCATAATTAAGACAGCACTAGCCCCCTTGCTTGCCACTAAATTTGAGTCTAACATGAAATGCGGCTCAGTGAGATCGTAAACCCGAGTATGCCTTTTTCATTAGCGAAAGACAGGCATTGCAGACCGAAGAGATAAGATAGATTGTGTCTAACCTCCCCAGTAACGTAGGCTCAAGGCAAATGGATATGACAGTCAATGGGATTATGATAAAAATCCATCCTCGATCAGAGAGACAACAAAAATCGAATCCTAAGCATGCAACAAGGACACGTATAGTTTACATATACTCTTTCTAATAAAGGAATTGTTTGCGAGAGCTCCAATCTTTTGTGTTTGGTCCTTGTAGTGTATATATATTTTCCCATGAAAAGCCAGAACCTCCGATTGTTGCAGCGTGTAAACTTGGCTACTCCTTTTTCCATGTTAAGAAAAGTGATAATGACCGACTCCATGAGTTTTGATTAATGTGCTTGTTACAAAGAGACATGTAATGGACACGTAGAAATGATCACATAATGCTAGATTTTTGTCACCCTCATCAAGCAAAATGATCAAATGTCATCATGAATACTATAATAAAGAACTTAATAAAGCTGAGGCTATGGGATAGCCAGGTTTAATCCTTCAGTGTTGGTATAAATATGAAGATTATTCTGTGATATTCTTGTTAAATCATCCACTATGCACTGTTGAGATAATGAACCACGCATGCTTTTTTCTTCTTTTTTGAGTAAACCAGCTCTTTGAATCGAGCAATTCAAAGCAGTTTCCAATTGATCAAGGCTAGATACCAAACCTATTAGCATGAACGAGGGAATCTTAGTAGTATATATTCATTGGCGGTCCTAAACAAAGCCTTTATCGCTCTCTGAATCCAAGAAAAGGTGTCCATGTGCTAGGCCTAGCAGAGAGGTAGACCAAAGAATATGTGCCGTTCACACACTCTCTCTCAGCCCCAGCCATCAAATTTGCTTTCGCTATCAATCTTGGTATGCTTTTGTTTTAGATTGGCCGAAGTAAAGGTTCGACCCTAAAGGCAAAAGGGCGTCTAAAAGTCATGATGTCTGGCTATCGCCTTGGCCCCAGATGCACGAAAGCCCTAATCCCCTGATTGTTTTTTTAACTTTGTTAAATATGCATGGCTATTTGTCAATCGCTGATTCAATAAGATCTTTACAAAGAAAGACGATGAGGAATCAAAATTCATGGCGTAATTAAAAAAGGGTGCGCACTCTCTCATACCTTTTGACCATTATAGTAGTATTGCCTTTTCGTCCTTCTAGTGATCACGCTACTGTCCCTCGATGATTTTCAAAAAGAACCACGCCAAGCTTGCAGAGATGTCACGAAATCACTGGTTGCTGCATTTGTTAATAAAAAAGATCACTACAAGAATCCGACGACAAACTTTATGGATGGTCGGCATTTAGATATTGTTGCGGTGAGAAGCTGATGCTGAGAATTCTCAACCCAAGCAAGGAGGGCGTTTAGATATTTAACAAAAGGGTAAAAAATCTGAGCTTAGCCAAGCTCCTTAGGAAAATTATGGTCCATGAACAAAACTGAACAACATAGAACAAACTATGATAAATACTCATTGCTCTATATGGAAAATACGGCAATGCTTTCGATACCTGAAAAAATTTCGTCAGGTATGGTTAATGCATCTCATCTCGATCAAGCTGAGGGCACAAACAAAGAATCTGTCTCTTGTTTTCGTGTTCACTGAGTTACGGAAGGGCAACTAGCTGCTGATCTGACTTTGACAAGCCGACACGCATTCTCGATGCATTGCATCAGATAAATGATCAGCTCGATATAGATTCCACAACTTTTATTCAATTGATAATCAATAAACTGAAGTCATCATTAGCATAGATTTGCTAAACAGTGTTTTTATTCTTACTATAATAGCTTTGCACTTGCTTCAAAAAAAAAACAAAAGCTGAGGGAAAACTGGCAGGTGATGAAGTTTAAACTTAAATCCATTTTGTCGATACATGAACATTTTGTATTTCAATGCGTAGTGTTCTATGTTTTTTATCAACATTTGATAGTTCTTCTTGAAGATCTAAAAGTTTGCCCAGTCTTTTTTGTGCTGCATCTTGATAAGGCTTGCCAATAGTTTTTACAAAGTTTTCCAAATTTCCAACAGTTTCCATGAGATCCATCTGCATGGCCTCTTCAACTTCACCTGCAAGGCCATCTGCAATCCTATTTTACCTGGCCTACCATTGCTTGCCTACGGGCTGGAAAAGTCGAAATTGCTACAAACCTATTATAAAGCCAAGGTTCAATCAGATATTGAATACCTTATTGCATGTTTGGATTCAAAGATATCATCAGAGGAAAAGACATAATAACAAGAACTGCTTGCTGATAACTTGATATGGATCCAGAATACAAGGACTCGTGACACAAATGCAGAGTGAAAATATGAACAACCAGCCATTCAAGTTCAAATTTAGGGGAATAAGCCAGAAAATATGTCAAGTTTGAACGATGTCTTCAAAGAATTTGATGATATCAATCATGCAAATATGGCACGAACATAAATTATTTGCAAGTACACTTTAGCAATGTGGACAAGAAAAAGGAAAGAAATAACATTACCCTCCAGCAGTGCAAAGGCCAAGAACAAGAAGATCTTCTAAAGTCGTAGGCAGTACTGATGTCAGAAGTGAAGCAGATAAATTAGCAGCTCCTACTCTGCCAAAAGTCCCAAAGAGAACATTTGACCTCAGGCACAAAGACCAACAAATTGACTAAAATGAAAATGGAACTTCTTCGATGGAAGTTCTCACTGCATCTAAGATAAAAGTTACGAGGAATCCCATTGAAATATCATAAAAAGAGCCGATACTTCAGTTCATAAAAGAACCTAAGGCAGAACCACTTCCTCTATGCCCTTATTTTTTCTTTTCCAATTACATGACTTGCTTTTAGATTATAATGCAAACACATAATGCTACCAGAAATTAATTGGGCTACAAGGTGTCATTCTAAAATTGCTCCCAGATAATTTTGTTATTTCATCCAAGGTTCCACTATTGCCACCAGAAATTATCCAGGCTATAATGTGTTGTTCGTAAATTGCTAGCAGACAAATTTGTTATTTTGTGCAAGGCTCCACCTTCCTAAAAATCCAAGAATGCACCATTGCACACCAGATTCTGCACTCATGCAATAGAGAATGGAGAAAATCAAGTGTTATCAATCTCTCATGACACAAAAGGTATCATAGTTTGTTAGCAGGAAAATTGTTTATGTTTAAATAAAATATATATGTCTTGACACAGACTATACCAGACTGTTTAATTATTTAATGATGCTAGCTTCTGCTCAACAAGGTTATAAAATTGTCTAAAAGCAACTTAAGAAAATTTGGCGCATGACCACAAAAAATTAGAACTAACCACTTCGCGTATTTGTTTTTCAAATAGCTTTGAAGTGACCCTAGCACTGAAGTTCTCTGTCACTCTCATGCTGAGGTCAACTTGTTTCACCAAATAATGGGTTTCTAAATGTATCTGGGAGGTTGGATAGTCAACTGAAGTCCATTTTTCAAATGATTCTTTGTATAGTTTCCCTACACGAGCACTGTTTGATTTTAACCATATCACGTATTCTCCAAGCAATTTCTGTAAGCCAAAATAACAAAAGCAAGAAACAGTGAATGAGCAATTAAAGCCAAAGAACTCTGAAGGATATGCAGTTACCAAAGATGCCAATTAAATATTGAAGGAAAGAAAGGTTTTAGTGGATCTTAAAATGAACCACTAAGAGAAGCAGGCCACCTTAAGACTAAGAATCAGCCAAATGCCCCAGATGGCTATAACAATTATTTTAAGCTTTCCAAATAAATAAAGAGGAAAAAATGATTGATGAAAGATAACACATGTTAAAATACAGCATAGCAACAAACATAAAGCATCATCAACACAGGTCCTCAAAAAGGTAAGAAACAATAACTCACTTGTGCATCTGTTAGTGCAGGACCAATTATATCATTTTGAATCTTTGAGGTGGCCGGCATTGTGGCAGACTTTTCCCCTCTGAATATAGATGAAGCAACAAGATCAAGATTTGATAATTGTAGGGTTGAATCTTAGAGCTCCAAAACATGAGATTTTGTCACATCGATCTGCGATTTCATCCATCAGTTCAGCACATAAATGGTATAATTTCATGAAAAATTACCACAAATTTACATCTAATTCAATAGTGTGAGTCTGTGAGTAGTAAACATCTTTTCTGGAAAACTTACCAGCATAGTTTTTCTCCTCCATGAGATGCTCTCATTTTCCAACTCTGTAGCACACTCTTTCACGCAATCAATTATTTCTGTTGCAGAGGTTAGGTCCTGCTTGGCATATTGGCAATCTTGGTTCACAAGAGTTTCACAAGCAGAAAGTAAACGTTTAGCAATCACAATTGGGGTTTCAAGTTTAAGCCTTGTTCTTTCCATTCCTGTTGTTGTTGAGGCATCTAAAAAACTATATAAGAACTGTTCAAGTTCGTAGAATCTAGTGAATTTCAAATGAGATTCAGAAACCAATAATTCAGAGTATTCTTTTCCAGTATGAGAAGAAGCTGACAGTTTTGCTTCAAGAGCAGACCGAGCAGATATAGGATATAATATCATGCCATCAGTGTTCAGCAATTTCCTTGTATTCTCCTTAATGAACAATATAGCTTCCTCGAGCTACATAAAATCACATAAACAAAAGTAGACTCCTTTAAGTAGCTTGAGTGGTGCGGATAACAAGAAATATCGACAAATAATATGGAAAAAAGTATATAATTAACCTCACTGGAATTCTGATAGAGGTCAGATTTATTTAACATGAAAATAACTTTCTTCTTCCACTGTTGAATATAATGAAGAAAAGCAACCTGGAAATAATATCAGGAGGGAGACCAAAATTACTTTTGGAAGCAACAAATCACTGGTTGAGATACTTTAACCACTGAGAAAACAAATTTGATATGATGCTGATATTCTGTAAGTCCAAAGCGAGGGCCTCTCAAGACCACATCTTATATTAATTTGCATGTGCCAAAGATGAAGCAATTGTTTGGATTTATATTGCTCCAGGTCACCTTTATACTAGGAATTTTCTCTGCAAAATTCACTTTCAAAATAATTGAAGGTACCTTCAACAGAACCTTGATGTAGTTCAATCTTATTTTGATGGCATTGAGGAGTTCAAATGCAGTTTTTCAGTAACTCATTTCTTAATAACATTTTCCTGGATAATGAGTATAAAATGTACCACATGGTTCAGGGCATTCAAATCCACTGTGTTTCGGAATATAAAACATCATATATTGCTATGTCACATTCACAATCACACATACCTCACTTTCAGTTAATGGCTTGTCAGCAGAAATAACAAAAAGAAGCAAATCTGCATGAGGCACAAATTCTTCAGTAAGACACTGTTGCCTTTGGAGAATGATATTAGTCCCTGGTGTATCAACAATATTCATCTGTTTAAGAAAGAATGAAAAAATAAAATGCATTAGCTATAGCATCCAAAGCAGCAACTAGTATGAAATGCAATTCAGCAGGAAACAAAATATCATGTTGTAGAAGTAAAAAGAAAATTTACATTTGCACATGGCAGAAATTGCTATAGAGACTTCTTGTAAGGTTATGCACATCCAAAAAGTTCACATAAAAAGGATAGTTGCAGCTGAATGTTAACTAAACTGATCATAAACACACAAATTTCATGCTTTTGCACAGAAAAGAGGTAGTTCTGCCTATGGATCCCTATGCATAAAACACCTTGGAACCTTGCATTTTGACATAAACAAGATGACCCAAGTAGGAATTTATATAGAACATCTCAGAACTGAATTCAGGAGTTCAAGTGAGATGAAAAGTGAAAAGACTTACTTCTTTAAGAATTGGAACTGGCAGGTAGCATATATAGTGACCATCTGGATGCCTTTCATGGCGTTGTTGCTCTTCAGAATCACTCTTGGAGTAGCATAAGAAAGTGATCTCATTTGTTGTAGGAACAACAACCTCATTAAGGTATCTTTTTCCAAGAAGTGTATTAATAACAGTTGATTTCCCAGAGTTGAACTCACCCTGGATGGTATCAATAAAGACAAACAGTCATGGGAGAACAAAAACCTTTGGCAGCATGTTCATAAAGATAACAACACCAAAAACCAACCAATCTCTATACGAATCTTAGTATTTTTTTTCATGATAACAAACTTATCTACGTTTATTACAGAAAAAGTTTTTAAGAAAAGCATATGAAGAGAAAAATCAAGGAAAGCTAAAAGTGAAAAATGTTAATGTCAATGCCTTTCTCTGGAAGGGTTTTAGTGCATCATTTTCACTTACGAATGCTAAGTCCAACCTAGATAGAGGGTGGGGTTGAGGAGAGATAAGAACAAGAAATGGATCCTTAGAAAGTATAAAAGGCATATTGGCTCGTGATTTGATTGAACAAGGTATGAAAAAACAATGAAGGTAACACCCAAAGGCCAAAATGTAACAGTTTAGTCAGCTTTTTCATGGAGTTATTTGAACAAAAATGGAAACCCTGAGACATAAAACAATGCTCTGATCTCATGCAACATACAAATGAAAGTCAAGGCATAAACTTGACACAATTGTTTTTCTTCATTAAGAAGTTGAACAAAACTACAAGAAAAATACTGAAGACCATTTTAATTCTAGATCTTTTCAAGTAAATAGTAAAAGATTTATAAAAAATGTAGAGCTAATACCAATGTATATCCCTGGAACCAGAATTTGTTGAAGTTCAGCACACAATTACCACTACAGCCAGTAAAAATGGCTCATCAATCTGAGATACCACATCAATGAGAAGTGAAAGCTCCCCCATCTGTCGTTCAAGTCCAATACGCTCATTCAGGCTTAAAAAGCAAGAAAAAGAATTGAAAAATATGTTGATTATCACATGAGCATCCAAATGCTAAATTTTTAAATAAAAGATCACCAGAGGAGTAGCTTTCTGCATAACATCAATAGCTTCAAGCAATATTGATCTCCCTTTTTCTATGAGCTGTTTTTCTCTATCCTCCATTTAACAAAGCCTGCCACCGTTGTTTTCTCATGAATATCATTTTCCATATCCAATGATTTGAGCTTGCTGGAGCTTTTGAACTCATCCTGAGATTTTTTATCTGTTGCACTCGCAGTGTCAAACATTTGACTCAAATCATCATCACTAAATAACTTCAAATCTTCCAATGACAAAACTAAACCACTAGCACCAGAATTGACAAATTTTGATGCTCCCATGGACACTTTGGCCTCCCCACCAGAAGCATAAAGGGAAAAGATTGGTATATTCACATTCCCAAATCCAGAGCTCATTTCTACATCAAAATCTTTCTCTAGGCCAAGAACATATATAAGAAAATCAGCACCTTCAGAATTTGACGCATTCAATGCAGCATTTGGTGTTTGCACAATCCTGGCTACTAAAGGCAGAACAACTGATTCGAACCCATCAGCATATTTCTTACCACAAAGGCAGGAAGCCCTGTAAAACAACAAAGAAACACATTACCCTTCCATACATGAATTATTCCAAGCATCCATTACATGTATTAAACCAGAATGAACACAATTCTCTACAAAATCCACTTCAAATACTAAATCAAACCATATGCAAATAAAGAAATTACGCACAATAATCATAAAATTAATTTGGAGAGGCATTAAAAAGAAAGGAATCGTAGAAACTAAACTTAAAATGGATAAATGAAGCGAGACCGACCTTGATCAGACAGCACAACACCACGAGCATTAACAGCAGCAGCTATATCAACACGTTCTCTAATCAACAAATAAGCACGATCTCTCACCACTGACTTCACCAAAAAGGCTGCCTCGTAAAGGCTCTTCCGCTGCCACCACCACCACCATCACTGCTGCCATTGAGAACCACAATCCCTACCGACTTAGACACAGCCTTATCAATCAAATCCGACGCTTCACTTCCGCCACGAATGACGTCCTCCGAGTCCAGCTGGGGGACAATGTTGGGGACTTTAATTTCGGGGCTTTTGTAACCGCCAGGAAAAGGGTTCTTGGTGGTGGTGGTGGTGGTGGTGGTTGTTGTTGATTTAGAAAGTTTTGATTGGTGAACTGTTTTTGTTGGAGAGGATAGGGAAATGGTGGGGTCGGTGAGGGGGGGATTTGAAGCGAGGGAAAGAGGGGGAAAGGGGAGGAGGGAAACGGGTGAGAAAGAGTGAGGGTTTTGGGGTGTGGAGGGAGAGGAGAGGTATCATGGAAATGAAAGGGGAGAGAGAGTGTGTGAGACGGGAAGTGGGAGGGGGAGGAGGAGGAGGCTTGCCTCTTGCTATGAATTTGTGCAATCGTATCTGTTTTGTGTGCGAAGGAAAGTTTGAAGACAAAGCTTCAACAACCTCGATCAAACTTGTCTTGCTGTTTTGTTTGAGAAAAGTTACGTACAAGTCCTCTAATTATGTAAGGGGTTTCCATTTGCTCTTCCATTATGTTCTAACTTCTAACTTTCTACAATTTTAACATTCACTATCAAAAATGTTTACAGTTTCATTTTGTTTGTATACTTAATTTGAAGCTTTAGTTTGGGTAGAATTTAATTAAGAGATTTTAATAAAATTTAATATTTAAAATCAATTCCTTTAATTCACTATATTAAAAAAATGTTAAAACTAGTTTTTTTTAAAAATAATAATTTACTCTTTTTTTTTAGAGACTAGAATAAAGATGATAAAAGTAATATAAATAAATAAATAAATTGAAATATGTATTTTTCAATGATATAAATTTCACTTTTTTATCAATTAAATTCGCATAGAATATATATTGATAATGTCTTAAAAAATCTAAGCACCTTGAAAGCAAGATTTATATTTTAGATAATTGGTTAATTTCTTAGTTTTAAAAATTTATTTTATTTTTTCT
>Ga0325411_1008145_pt1 | contig 11363 bp, 10 predicted proteins | sample PopdelMetagenome_13_FD_206181 | JGI IMG/M metagenome (GOLD analysis project Ga0325411, IMG submission 206181) | Populus deltoides microbial communities from Bellville, Georgia, United States - Xylem-PdIQD-R4 | ecosystem: Host-associated > Plants > Phyllosphere > Stem > Wood/Secondary xylem...
ATTTTATCCTTCAATATTTGATTTGTTAGGGGTGGAGTTTTGTGGCTTTTTCATGTATGGTGCTTTTAGTCTAATAACTCAAGTCACGAGTTTAAAAAGTTAACGCAAGTCTATATTCTTTTTTTTTTGTTTACTGTCTCTTTCGATTTCATTGTCCGACATTGGTTTATATATATATATATATATATATATATATATATATATATATATATATATATATATAGCTTTGTGGTTACCTTTAGCTTCTTCTCTATCGGGTTATCCCGATCTCATGACCTGGATCGCGGGTTTGACGAGATAACTCGAATTGGCTCGCCCCATATATTACCCAGGTTATATGTTTATCATGCTACCTCGAGTTGATTCCGACCATTTCCCCACTTTTTTTTTATATATAATTTCATCATTCTAGGGATTGTTTTTTCAAGCCCAACTCGATAAATCAATTCAGTAGCCTAGCACTTAGCAAAGACCAAGTTTCATATTAAATTAGGTAAAAGATGATTTGTTTAAACCTGGTTGACCTAATGAGTCAATCCGCAACGCAGTTAAAACCCATATGATATTTAGTTTGATTTAAAAAAAAAATTAATACAATATCATTTCAACTTACAAAATAAATCTTGGGACGATATTATTTTGAATTAACTATGATTAATTTGTCTAACTCATAACCTATATTTTGAATTGTGTCATAACTCGGGTGAGTTTTATAATTATGATAATGAGGCATCTCATCCTTAATAAGATTATAACATCTTAGATATTATTGAACAGAAATATGAACAATAATTCCGATTAATGGATTAACCGACCAGAGTACAATTAATATAAATTTCACTTTTTATTTTTTTGAGAATCATAGGGTCGCAATCTTGGTCCATGAGCCATCTGATAGATCAGTGAGCACTAAATAATTGTGAGCCTGCCACAGGTTGGAGCAAAAACTCAAATTGCCTCCTCGAGGGACCAGATTGTTAGGAGAGAAAACGATAGCTGCCGACTAATTTTGGCAGGTGTTGGGTCAATACCCGAAGTCAGGCTTCTCGAAGTAAATAATTTTACATTTTTTTTCGGATTTGATGAATTTTATTTTTGATCAAAATTGAGTTACGGACATACATTTCCAATGGATTTGATGCCATGTCACTTTCAAATTCGATGATTAATGTAAATTGAAATTCATATGAATGGCACATCTAAATCACTTGTTTCAATCATTTTTGGTAAGTCCAAATCCTAAAACGTTTAAGCCAAAGTTTTAATCATATGTATCAACCTCCAGGGCATGAAATGGTGACCTGCTAACCGATATCATGGCTCATGTCGATGGTTCAGCCCTGGCCTCTGTTGCTTGTACCTGTTCTGAGCTGCGAGACATAGCCCATGACCAAATATTGTGGAAAGTGTTGTCATTTCAGGTGGCCTTCTGCTGCTCTTGAAGATGCAGAACGTCTGATTTCGGGTTCTGTTAAGGGTTGTTTCGACAAATTCTACTCGGATGCCTACCCACTTATCTCATATGATGAAGTTGCCAACGCTGACACTTCGAAGCTGCCTTAATGTGCTGAACTACTGTCATTTATTGATGTTTATTGCAAGAATAGATGTGTCCTTTCAAGGATTTTGGATGGCATACCTGAGGCTGTAGATATATTCAAACATGGACTCGTTGATAGCAGCTGGGAAATGATTGCTGATGAGCGAGAGAAATTGTTTCTAAATTGTCCATTTAAATTGGGAGTACTGGGCGTTAAAGATGAAGATAGTGATGAAAGATTAGCTTCTCCTCTATCACCACTCAATGGAGCTCGAAAATCAAGAGAAGATCATTGCAAGAAGCTTATAGAGGATCTCAAGTTGAGCCGGATACTAGTGGACAAGAAGACAGGCAAAGCTGTTAATCTCTTAAGTTGGCAGTCGTTATCAAATACACAAGAACTGGCCTTATCAAGCTAATTATGTGATGCAATTTTGGCGCGTTATACCTGTGGAAGATGGTTTTCTGTCTCAGAAGCAGGCCAGATGCATGGTGATAACTAGATTCAAGATGACAGAAAGAGAAGAGGGCCTGCAATGGAGGGAAATAAGCATGAGAATTGAGAAGATGGAAGATGTCCATGTCAATGTATGGAGTAGTTTGATGATTCTGAACAGGGCCTTTTACAACCAGCCCAGTACAAATCAGTTTAAAGCGGAAGAGGGATTCAGGAAGTATGAGGAACAGAAGAGAGAAATAATCAAGAGAAGGGAGTCCAGGGAAGCATTGGCTGACAGATTTTATACATTCATTGAGATCACAGTTTTTGTAACTGTTTACCGTTCTCTAAGAATATTAAACGATTCTGCATCACATTCTACTGACATGGTAATGGCCCAAGTATGGGCTGAAGTTCATCTGGATACATCTTTTGCAGATGAGATTGCCAGATTTGTACTCAGATTGAAGAAAATATGTCTCCATGAATCTTGAAGAATTATGCTCTCACTGAAGGGTTCTGTTGCACGACATTATCCTTCAGGAAAGTGTCATGAATTATCCATTTAAGCTGGAATTCTTGGACCTTAAAGATGACAATAATAATGTTCAGATCTTAGCTTCTTTGTTATCACTCAATGAGACTGGAAAACCAGGAGATCTCAGCAACGAAGAGATTTCTGGTTGAGTTGGATACTGGTGGATAAGCTAGAAGACAATATCAGTATAAGAGCTGGCTATATAACCATGCTACTTACAGCCGATGAGCTTGTAGTTCAACCGGCAGTAACCCCCCCTTCGCCCACGAGATCTGGAGTTTGAACCTCTCCTTTATCTGAAAAAAACGTGGCAAAAGTTTGTTTCCACACAAACTGGCCAGATGCGTTGATAAAAAGTGTACGAAATAGAGCTAAAAAACATGAGCATTGAAAAGATACAAGGCACCCACGTTAATGGGAGTGGTTTGACAATTCCTAATAAATTAAGGCCCTAAACATCCCACGTAGAACAAATCAATGTAAAGATGGAGAAGGGTTCCAGCTTTCCAAAAGCATGAAAACGAGAAGAGAGAAATGATCCAAAAGGAGGGATTTCAGGGAAACATGAGCTGATAGATTCTATACATTCATTGAGATCACAGTAACTTCTGTAATCTTCTATGCCCTGCTTGCTATGTTAGCATTCTCATATTGCAGGGACAAGTAAATTCTATCGGTTTATTAAAAGATTCTACACCACACAACTAACTAATTGTCCAAGAATTGGCTGAATTTCAACTGGATAAATCTTTTACAGATCAATATGAAGAAAACATCTGTCCACATTATGAATGATAAAATGGGTTACAATATAAGAGACAAAATCTCTGCTGTCACTCAAGAGTTCCCTAGACAGTTTGCAGGACATCTTCAGGAAACTTTCTACTATGTTCAGCGTGGTGCACTGAAAAGGGCTCTACTGATGATGCCAGTAGCCTCGATGTAGCGTTCCACACACCTAGAGGTGCAGCTACTTTCACTCCCACTCAGGCTTGACCCTGGTCTTGTAATGCACTTTTCAAAGCATTTCTCCCTCACAGTCTGCATTTAAACAGAATAATAAGTGGACAATCTTGCACATAAATGACAGAGAAGCTATAGTAAAGTACATGACATCGACTCCATTTTCTCAAATGGGAATTCAATCAAGCACTGGCAAATGCTTCTAAGAAATGTGCCACTTTAAAATCATGAGAGTCAAAGTGACGACACAAGTGCTGCTAAGGACCCCAAATTGATAAAAAGGTTTTTGAGAGATTAAATGATGTGCAACTGATATATGTAGGTACCTCAACCAACATCCTAGACACTGCTCTTTATTAAGATACAAATTTGTTTACATGTTTCCTTCTGGCTACCAGGAAACTAAAGCCTGTTAATGACATTATAACATGATGAACTGGAACTTCGGTATTAATATCAGGGCACATGTGTTTATGCAACCTCCACGGTAATTCTAATTACAAATAACTAAAGTAACCAGAATAAAACTTCTTCCAAGAAAATTGAAGCTACACAAACTCTACTGTTAGGCTGAAACCCATCTACCTGTAAGTTCACCTTCATCATTTCATTTGAGAGCACATTAGTATATATATGTGCAATAATCTCAACATCCACAACAAAGCTGCCACCTAAAATTATATTTTAACAATCAAAAATATATTTTCTAATTCCACATTTCTTCGCACAAAATTGAGCAGGCAACTCAGGGCAGGCAACTAGACTTCACTCTAATGACAATATCCAACCTAAGCTGTGCATGAAATATTGTTAACGTATCAAAATTGCGTCTTGATCCTTTTTGCGATCCTTTCTCTTAAAACAGGTTAACATTCACAAAAGCTCCCACATATAAACAAAAAACAGGTATATTTATGTACACGCATTATCTCCAACTCTTCAAACAATAACAAGCCATCATAAGTAATTACTTATTGTAAACCATAAAGATTAGATGTGTCAAACTCTCACCGCAAGTCACCGAATAATTCAACACTGTTCCCAAAAGCACAAAAGTTTACTAACCAATGACAGCAGAATTAACATTCCACCTAAGCCCTTCTCTAATAACCCTTAAACAGAGGAGACAAATACCAATTCACATTAATCGGAAAACAGAGGAGACAAATACCAATTCACATTAATCGGAAAGTTCACTATTATCACAAGTACGGGATAAAACCTCCACCCCTAAAATGCATTCCCTCAAATTGAAAACTTAACCTTTACACTCACGTAAAAACCAAAATTAAAAGAAACCCAGTTAAAAAAATACATCCTTTCAGCTAAAAATCAACTAAAATCCATCTTTCATAACCAAAAAAAAATCTATCTTTGGCCATCCTTTATACCAAAACCACCCAAAGGCAAACAAATTTCCCTACTAAACCACCAAAGATCGCAAAGCAAGAAAAAGAGTACGTAATAAGCCAAGAAATCATCATCAATAGTAGAAGCACATAAAAAGAGAGAAAGAGAAAGATTCATAAAGAAAAAGTAAACCTCAAGAAACTCCTGGGCATAAGCTTGTGCAAGTTGATTCTTTAACTGGTCCTTCAAGTCTTCAGCTGAAATTTGGGGTGACCCAGATCCCATACTTGAATGTGAAGAAAACGAATCCATTACTTCTTTCTTGCTCCTCTCTCTTTCTCTGTAGGCTCTGTGACTGTTTCGGTGCTGACAGAGGGACAGTACTTCGATATAAACCCTAGAGAAAGTAGGATGATCTTTTTCTTTTTCGATTTAATCCTTAGACCCTTGTTCAAGGCCCATTTGATGTTGTCCTGAGCCAAGGCCTAGCCTGGTTACAAAACTTGTTGGAGCCCGTAAATCTAAAATTTGGAAATAATTTTTAGTAAAATTAGCATTCCTTCTAGTTTTTTTCTTCGCCATAACTCTCATACTCGACTTGTACTTTAATAGAAACTGAAATATAAAAAACTAAATTATAGAAAACAAAATAATAATTATCACATTCTAATGTTATTAAAAAAAATTAAAAACAATAATAACACTGCACAATTTTTTATCATCAACAGTGATAATTTTAGATTCATTATCTCCATAATCGTAGTTCAAAATGGCTAGAGTTTAAACTAACGAGCTTCACAGAGTCAATAGACTGCAAACCCATCTTGACAAATTATTCATCAACTTATTCTACAAGAAATACAAGAAAATTCTTTTTGAAATTAAACAAATTATCTTGACAAAAATATAATTGAACTCCAAGTCTCCTTTCAACTAGTAAGGTGCGTCAATGGAGGCTTGCATGTATTCCTTTTCAACTTGTATCATGGGGTCAATCTATGAATAGTAATTGAAGTCTCAACAAAATGCCATTGCTGATTTGGTCTTGGTCCTTCAAGTATTTTATGGTCCAGGCAAAGCAAGCATGAAGGACCCCACTTTGTTTTGATGATCAACTTGTTTTCAAGATGCAAGAATAAAGTAGGAGGCACAACAAACATAGAGAGACCTTGGGGGCTTGTGGGTTATGGTTGCTATGGCGCAAATGGTTGATATATTATCTTATAAATTATTAAAAAAATAAAATAAAATGAAAGGGTGAAATGCAAAGTGAAAAACATTGTATATTTACTCATAGTGCAGTATAGATTACTATATAGCTTTCTAAAAAAAAAACATTTACTATTATGTAATTATCATTTTGCTCTTTAGAAAAAAGAATAAGTTGTAAACAAGGGTAATTCTATCTTTTTATAAAGTACATTAGTTATTAATAAATTGGTCGAAAACAACTCTTTTTTTTATATTTTTTTTGCATGGTTAATTTACTAAATTATCTTTAAAAACGAAAAAAAATCATTAATTATCATCCAAGATCATTTTCACATTTTTAATCTGTTTAGCACAATAAAATAACGCTAATACTCTTAAAAAGTAAAAATTAATAAATTGTTATCTGAAGATTATTTTATCCTTTTACTATGGTTTTATTGTTATATTTCTGTTGATTTAGAGATAATTTACTCTTTTAATAAATATAAAATATATAAAAAAAGTGATCAATATTTGCATAACAAGTGTTCGACCCTCTACTGTCTTTTGGCGATGCGTGTAAAGAATTAAAGCGATCAATGATGAGCTTCCCTGGTGCGGTTTAGCAAAATGAAATTCATTTTCATTGATTTCAAATAATTACAGTTTTAGAAACCAAATTTTAGAATTAAAAAAATATTTAGTACCTTTTTTTGCCAAAATAAAGGACTTATTTGTACTATCAGGGGGGAGGTTTAGGTCCTTTTTTATTTTATTTTAGTCCCTCAACTTTGTTTTTTTAATTTGATTCCTTTAAATTGATTTTATTTGGGATTTGACTTGGTAATTTGTTTAGGATGCCTTAATTGCAATATTAAAGGATATTTTTAGGGCTCAATTGATGCTCGGTTTTACAAAATAAAATTCAATTGATATAGAATAATTAAACGTTAACGGACCAAAATTAAAACTAAAATAATTATAAGGACTAGGGTAAGTAGATGGAGCAAATAGTGTGGGGCTAGTGGTACACGCACAGCGTGTGCAAGACGCCCACCATGTTTAGGTGGTGCATGCGGGGTATCCTAGCAGTCAAACGTCTGCTTCCATTACACAATTGAAAGTGGCTCACAAGACCTTCCTATTTAAGCTGGTCCGTGGCGGTGGCAAAGCAACAGTTTAGTGCCAATGACTTTTTTTATTTTCCTTTTTTTCTCTCTCTTATCATTATGATTCATGCCATCTATGCCAAAATTTAAAAGTGTCATGTCATTTTATTTTTATATAAAATTTGGTCTTTAATATTTTGATTGTTATTTGTTTTGCTTTGAATCCCTTTTTTTATTTGAATTTTTTCCTTTCAATCTCATACCTAAATAATGTTTGATTTTTATGTCATATTTGATTTTTATTTTTTTTATTGCTATTTATTTATTTTTGTACCATTCTCTTAATTATTATTTTTTCAATTCCAACCATCAGCATTTGGTTTCATTTTATTTTTATATCAAATTTGATCATCATGCTTTTAATTTCTATTTTTTTTAACAATTTTCATTGATTTTTTTTCCTCAATTTCATCCCTTAGCATTTTGTTGATTGAGAATTTTGCTTTATGATTTTTTATTTATTTTGCTTTCTATATGGTAATCCTGAACTCATAACCTTGGTCACGGATTTGAAAAGTTAGTCCGAGTTAACTTATGTCTTTTTTTACGTCTTTTCTTACAATTGAATTTTTTTTAATTTTATCATTTAATATTGAATTTCTTTCAAGGTCACGGGTTCATGATTTTTTTACTTTTCTGTTTAAAAGGTTATCCCAATCTCATGTCTGGGGTAACGAGCTTGACAAGTTAACTCGGATTTACTTAGGTTCTTTTTCTTTTTTAAAAAAAATTTATTTTTTAAAAAGTTTCACTCTTCGACATTGTGTTAGTTTGAGAATTGAATTTTATAATTTTATTCAATTTATTTTTTACAGTGTTATCCTAATCTTATGATGAGATCGCAAATTTGGCTAGCTAACTCAAGCGGGGTCTTTTTTTTTTGCTTTTAATTTTTTTAAATTTTATCCTTCAACATTTTATGTATTAGGAATTGAGCTTCAATTTTGTTTTTTATAGGGTTACCTTGTTCTTATTTAATTTTTACTTTATTATTAAATAAGATTATTGAGACCTTTTAAAAATATTAAGATGATATCTTTCCATTATATTATCAAGCATTCATGTTTTGTAGTTAATCATTGTTATTTTTTTTAGTTTATTTATTTACTATTATTATTTTTTTAATTATATTATTAAATTAATTAAGGTTAGTGGACCTAGTCGAGTTAATAACTTGGATCTTTGATTTTTATTTTAAAAAAAAAATACTAGCATCACCCAATCATCTATGTTGAGAAAAAAATTAATCTGCCCACTACGTAGCACATGAAATCAATCTAGTGTTATACTATTTAATCATAGTTCCGATGAAAACAATTTGCTGCTTTTGCATTGAGCCCCTAAAATATTTTTAAAATCCCCCAATTGGTTAAATTTATAGCCCTCAGTTTCCTGTCTCACACATGCGTTGAGCTGGATTTAGTTGCCATAGAGATCAGTTCAACTTGCAACTTACAACTTGCAGCTACCTAGTTGAGAAATTTCTAGTTTTTAATTATAGCATGAATAATTACCTCCCAAATTAAAATTAAATCAATATTTGATCTCAATTAATATGAAATAATACATATTAAGTTATATTATTGGTGTGATTTGTTTTCCAAAAATAACCATATGATTTGTTTAAAATAACATTAAATCTTGCCCTCAACTCATGCGTGAGAACACGAACACACACATATAAAGACACATAAAAAGATGAAACAATTTAAACGAAAATTCAATTCTACTTTCAACACAACACGGGCATGGACGCATGCATACGCACCTAAGAACATATTGAAAGATAAAACAAGATAGCCGTCAACTGGAGGTGGAGCGTTCCAGTTTGGTGGTCCAGTTGAGTTCGAAAGCGGTGGTCCAAAACTTATCTCAACAAGGCCATGCCTCATTGAGCTTAGCTTTCTTTTGTTTGTTTGCTAGATTTTTTTTCTGAAATGAAGCTCCAAATCCTAATATTTGTAATCAGCACCATGAATTGAACTAGCCTTTAACGAAGCACAAAAGTTTTCCTATTTCGGATGAACACAAGTACACAAGATTAAAATTAATTAGTAGAAAAAGCTGGCGAAGGGAAAATTAAGCTTGAAAGCTTGTGTTTCCTCTGTGTTTGTGTTACATACTTTTGTCAAGAAATCAGAGAGATATAGATCGAGAGAGGTCCCCCTCAAAAACTTGATGTACACGACAGGAACTTCCATATCCACTGTTTAAAGTTGAAGAAAACTGTTGGAATCCTTTTATCATCAACGGATATGGCTAATGAAATTCTTTCACAATAACAGTGGAGCCCTATTGTCCTAAATTTATCTAGGGTCTGGAGGGAAGATGAAGAATAAAAAGGAAAGCTTGATAGAACTACAGGTTAAACATCAACTCGGCAGTCATTTAATAAGTGAGCTAGCTAGTACACAAACACCTCTAACAGGTTACACACCAATGGTTATCTTCCCCATCCTCTAGTACATTGCCTGACTTATCATTTATGGATGATAGCTAGCTTGCTTGCTAGCTTGATGTTCATGGTACACAAGTTGTGATCCTTTCCCAATTCTTTAATTTATTCTTGTTAGGTCCATGTTCTTTGGAAGCAATTGATTAGTTTCAAACAACAATTAATAATCTTGGGACATGCATGGCTTGTCAATGAGATTCTATTTGATTGATTTCAAAGATTAATGCTAAGACATCAATCAATTAATTAAAACAAGTTCACGTGAAGCTTCCTTAATTTCATTTTCCTTGACAAAAGTATGGGAGGGATTGACTAACTAGATCCAATTGATGATCGAGATCATAATTCAAAGAATATTTATGAATTGAAATCTAACTGGGGGAGAGTGCTTAAAATTCTTCTAACCCTACAGTGCTACTTAAGTAGCCAAATAATTATAAGCTGGACTGCATTTATTAATTTAATTAGCCTTGATTTGCCATGGAACTTGAGCTTTATTGGAGATTTTATTAAACTATTCTCCTCTACCAAAAGGTGGGAATCCCATTGGTGATCATGAGTAGGAGAATTGGGCAACAGCTAGATCAACAGCTAACCTGGCTTAATATAAAATGTCACTTGATTTTGTTTTATAATAAATATTGATCTAAAAAAATAGTTAGAAGGCATCCAATTAATAATTAAGACTTTTGAATGTTCAAAGGAACTCTCTCAATGACTTGTATATTTTCCTTTGAAATATATATAAATGTTGGCTTCGGAATTCATTAATGGTGTCCATGACAAGACTTACATACCCTAACCATGCATCTTGAGAAATTAAAGATCAATAGATTATTAGCAGCAGAGATTTATCATGAAGTTTACTTCCCTTATTGTATATTGTTCGCTATTACAAACTCAAACCAATGGCTATATCATGTTAAACAACATTGAAATGAACTAGCTAGGGGGTAATTATTAATTAGCTGAATTTATTAGGTTGATAACCGTTGTAGGTAGTCAATATTCTTGGTTAATTAGGCCTAAACAGAGTAATACTTTTTTAACCTTTTTTAATTCATTGGTACATAAATAATTAAACATTTTCAACATGTAATTATCTGTATTTTCAACAAGCTTATAGCTCATCTAACAGCTCTCCATGTCACTTTATATATCTTAAAAATTCTCAAATTTATATCTCTTTTTTATTGGAAAATAATATAAATTATATTATGGGACTTCATCTAAGAGTTTAAACTAATATGGACTTGTGTAATAAATTCCAAACCCAAATAGCTTTCATTTGAGAAGGTGTGTTAAAAAATAATATAAATCATATCCTACGATCTCATCTAATAATTTAAGCTATTGGATTGAATTAGTTTTTTGATTTTCTTTACACACAAATAAAAGCTAAAATTCAAGGTAGAATTTGTTTACTGTAAGCAGAAAAACAAAGATAGGAGAATATAATATGTAAGATATATTTTTATATATATTTTTTATTTTAAAAATATAAAAATTTATTTTAAAATTATCCTAAAAATATTTATTTTATGTTTTCGTTTCTATCCATCCAACTAAATATATTCTTGACTTTAATGATAATAAAGTGTATATATTGTCAAGTTTTTGGAGATACACGTAAACATAAATGCAGTAAAATATAATCCATCACATCCTAACAAGATTTTGATAGGAATCTGTAAAGTGCCAACGAGTCACCCTTCATT
>Ga0325411_1008147_pt1 | contig 11362 bp, 5 predicted proteins | sample PopdelMetagenome_13_FD_206181 | JGI IMG/M metagenome (GOLD analysis project Ga0325411, IMG submission 206181) | Populus deltoides microbial communities from Bellville, Georgia, United States - Xylem-PdIQD-R4 | ecosystem: Host-associated > Plants > Phyllosphere > Stem > Wood/Secondary xylem...
TATTTAAAGGCTTCTGGGCATAAAATAAACAGTTAAAAAAGGATTTTACAGTATCCTAATTTCAAAAAATAAAATAAAATAAAATCGTGCTGAAGTATTCAAGAAAACCATCCAATAATAATCATTTAATTACAAACCTAAAATTAACCCCTAGCCTGGTTAAAAAGATTGACCGAGTAGAGTATGTGTTTACGAAAATGGGACATGGCACGGATTTAACTTCCTGCTGTAGCTTGTAGAATAAGGAAACATGTTCAAAGAACCATGACAAGTTCTTGGCTTTTTTAGAGATATTTGATGCGAAGTCAGACTGCATAAAACGCCATATTTTGTAACTTTCCTCGCAAACAAACACCATGCCATGATAAAAAAAGAAAAAAAGAGAGCAGAACCCAGGAACTCTGCTGTCAGTGTCGCATTATCGGATGAAATTACCAGGTGTCCTCAGCTAGTTTTTTTATTATTATTATTTACTGTGTATAGTGTATGGTATTTTTTACTTCATCTAAGATAATTTTTTTTAAAAAATTTTTTACATTAAAATTATAAAATAAACATTTAAAAAACATCAATTTTATTTTTTTTGTATTTTAGAAGGTGATCTCGTCACTTAAAACAGCAAGAAATAAAAAGTTATTGCATTATCTAGTATGGAAGCAGAATTTCAAAATAAGATCAAGGACGTGTGCAAACTTTTTGGTTTAAGAAGATTATTAGTAAAAATAGCAAAAATAACTCAGAAATAAACATGTTTTGTGATAATAAAACAGCCATTAATATTTTTCATAATTCTATTCAACATGATCGGATAGGATCGGATCGGATTAAGCACATTTAGGTCGATGAGCACTTCATTAAATAGAATCTTGAAGAAAAAAAATCATTCGATTTCCATTTAATTGTCAAGTTAGAAGACCAGCTAGAAGATGCACTCACAAAAGCAATATCCAGCAGGAATTTGTACATCTCACTCCACAAGTTGAGCATCAAAAACTTCAATGCACCGAAAGTCTAATAACTTTTATTCTGTCGTTATATTTTGAGATAATTACGAGAAAAATCTTCTAAAATATAATCGTGTTCTTACTTCTCTGTTGTAGTTTGAGTACATTTTATATCAAATAAAATTTTTTAAAAAATAAAAGATGAAATTGTCCTTTGTAAATAATATATCACATATAATTAGAGCTATCATGTCAATTTCTTCTTTTAATCTTTTCCCTTTCTTTCTTTCTTTCTCCTCTGATCCCTTTCTTTTTCAATTAGAGTTCTATGATTAATAAAAAATAATTTGGTTTTTTTCAAAAGAAAAACTTTTAAATTGTACGAATCTCAAAACTCTGAATCTTTCGTTATAGAAATGGTCGTAGATCGGTGCTAAGCAATGTAAAAAGAGGTACGAGTCTTCTCCCCGCACAATCCAGACACTTTAACAAACCACCATCACAAAAATGTTCAACGCATGTAGTAGTGGGAAAGTGGTATTATACTTTCATGTTCATCAAGGAAGGGACAATACTTAAAGATCAGGTGAAATATTCAACCTACAATGAGATGACACTCAAGCAACACTGAATGGAGAGGATGACACTCAAGCAACACTGAATGAAGGGACAATACTTCACTGTTGAATGCTACAGTTGGTGGGAAAAAAAGTTGTGGCTGAGCAAGAGGATGTGTGCTGTGGTTCACGAGTTTCAACAAAGTGACAGGAGAAACGAGCGTGGGATTGAGAAAGGAAATTGTCGAGAGAATGAAGTGGGAGCAAGGAGGAGTAGGATGGGCCAGTAGGGGTGAAAGGGAAGTGAGGGTGAAGAGAAAGATCAGCTCTGTTTACATTAAACTGTATTTTGCTTCTGTTGCTGTTGCTTGCGTTCATGTGGAGAACGAGCTGGATAAGAGACAGAATTATACGGCAAAACACCAAGAGAAGAAAATTTATGAACATAATTTCCTCTCTATTAGCTGCGGTGTAATTCATTTGTTAAATACTGGAATGTAAAAACAAAAGTGAAGATCGATCAGAGGAAAAATGATCATTGATGCAACTAGAAATTTTATCCCCAGGAACGAGCATGGTAGGGGGCGTTCTGGGATAGTATTATACAAGGTTAAACTCTTTTCTTGTTCGTTAATTCTTGTCTTTGAAGGAATAGTTTTTAATTTTCTTGGATTTTTCTTCGTTTAATTCTTCATGTGGAGAATGCAAATTACTAACCTGCCAAATCTTACTGTGGCATGACAAGGAAGGTGGAGGAAATTTGGTAGCTAGGTGTTGATTGAGAGGTTTGAATTGAAGAGGATGGATGGAGGTTCGGTGCATGATGAAATATATTGTTTAAAGAAATGTGTGTTCATTAAATTATGAATAATATTATTGTAATTATAAATTTAATATAATAATTTTGTTATTTTAGGGTTTTATAGCCTCTTTAGTTATTAATATATATATAATGACAAACTTGTAAATAATTAAATATTTTTTTATTGATTTTAGCTTTTGAAGGAAGTTAAATATTAATTAGCGTGGATATATATAAAATTCATGATATAAAATATAATTTTTTAAATTATAATAAGAAATTAAAAATATAATGATACTAAAGAATTTATTTTATGATCATCTCTTATATTTTAGTCATTCTCGATCTATCCTTCTCTAATAAAATATTCTAGGAAATTTTTTTCACAAAAGCAATTGAAAAAAAAATATATATTGTAGATTTGTAATGTGTTTTTCTTTTTTTGGTTCCGGAGTGGGATATCAACGCATGTTCTTGGATGATCTCAACAGACTCCAAGCCTTTTGCTTCAGAGGATCTAAAGACTGCCTCTCAAGGTCGAGGGCGACATTCATCATTAAGGGCAACTTAATTTAAATTTGTGTTTTAAAAGTGATTTGAAGTTAAATTTTTTATTTTAAATTAATTTTTTATATTAAAATTATTTTAATGTGTTGATATTAAAATTAAAATTTAAAAAATAAGTATTAATTATTATAGTACCAAATAATTATCCCATCAACACTAGACGAGATTTCTGTGGGCATGATAATCAATATGTCTCGGTTAAATATTGAGACCTTTAATTCTCACAGGCCCCAAGTAGAATTTCATTCGGTAATGCGTAATTTCCTTTTGACTTAATGGCGATAAATGAATTCGAGGCCAAGTTTTTATTTTTTATAAGCTTGCAAATGAATAAATTTCCTCCCTGTTAACATGCCATTAAAATCTTGCCCATAAAAGTGACAACAACCCATAACACAAGAATGGTAATTTCCAACCATTTAGTAGGTGGTGTAGGATAAAAGTTGAGGATAAAAGTTTGCTTTTCCTGTGAAGATTCAAGAAATGTAATTACTAATATGATAGTTATTATCGGTTTACATGGTTGTTAACTTTAAGGCTTGTGAAATTGGTTAAGATAAGTGTAATCTAACCCGAATATCTATATTAATAAAACAAATAATAATTTCCATGGCAACTTGGAAATCAGGCAGCCAAGGAGGAGGGTTTCCCCCTGATGAAAATATTTAGGGTTTCCCCCTGATGAAGATAGGAGACATAATTTCTTTGTTGACTCAATAGGCACACGCACGACACCATAATTCTTGCTAATATTTGTTTCATTACTTGTACCAATTTAATCCGACATTGACAAGCAACTCCCACTATAAATTTTTTTTTTATATAAAAAAACATTAAAATAATTTTTGATATTAAAACGACATGAAAATATTAAAAAAATTAATTTGAAACAAATAAAAAAAATCAATTTTAAAAACTAAGAGTCTGTTTTAAAATAACTAATTCAGAAACTTGATGAGTAATAAGTAATTGTGGCACTTTTTATGGACAATGAATTGCTAAAATATGTTCAAATAATCAATAGTTTAAGGGTTAAGAGAGAACTCAATAAATCAAATATGTATTAAACCTCAAATTAATTATAGAATTGTCGTAAGAGAAGGGTCAGTCATTAAAATGGTAACCTATCTACTAGAGCAGCACCGGGCTCGGCAAAGCAACTAGCTAGACTCAACAACGCGTATTTGTTTTTCCTTTTCTGGCATTTTGCAGAGCACAGCTGCTTTATTTCAGAAGGTGTAATGGTTTTAGCACCATATTTGACTCTTATGCTAAAAAAGGGTGGCTGAGCTTGTTGATACCAAGGAAGATAAAGCCAACAAATTTCATGTAAGAAATTTACTCAAAGATGATGCAGGACATCTGTTTTTTTTTTTTATATAGAAAAAACTATTTAAAAATGAAGACAAATAAAAAACTATTTAAAAAATAATAAAATATTTATTTGTTCTCAGAGACAACACCTCTAAAATTTAACTAAATCATCTAAACATCTAAAAGAAAAAATAAAAGAAAAAAATATATTTTTTTACATCTTTTCTCCATGCAGTAATAAATTTATATAGACTTTTAAAATATTATCACCGTTAATGAAACAATTATACATTAAATTAAATTAAATAATAACTGTTAAGTTTTATCTTAATAATTATAAATATTAAAATTAATTATAAAAATTAAAAAAAATTAACCTCACTTTTCAAATACCATCTTTTTTTGTACAAAAACTCATTAGAATTATCACTTAAGTTAACACTTACAGAGCACGGGGGGGCAATTGTTGAGTCAAGAGGGAGTAAGGACCCCCACCTTGCTCTACCCTCACAAGGGACACTTTCAGTTCCTCACTCCATCTTCAATAGCCAATTGCCTTGTCTTGCTCCTCTCAGTGTCCTAACAAAAACTGTAATATCCTGACACCCACACCACACGAGAATCTAAACCCCTTTTTCCATGCCCATCATCACTCCATTGTCTCATACATGGATATGTGCGCATGTGCTACATGTTATTTTTTTTCCCCCGTTCTTGTCATGGGAGAGAACTTGTTATGAAGTATGCTAATTTGCGTGTATAACTCTAGATGTGTGATAGTGAAATTTATATGGATATATTATATAATTAAAAGAATTATGAGGGATGTTCACATTATATATTTTATTTTTTAATTGAAAAATTATCGGCACGTGTTTCACACAATCTAATGAGTGAGCGGCGCCTGCGCCATTAAAAAGGCGCTTGAGACACTTCTCGGTAGTTAAATCTGGACATCTATTGTGTCTTTAGATACATAGAAATGTCCTCTTTCATATGGTGCGGTGTGTGTAAATATATCATGGTTGGATTGCCGCCGATGATCGATTATTTGTGTTTTTTCTTTTTTTTTCTCTCTTGACAACTAAAGTGCACAATTGTCTTCTGTTTGTTTGTTGTTTGCTTGGGTCTGTTTTTGATTGTCAGACCCAAGCATGTTGGGTGTGACGTGACACCTTAAATCTGGCAATCATGTTAGATCAAAGCTACTTAGGTCTGACAACATTGCTAGGCCCAAGAGCCTTGGGTCTACCAATCATTTTGGTGCCAGATCCAGGCACTATCTGGTATATTTACGTGGTTGTCAGATTCAAAACATTTAAAAATATTTTTTATATATTTAATACTTTTTATATTTTAGAAAAATAATATTATCCCGTTGCAGATTCCATCAGCTATAACACATATATCATCATAACGTGTGGACGGACTTTTCAAAGTATTCTTAAGAAAAGCGGTCGCCTCATCACAATAACATTAACATACCATGAACAGATCCCCATCCATGATATATACATGAAGGCATACGGCCAACTAGTTTAAAAGTCCTTGCGCCAGACACCAAAATTAGCCCATATCTCTCACTCACAAACTATCAACTATACTATAGTGCCTGAAAAATAAAAATTATAAAATGTCCCCTCTCCTTGCAGCCTTTCTCTTGCTCGTATCCATGGGCTTGACCTCTGCCTCTACCGTGCCACTCCGGCCTGGCTTTTACGCCGAGACGTGCCCGGAAGCTGATTTCATAGTCAAGGATGTGATGAGGAGGAACATGATTAGAGAACCAAGAAGTGCTGCCTCAGTCATGCGTTTTCAATTCCATGATTGTTTTGTTAATGTAAACTTTATTATATAAACCAAAAACTTAATACATGTTTTCATGTCAATCTTGCATTATTATTAGTATTATTGTTATTATTATTATTATTATTATAAAGATATTAATTCATTTTTCTTTGATGGGTTTTCTTTTTTCATTACAGGGTTGTGATGCTTCTGTGCTGCTTGATGACACACCAAACATGCTAGGAGAGAAGCTTGCTCTGTCCAACATAGATTCTTTAAGGTCTTATGAAGTTATTGATGAAGTTAAGGAAGAGTTAGAGAAGGTTTGTCCAGGGACGGTTTCTTGTGCAGATATAATTATCATGGCCTCTAGAGCTGCTGTTGTCCTGGTAATAAATTTGCTCCTGTTATGTAAGCCTTCTGCGTTTTTTTGCTATAATTCTTCACAGAACAAAATTATAACCAGAAAGTCACTAGCAACATGGCCATAAGAAGACTGGGTCTTGTGTTGGCTAGCCACTTGCGCACTAGGCCTATCTCACCGGATATCCTGCGAAATGGGTCCTTTTTGTCCAACTTTTGTCCTCTACTGTTCATGCAATATGAACAGAATGACGGCATAATTATGATCTTTACAAAAGGTCGTTTTTTGCCCTTTTTTCTTGATTCATTTCGGTGGTGACTATCGAGGATTGTATTTGTACTTGAACTTGAGGCCTACCCTCTCCCCTTCTTAGTGGAGTAATACTATATCCAACATTCTGCTAACGTTAAACATCCGGTCACAAACATTGCACGTGTGGGCGTGGCCCTTTAATCTAGTCTTCTTGTGAAAATTATAGAGGGGCAATAATTGTAGCTTTTTGAAGCTCGCAGTTTGACAATAATTGTATCCTAGAAGACCATCCCTTTGAATCCAGTACTGGGTCTCTTTCCTTGTTCAACATGGAAATCTTGCAGTTTAAGGTTTAGCTGATACCAGCATTTTTCCGGATATGCCGGTATCTAGGCTTTCCCGGATGCTGGAATTATAGACTTCCTCTCAAGACAATCTCATTGTTTTCAAGTACTAAAGAGAAAAATCACAAAAGATTAGACAAGACTTGGTCAGACAGAACTCTTTGCTAAAGAACTGATTTTTAGCCTCTCTTTTTTATTTGAAATTTTTTGTTCTATTCATTGTATTGGATCAGAGTGGAGGACCAGATTGGGACGTGAAGTTAGGGAGAGTAGACAGCCTAACAGCTAGCCAGGAGGACTCCAACAATATCATGCCAAGTCCAAGAGCTAATGCAAGCCTTCTCATGGACCTCTTCGAAAGATTCAACCTCTCTGTCAGGGATATGGTAGCCCTCTCAGGGTCACATTCTATTGGCCAAGCTCGGTGCTTCTCCATAGTGTTCAGGCTCTATAACCAATCAGGCTCCGGCAGACCTGACCCAGCAATTGAGACAAGGTACAGAGAGAAGCTAGACAAGCTTTGTCCACTTGGTGGAGATGAAAATGTAACTGGAGACCTTGATGCAACACCAGCTACATTTGATAACAGATATTTCAAAGACTTGGTTGCTGGGAGAGGGTTTCTAAATTCTGATCAGACCCTTTACACTTTTCCTGAAACGAGGAAATACGTAACCCTTTTTAGCAAAAATCAACAGGCATTTTTCAGGGCCTTTGTCGAGGGCATGATAAAGATGGGCGATCTGCAGTCTGGGCGGCCTGGAGAGATTAGAAGCAATTGTAGGATGGCCAACAGCCGGCCTGTTCGTGTACTCATGGAGTCTTAAGTGAGAGATGAGGCTTAGAATACAAATATAATAAGATTATATATAATTTATATAGTGGGAAATGTGTCTTATGGGATAATGTTAAAGTGTGGTGATCAAATTTGTAAGCGGGGTTGCTGATTACTATCAATTTTATCCTTAATGCGGATATTGCCCTTTGTTGGAATCCTTGAAAATCAAAGGGAAATTAACAAATATTCCTAGAAGACTATTTTGTTCATTCTGCACCCTCCATTTTCTTGTTTGTGCGTCTGTGTTCTCTTTCATCTATGTTTATACGAGCTCACATCTTTTCTTTTTCTCCCACAATCATTTGTTCATTAGGAATCCTTCATTTCACTAACATAGTTTAGTTCATAGATACTGTAAGTGCATCTTGTTCATCCACTCACATGATTCTTATTTTTATGTGAGTACAAGTAAGGGTGGTGCTAATAAAACTAGAAATTTTATTTTTTAAATTTTAAAACTAGTTTAAATTGATAATCGATTCAAACTAACTAGTTTTAGTTCAGTTCGATTTTTTTATGTGAAAAAACAATAAAACTTATTACTTTTTTTATAAGTCTTTTATAAGTTTTCGTTGGTTTTTTTATAGGTTTTTTAGACTTTTTATTGATCTAGTTCTTTTGAGCATAGTTTTGAAACCCAATCTTGTGGTTGACCCGGTCTAATGATCGGGTCACGAGTCAGATGGGTTGACCCGAGTCAACCCAAAAAAAATTAATAAAAAAATATTAATCACATAAGGGGCCGGTTAAGGAGGAGGAGCTCATATGGGCTCTATTACCAAATTAATCTAATGGGGTAAGATTTGTCTTCCACTCGAATTGAAATATTTTTTATTTGAGTTCAAGGCACATAACCCTAGACAATGGAGAGTAGTTGAAAACTTCTCCTACAATCCAGAAGCTATTCTCTCTCCTACATTCCAAAAGCTAGAAGTCTACTCTCTTCATATTCGAGCATTTCACTTTCCTTTTTTTTTTTTTAATTTGTTGAGATGTTACCCTCCTATCAAAATTATTAATCACAAATGGGTTCAAAGTTTGCCACGGTGGGGAAAGAATAAGTTGATGAGATTTTTTAAGCTAGTGTAAGGGCACTTCGTTGCAACAGCGGGGGCAGGTACTTCTGGTAATGATGAGAATGGAAATGATGAAGAGAAAGGGAAGACGAAGATTTTAGACGAGGATTTGGAGAGGCCATTTGTTGAGTACTTGTAAAAAATGCAGTTGCCTCCAAAGATTAGATCTTATAAGTTGCTGTTGCCTTTCTCTGTTAGGAAGGTAGCCGGGTTTACTCGGGTCGACTGGGTTTTGCCAGGCCAACTCCCAGGCGGGTTTTTACTTAGACTCAGACTGGTCTCAAGCCCGGGTCGGCTGGGTCCCGGGTCGACTCGCTGGGCCGGTCTGGATTTCAAAATTATGCTCTTGAGCCCAAGTAACCCCTTTTGAGAGTGCAATAGCTTTCTCTTTTAAATGCTTTTAAAAAGTGTGTTTGTCTTGAAAAAATATCAAATTGATATTATTTTTAGTACTTTTTAATGATTTTGATGTTATGATATATCAAAAATAAATAAAATTTAAAAAAAATATTTTAATTTATTTTCAAGTAAAAAATACTTTTAAAAAGTATTATTCACCGCAATACTACAAAATTACCGCCAAAAGATAAATACTTCAATTAAACAACTAATCATCACATAAATAATACATTTATTTTTAAAATGCAAAAAGGTGCAAAAAAGGTAACTACTCTTTAAACTACTAAAAACAAGGCGTTCTGGAAGGAGCTTCTAATTCTGGAAGGAGCTTCTAATCAAACAAGTTGGATCTTATGTCTTCATCCTTACTTTCCTCCTTAATTGGTTCCTATAAAATCCATAAAACAAATCACACAATAGTTAGAAAATATCAAGCACCTCAAACAAATACCATCCAATTCAACAAAAAATACAACTTGTTCCTAATATAAAATTAAAATACATATTGGAATAAATATTAAAAAAACTACCTTGGAGAATTTTTTAAAAAAAGTTGCACGTGAATAATTAATTTATATATATTCTATTGTGAATCTTTTATATTATTTTCTTGATATAATTTTTTGATATAATCAGATAAAATTATCAAAACCTGATTTTTAATTAAAACTTGTTTTTTAAATCATGATAAGTGTTTGCTTAAAAAAAAACATGCTTTTATTTGAAAAGACATTTCGAAATATAAAAGAAATGAATTAGAAAAACAGAGTTTTGGCATTTTTTCTCCTTAATTTAAATCATTTAAATTCTAATGAATATTTATTTTAAAGTTTTTATCAAAAAAAATCATACAATTAATTAATAAAACCATGTTTGATCATAACAAAAAAATAAATAAATAAGGAGTTTTTTTTAAAAAATACATTTTTCTTCTGGAATTAAATCATTATATTTTTCCAAATATTTATTTTAATGCTAAAATTAAATAAAAATATGTTTTGAAAATTACCCCATTTCACAATATATATATATATATATATATAGACACACTGTATGGTAACTCGTACATGTATATACGGGCCATTTCGAATTCATGTACAGTACGAGTTACCATACAGCCAGAACTGTGAATACAGAGCCACATCAAGCCATCTGTCACTCTCCTCAAACCATATTTAGTATAATGACATTGGAAGAGTCATTTTTCAACCAGAAAAGCTACAAAACTGAGAATTAAAAGCAACCCACCTGCTCTCAATTATCATTATCAACGAGACTACTGGGTGTTTGAGATTGTTTTCTTCTCTTTTTCTTTTCTTTTTTTATGCTTTTCAAAAGCATATTTAACAGAAAAAATATTAAATTAATATTTTTATTTAGTGTTTTTTAAAAGTTTAATATACTAATATTAAAAACAAAATACTTTCAAAAATTTACATATACAGTACAACCGCAAAATCAAACCCTAAGATTTAAAAGGACAACCAACAAGAACAAGGAGAATTAACGTGATTGAAAAAACCCCGACATCAGCTTATAAATCAGGGGATGACCAAACCTCTACTGACCAAAATTAAATTTTGAACAAAAGAAAATGGTTCCTTCCTTCATTGTAAGGAGAAATAGAAGAACGTGATATAAAGAGAAACCCCAACAAACACAAGTCATGTTCAGATGAGGTTTGCTCCATGAATGTGCAACGAGTAAATTTGAGCTTCAAGTATCAAATAACACAGAATCCAGAATCAACATAATATGCCAAGGCATCAGAATGTAGACAATTACGAATTCCACAATACAACGGAACCAAAACAAAAATCTCAGATGCTAAAATTGTTGAATATCTAAAAATTCAAACTCACCTCAGCAATCCAAAGAACAACCAAAATTAAATCGAGCTAATGAAGAAATTTAGCACTGTCATTACTCATGGTCCAAATTACAAAACATTTAAGCCACAACTGAGGGCTTTGAGGCAACAGATAATCTAGATCTCTTCTTTGCCAAGCTCTCACTGCGGCGTTCACGCTGCTCCTTCAACCTGGTGGCAAGAAGCTTCTGATACTCTGCTGCCTCAGCCTTGGCCTTTGTGATTCTCTTCTTCTTGTCAGATATTC
>Ga0325411_1008149_pt1 | contig 11360 bp, 16 predicted proteins | sample PopdelMetagenome_13_FD_206181 | JGI IMG/M metagenome (GOLD analysis project Ga0325411, IMG submission 206181) | Populus deltoides microbial communities from Bellville, Georgia, United States - Xylem-PdIQD-R4 | ecosystem: Host-associated > Plants > Phyllosphere > Stem > Wood/Secondary xylem...
AGACAGGAGACAGGAGACACTCGACCTTCTTAATCTTTATAACACCCTTCTTGGGTTTGAGACTGGTGGAGAAAGATTCTTTTGGTGCAAGCAAGTAAATTAATATCTCAATCAATAGGTCAAATCAAGTGGGAGAAAGTTATGACTGCATGAATAAACAGAGAAGAAAGTACAAGCACTCTGAAGGACTTCGCAGTTTTACCTTCCCATATTGGCATACTATATGTTACAGTTAGATCACCACATCAAGAGTTGAAGCACATGGTAACAGATTTTTTAATTTGTTAAATGACCAAGGAGTTTCATAGGTAACAGTCAGGAAAGTAATTTATGGGCAGTGGAAGTTTTCATTCCTTCTGTTAGTTAAGATTTATGCAAGACAAAATTAGTTCTAAGACTTTATTCTTAAAAACCAGATGCCTAGTTTTTACAAACAGGAATAATGCGAAAATCAATTTGTAAATGCATGTGTTTATATGCTCTCATCTCAAGTACCATTTCTGCAATAAAGGATCCAATATATTTACCTGCATTTCCAATTCCAGGTTTTGACTGCATGATTCCCTGCCCATAAATGGTTGAAGGGTCCATAGGCAAAGATCTCTGGGCAGCACCCAGGCTCACTTCAGGTTTGACATCCTGTTGAATGAATCAAGCACTCAATGAAATTGTGAAAGCAAAAAATCAGAACTCAGAGTTGCAGCAAATATAGTTCTTTTTGTTAAAGTAGTTACAGCGGTCTGTTGAGTTCGTGCCTGGATTTGCTGCAGTGCTGCAGTAACATTCCCAGGATTTCCTTGGACCAATTGGCTGTGTCGGCACAAAAGAATCAGCATGCAAATATTGGGTATAAAAACTGTCTAATAACATCTACAAAGAAATTTACCCTGGATGGTTTGTAGTTGATTTGAGGAGGGCCATCCTAGCATCAAGATGCGGTTGGGATGCTTCAGACTCCATTTGGTTGGAATGCTTCATGCGTTCCTCATACATTTTTGCAGCCAGTGCACTGGCATTTGATTGCCCGAGCATTCCTTCAGAACCAATAGAATTTACCGGACCCCCAACGATTGGATTATTAGGACCCCCTCGTTGCAACTGAGCTTGACGCATTAGTTGCAGCTGTTGATGTTCCTTTGTCTTGCTTTGCTGTGCCTACACATCAATGCAACAGTCCAAGTAAAGAACTTCAACAGAAGATGCATAATAGGCAGGCAGGCAGGCAATCAAACCCACCTCTAAATACGCTGCAGCAGTCTCGGAATGTTTCTCATTTGTCCTTGCTATAAAAATATCCCAGAAGACAGACCACCATTCAAAAAGAAACCCCCCAGGAGCATCAATCGCTGCACATTCAAACTAGTAATTATATCTTAAACATTTCAAATCCTTTTGCACCATATTTAGGCAGCTGATTCAGAGCCAAGCCAAAAAAAACCGACTACTGTCACTTCCATTAACTTCTAAAACACCAGCATAATTATGTCAAAAACCTATGCTATAACAAGCTACCTTTCCCCCACGCTTCTTGAAAAGTAAAGTAAAAGTAAGATTCCGGGCCTTACCTACTGGATCGGGGTGAACTTTCCCCTCAGTCATGAATGATTTTGCAGTAGCATGCAATTTCTTCTTCACCAAATAATCATATATGTACACATCAAGCCTATAAAAAATCAGCCAGTTTTAAAAAAATACCATTATCAAAAACTTAATTATTAACAAAAATAAAAGACCATGCAATAAATTACCAAAAATAAAAATTGAAGAAACAAGAGATCCATACATTTTATCTGCTTCCCAATTACTCTGTGCCATGATTTCAGCTCAAAAATCACCAAACAAAACTGCTAAGAACCTAAACTAAAACAAACAAAAACTCTGCCAGTAGTAGCACATAAAATTGATCGATCAAATTCAAATCACAATCCACAGAATTTCGAGATTTATAGAAAATTCATGATTCTAAGAAAATTAAAACTAAATACATAACAACTTACCTTAATTTCGAAAAATTATACGGATCAAAAAAGGATTTATTACTGATCACGGACTCTGTGTAATAGCGATCTCCATTGATCAAGCATTGTCACTGAATACAACAATTATCACGCAAAAAAAAATTCAAAAAATTCAACACAAAAATTCAAATTAAAACCAGAATATTGTTGAAATAATTAATTTAGCGATTACCTTTGATTTTACAACTTATGCGATGAATAAAAAAATAGAAAAGGTAGAAGCATGGGGCTCTGTTATTTTAAAGGTACGAGAAGGAAGTTTTAACAGTGTGAGAGTGCGGACTGGTGAGAGTCTCCTCGAGTCTGGAGAGTCTGAGCAGGATCCGAAGCTGGGGTGTGGAAGATTTGAATCTGGGGTGGGATTATTGGTTCGGTGTACGTGCAGGTTTGAAACTAGAGATGGCCGGATAAATCGGTGACGTGGACGAAAGTAAAAAAGGCGCGTGGACTTTTGCCACGTTGGATACACCCATGAGGACTGGATTAATGGATCATGTTAACGAAAATTTGTTCCACGTATTTGGTCCAATTTATGTTTTAAAAGTAATTTTTTAAAAAATAATTGTTTTTAATTTTTAAAATTAATTATATATATATATTTATATATTTTGATGTACTAATGTCAAAAATAAATTTTAAAAAATATTATTTTAATTTATTTTCAAACAAAAATTATTTTCAAAAACAACTACATTTTAAAAAATAATTGTTGCTACGATTTCAAATAGGCTTTTAAGTGTTTTGAATTGCGTTAATATCTGATTTTATTGTTTAATGTGTTTTAAAAATATATTTTATATAAAGATAATATTAAATTAATTTTTTAATATTTTTTTATAGTTTGGATATGCTAATAAAATAATATATATATGTATATTAATATATTTTTAAATAAAAAAATACTTTTATAAAAGCATATACTACATTTGAGTTTTTTGTTTACATCACTCATTACATCATACCGAAGCACACTTAATTTGCTTACATCACTTATTACATCAGAAAGCGCTGAAACACACTTAATAAGACACCCTTATGATACAAACGACAAGCTAATCTGAATATCAACCGACAATAGGTTCATGATCTAGAGAGAGATTTTGATCTGATAGGTTATCCTGATCTCGAGTAGTTTGGACTTGTAGAGCCAACACATAGTCATCATCGGCAACCATTTCCATCTCATGTGGTTCCAGAAGCGTTGGGATGCTCAAAATTATCTGCTTGAGTTTTTTGTTTTTGTACTGCATTTGCAGGTCATGGAGATGAGCAGAATATTGAGGGTCATACAAATCATAGTTAATTTCTTCATCAGGATCTGTTCCTTTAGGCCAGATTTTATCAGGAATAATGTTGTTCTTTAAGCACACTGTTTTTTGCAAGGTCCTGAGTTCCGAGAGGTTTTCTAAGGGGTGTTCATACAGGGAGTATGGATGAGTTTTGTAGATGGTAGCATGTGGAAAACTCATAACCAGATTGTCTGTTGAAGCTTTGAAAGGCCTGTGGAATATGAAAATAGAGAACAAATGGGCAAAAGCCTGCTTAACAGACTTATTTTGAGATGCATTATGATGTACTTCAATCTAGCAAGGTTGTGGATGAGGCCATTTGGATTTTTCATGTTAGAGAAGGGAGATCCATTGTGTGGGGTTGTGGAACCAAGTGAAGAACTTCAAAGTATAGTACCAAGAGTCTGCTGGCCAAGAAGTCCTGAGAATGCTAGAAAGAAAGCAATCAGTGGGAAACTCGATGGCAATATGGTACAGGTAACAGAAATACCATAAGAAGAAGTAGAGTTCTTTGGGGAACAATCTAGAGGGTTTGAAAGTGAAGAGATGAATGAAAGGATATTTAGGGTGGATGCCTAAGCTTTGGAAACAAAGGGAAGACATATCATAGTTAAGAAGAAGGTAGTCTTGGAGGTTAAACAATTTGTCCTTGGCCTGCAGGTCAAGAGTGTGGTTAAGAACCATTTCTTGAGCAAGAGGGGGTAGGTCATCAGTAGGGAAGTCTTGGTCGGGTGGAGGTAGGTTGGAAGAGGAGGCCATAAGAATCAGGGGAAGGAGCAGTGTTTGTGTTTTGGGTGGTCTGGTAAGCATGTCTGGGATCAAGTTCTTGGTGCCTTTTATATGCTCGACGGTGAAGGTATACTTGGAAAACCACTCTGCTAATCTCAGAAGCTGGGGATGAGGAAGCATCTTGCGTTTGAACTGTAACATATTTGAAAAAGAGGAACAGTCCATGACAACTGTAAAGTGATAGGTTGTCAGGTGGAACTCAAATTTTTGAATGCCATACTTTACAGCTAAGATTTCCTTAAAAGTGGAGTGGTAGTGGGTTTCTAACTCCTTGAATGACCCACTTTTGTATCCACATATGTGTCGGTGGCCATTTTTATCCTCGAGGAGGACAACACTTCAGTACTTGTCACTGGCATCGGTTTGGAGTATGCGTTGGCCTGTGGATGGAATGACTAAAGCAAGCAGATTTTGTGTGGCTATTTTTAATTTCTGATAGCCCGAGTCTGCTTTTCTGTCCAAGAGTCCGCATCTTTCTTGAGCATAAGCTGGAGTGGTCTTGTCATTTGTGTAACTCGAGGGATAAAATTTCTGAGATATTGGACAATGCCCAAAAACTGTTGAATTTGCTTTCTTGTGAGGGGGCCGTCCGGAAACTTTTAGAGTTCTTCAGCTATATAAGTGCCAAGTGTATAAGCACCATCTGCAAAGACCATGCCAAGAAATTCGATTTTCTTTTGACAGATGAGCATCTTGCTTTCAGAAAGCATAATGCCACAGTGGTGAACAATCTCTGTAAATTGCTTTAACAAAGTAACATACGAGTCCTTATCTTTGGAGAAAAGTAACATATCATCAATGTAGATTAAAACTGATTAAAGCATAGGTTCAAATACTTTAATCATAGCTTTTTGAAATAATGAGGGTGCCACTTTGAGACTAAAATGCATGACTCTCCATTGATAATGATGATCGGGTATGCAAAAACCTGTTTTATATTGGTCTTCAGGATGAATACTCAGTTCCCAAAAACCTGCCTTGAGATCAAACTTGGAGAAAACTTTGGCATTGTAAAGGTATGAGAATAAGGTCATTGTATTGGGTAAAAGGAACTTATCATCTTGGAGGAAATGATTCAAGGGCTGGTAATTGATGACCAACCTGAGTTTGCCTCGTTTTTGTTCAGACCTTTTATTAACATAAAAGGCTTCACAGGACCATTGAGAGTCTATAGTTCAATTAAACTTTGGGCCTGTAACTGGGCACATTCCTCTTAAGCTAGTATCTTGTGCTCAGGATTCATTCCTGAATGACTAGCTTTTGTGGGATTGATGTCTTCATTAAGCTTGAAAGGAAGTTTAATAAAAAAACTGTGGATTTTGACATAATGAATGAGGACATTTAACAAGAAAGACTTGATGAGAGTTTGAACATGATGTTAGATAATTTGGGCTTTGAGGAGGGCAATGTTCTATGTAGAAGAGGGCTGGATTTCATAGAGTGAAGGGTAATGGTGTATGGAAGGAAATGAGATTTATACTGAATACCACGAGGAAGGATTCTGAACTTGGATTTGAAGTAAACATCAAACCCAATGACTAAGTCTTTGCCAGGTAAAAGAGAACCAAGGACATGGGTTTTGATAGAACATTGGGGCAGGATTTGTATGGTAATAGGCTTTTTAGTTTTGAATTGGGTGCAGAAGACTTGATTATCGGCAGCTCGAAAGTATTCTTTATAGGTGACTCAACAATAAGGGGGAAGAACTTTTGGGTTAAGAATGGTTCTATGGGCTCCTGTGTCAAATAAGGTTATGGCTTTGATGGGCTTAGCATATTTGGATGTAAGAATGGTAACAAGGGCTAAGGGTATTGGATGTGAAGGAGAAATGGTAGGTTGGGCTTGGTAAAGTTCATAGATCTCATCATCACAACTTTCATCTGCTACAGCAGCTATGGTATCAAGAGTGATTTCATCCGTGAGTGAGAATAAGGACTTCATCATCATCAGGATTGAACTTTGTAGTTTGGGCTAGAAAATCAATTAACTTCAACGACTGGGCCTTCTTTTGGGGACAGGCTTTTGTAAAGTGACCTTTGCGCTTGTAGATGAAGCATTTGTTAAAGCTAGGAGTGAAGTGCTTGGGGCATCTAGTGTGGCGGCGTCTTAAGAACTTCCATTTCTTCTGGCGACCATTGAAAGAAGATCGGTGGATTTTCTTAAAATGCTTCTTCTTTTTCATGGAACAATTGCAATCAGTATTGTCTGAGTATTTAATCAACAAATCTGATCGTTTGCAAGCACTAAGCATATTTTAGTCAGGCTGTAATATCTTGATAAAATATTTGTGTTGATCACACATTTTGTTGAGTGCTTCCAACACCTGATGAAAGATGGTGCCAAGAGATTGGTTGTCAATAACTTCTTTTCTAGTTTTGAATAATCTAAAAGTCTCATCAGCCAGATCTCTAGGTATGGATGCCAAAAAGGCATGTTTGAGGCTTGGATCATCAGGACCAGAGAGAATATGGTATCGTCTGCACATGTCTTTAAAATGCCTTTCAAGATCAAATCGCAAATAGGAACAACACTTCATTTTGAAGTACTCATACCGTGATATTTCTTTATCATTTAAAGCTTCGCCAAGGAATTCATAATGAAGCCAGCCCAAAGCTTCAGAAAGAGACGCACTGTTCACAAATTGCATTTGCATATAGCCACCTAAGGCATGGAACCAGTCCCATAAAGTGCTAGAGAACTTTGCAGAGAACTGCTGTAATGCATCCCTGAGGGTTGCGCCGTCCTTGAGTATATAGCTAGTTAGCCATGAATGAAATTCAAGGATTTTGTCTCGTCATTTTACTCGTGGGATATCATCTAGAGTAAAATAACCACCGGTACCTGGAGAATGGGTATGGGGATAATAATGGCGAGGATTGATATTTACCTCATCATCACTGCTAATTGGTCCATCCACACTAACTCTTGTGGTAGAGGTCGGAGGAGGCTCTTGCCGAGTCCGTGATGATTGAGGATCTGATGTTTGTGCTGGAGGAGGATCAGTCATCAGTAATGGTGGCATAGAACAAGTGTCAGAAGAATCTTCTTCAGTAAAGGAGTCTTCAGAAGTTACCAGAGTTTCATCATCAGGAGTCTCTTCTTCAGAGGTATTGGTAAGAGGTTCATGGGTAAGGATTTTAGGAATAGTCTGTTGGGAATAAGTGGTAAGAAAAGACTGGATAGGGTTAGAAGGGTGGTTTGACTGGATCATAAGTTGATAAGGGTCCTAGAGTCCTGGAATGGATCATCGGTGTCATGCTTTTTAGATTCAAAAGAATCGGAGGATGAAGAGATGATAGGGGCTGGTGATCTAGGTTTTTTGGAAGTGGTTGGTATGGTGGTTTTCCCTTTATCTCTTTTAGAGAGAGGTTTGAAAAGTTTTCATTGTCTGGGTTTCCGAATAGTTAAGGTGTGGTAGGTGGAGGTTGGGGGTTGTAGGAAGGGGAATGTTTAGCCCAATAAGGGTCTGGATAATAAGAAGTCATTCTAGTCCGTGGAGGTTCAGGAAATGGTAAAGGTTTAGATTTGGATTTGGCTAATTCAGCCTGAAGAGACTTGAGTTGTATTTTGAGAGACTAAATCTCATGTTCCTTCTGAGGGTCGACATGTCTGCCAGTAGAAGCTTGAAGGATTAAATACTCATGGATGGTGGAGATCCTTTGTTGAATTTCAACATATAGTTGTTCGAGATGAAGAATTCGAGAATCAACAGAGATAGTCATCTTTTTCAGATTAGTCTGAACCAAGTCAACCTTAGATTCTATTCTATGAAGAATAGAATTTTGAGCAATGGCATTTTGACTTTGCCAATTGAGAACTGCTTCCGCTTGAGTGACTTGTTTAGGGCGGCCATCTGCATTTACGCCTTGAGGGTTGTGAACTTGGGGAAAAGTATGAACCCTATCTTTTACCTGTTCTTGTAAAGCAGGGAAATCATCATCATAAGGTCTTGTAAGTTGATACATGGAGATTGTAAGGACGTGTTCTGGAGAGGCCCAAGAGGGAGGAGTATATTTCACAAGATAGTCAAATTTTCCAAAAGGTTGTCCCAAAGTGTCAACTGTTCTGTCTCCTTGATTGTATCTGGCTTTCAGCTTCTTACCGAAAGATTTTCTTTTTTGCTTAGGGGAGTCATCTTCCATATCTGAACTACAGCAATCGTCACAATTGCAAGTGTCCCAAAAAACATGATTATCCTAAGCAAAAGAATAGACGGGGAGACCATCGTTAGAGAAGGACTCTACAGGTGCTGGTAGAGGATCGTTAACTAGTTGCACCATCGAGATGAAGGAGGAAAAGATTCCTGGTGGAGAAGTAAAAGATTCTCCTTTTTTAAAGATGATTTCAACAGTACCATCGGCCTGTTTGGTGAACTTGGGTTCTGTGGATTGGATTGGGACAGAGCTTTGATGCAGCTTTTCATAATTGGTAATCCAAGAAGAGGGGAGTAGCTTTTGTAAGTCCTTTTTCAGGATTTGACACGGGACATGAGTAAAGGTGGCTCTTTGATTGGTATCAACAGTAATAAGCAAAGCATCATTGGTTACAGGGAGTACTAAATCAAAGGCATGATTTTGGACCCGGTAAGCCATTTGATAATGAAGAGTGGCTTGATAGGTGTCCAAAACTTGATCAGCACCAGTGATCTGTAGTTGGATTTTCAAAAAGTGATGAAATTAAGGATCATCCAAAGCCATATTGAAGTTGGGATAGAAAGTGACAGCTACTATGCCACAATTGAGCGTGGTTTCTAGAGATCCAATGCATGCATGTTGATACTCTAGATATCTAGTATCTAAAAGAGTTAATCTTGCTTCAACAGGTAAACCTTTTCGGCCATGATAAGACAAGGCTAATCGGATGTCACCAAAATGAATATAGGTATATCCTTGGAAAATCCATTGGCCAGGAAATTCGGATGGAATTTCAAGAGTAACAAATTGTTCTCGAGAAGGAGCAAGAATTTTATGTTGGTCAAAAGAGGAGGCTTGAACATATTCTTTGGCCACACGAGAAGGTTGTTTGATGAGAGTTTTAATACTGCGGATAACAGAAGGAGATTTTTTTGGCAAAAGCATGGTAAAGATTGACAAGAGGAAGGTCTGTTTCAGAGATTTTTTGGGTATCATCTAAAAGGCTAACCTCATAGAGATAGTCAAGTTTGGTAGATGTAGATTGGCGAATGGAAGGGGAAGGGGGAAGATGGAAGGAGGAAAAAGAAGTTAGAAAGGAAGAGGGAGAAGGGGAAGATAAAGAAGAAGAGGTCATGGTCACTCCCAAACCAGGGCTCTGATCCTACAGTTTTTAATACATTTTACTATCAGTTAATAATTTTTTTCTTTATTTTTTGTGGTCTAAACCTTAGGATTAGTTCATAAAAAAAATAATTAATTTTTTTAATACACCGAATCTCACATCTTTAAAATAAAGAATACGTAAATTGATTAGAATATATAGTCTTCTTGTCAAACAAAAAAAAAAGTATTAATATTCCCTTTCTTAATAAGAGATTTGAAGTTTTATCTTTTTTATAACCAAAAAGAAACTAATAATTTATTTATTAATATTCTTCTATTTTATCTATTATTGTTATAGTAAAATGGAAAATAAGTTTCAATACCGATTTTAATTCTATAATGCTATGTGTGGATTGATGGAGAGGTATAGACACCAATAATGGACTGTCAAATTAATGACATTCAGGAACTTAAAAAACTCAAGGACTTGAGCATAATAATGGTCCAAAATTTAATGTTTCTAAAGGTAAAATATGTCATAGAGACACTTTGAAGATCAAAACTATCTAATTAAATTTGACTGTCAATTTTTAATAACATTATAGAGACATTTGTTGGCTGAAACTGATATCACATCATTAGTATAGTTGATTTAACTTTTATATTGATTTCTCAATCTAGAATTTTTTTTTTTTTTTATTAATGTGAGTGTTCGGGTTTGCTTGCATATATCTTGAATAATCCCGTAGGTCCTGAAATTAACGACCATGTAAGCCTCTAATAGCCATCATATTAGCAACCACAGAACTCGAACCTGAAATCATAGGAAAAGTAAACCCCTTAATCCTAATCTTTTATTACTGGGCCATTTACTAGATGGTTTCGATAAAAGATTTTTGTTAGAAGAATATTTGAAATGGATGAAAGTCCTTAATTGAGAATTTTAAAAATTTTTATGATAAAATTGATATAAAAAAATAGTTTAGATTCAAAGCTATGACTATCTATATAATTAAAAGAGTATTTTTCTTCCAGGTTTGCCCGGTTGAAAAATAAAGTAATTACTCTTTAGATTCGGTAACTACAAGAATTTTACCATTTTTTTAGCTGATAGTTATCGTCTGTCCTTAATTCGGAGAATAGACTACACATACACACATTAATAAACAAGTTATCTACACGTACGTACACACATTGATGATCCATGGGATGATTGATACGCGATATATTGCAGATGGAGTCAAAAACAAATTTAACATAAAAAAATATTTAAAAGTTGCTCAAATTTTTAATAATATGTCTGTGGGGAAGCTAGAAAATAGATTATTGGCAGCAATATCTGGAGTTTTGCTCGTAAAACACTGAGCAATCAAATTAAGCCATTGCTTCTTCACTAGCTTCCTCAGCACCTCTGAACTAACGTACTAGCAATGTCGATTCACTGTCATTGTTGCTATTTGTTCACTGCAACAATTACTGCTTAAGTTTCTCTTGACAAGTTGATTCGAGAAAATAGAATTTAAAATTTAATTCGGATTAGTTTCTTAATTGTTAATTCAATTCAAATTCTATTAAATTAATTAATCAAATAACGTAACAATACAGATCTTTTTCTGACTGCTAAAAAAAAAGATCTTTTTTCTAAGTCATTAATTCCCTGGTCAAGTGTTGCAGCTACGTTGAAAATTGCAGCTCAGGTATATCTAATTCAAAATAACCATCCTCGTGTTCGAGTCAGCTCATGGCGCGGTATTGAGTGACTTGTGGAGGTATGTTTAAGAACGCTGTGGAAAAATAAATGTCAGTAACTTTGTACTCAGTCAATGCATTTAATAATTTGCCTCGACCGAGTTACATGGCAAGAACAGGATATCTTTTCCAGCTCCCAAATTCTCAATTCCCAAATCATCTAATGTTATCCTCTCTAATCATATTATGAAAATTAATCCCTTGAATCAGTCCACTTAATTAGTCGGCATATCTTTGAAATAAGTCAAAATTACACCAGAATTGATTGAGTATACACC
>Ga0325411_1008154_pt1 | contig 11356 bp, 4 predicted proteins | sample PopdelMetagenome_13_FD_206181 | JGI IMG/M metagenome (GOLD analysis project Ga0325411, IMG submission 206181) | Populus deltoides microbial communities from Bellville, Georgia, United States - Xylem-PdIQD-R4 | ecosystem: Host-associated > Plants > Phyllosphere > Stem > Wood/Secondary xylem...
TTTTTTTATTTTGAATAATCTATAAAATTATAAATATTTTTCAATTTCATCCTTTTCTATCTTTTAATCTTTTAAATTTGATCCTTATTTTTTATTGTTATTTATTTTGTTTAAGATCATTTTTTAGATTTTTTTTTAAGTTCATCCTTCATAGATTTTTTTTTCTATCAAATACATCCTCATACTTTTAAATGCTTTTTTTTTTGCAAGTTTTAAAAATTGATACTTTTTCACAATTTCATTATTCAAAATTAAATTGGTTGAGAATTAAGATTCATGATTGAACTCAGGTCTAGGATTTCATGAGTTGCAAGTTTTATAAATTATACCAAGTTTAAAAGGTTTGCTTGTGTTTACTTCGTTTTTTTTTCTTTTTTAAAGCTAAAGTTTTTTTTACCTTTTTTTTAGAGTTTTGCTTTATTATTTTTTACAATTTACCATCTATAAGGTTAGTCTCAGGTTCATGACTAGAGTCACTAGTTTTAAAAGTTAATGTGGGTTGACTTTTTTTTCTTAAATTAATTTATTTCAATTTCATCATTTAACATTTAATGTGTTGAAAATTGGTTTTCATGCTTTTTTTCCCTTTCCTTTTTATGGGATTATCTTGATCCTATGTCCATAATCGTGATGTTAGCAAATTAATCCAGGTTTACTCGTTTTTTTTTGTAGTTTTTTGTAATTAAATTTCTGTTTTCGTTTTCTTCCTTCAACATTATATTGTTCAATCATTGAGCTTCATGATTTTTATTTAATTTGCTTTCAAAACATGGTTACCTTAGTATCACGACTTGGTCAAAGATTTTGCATCGTGACCTGGATGCGCTCAGATTGGGTTTTTCAACCATTTTTTAATTATATCTTTTTCTTAATTTTCATCTTCTAATGTTTTATTTGCTAGAAATTGAGTTTCAACTTTTTTTCTTTTTATTTTGCTATCTATGGAATTATCACATTCTCATTTGAATTATTAAGAATTGGCCTTTGGATTTTGTTTCTTGCTTTCATTTCATGAGTTGCAATTTTTTTATATTAGACCAGGTTAAGGTTTGCTTGGTTTTTTTTCTTTTTTTTTAAGATGATATTTTAAAAAAAAAATTAGAGTTTTCCTTTGTTATTTCTTATGTTTTGCCTTCTATGATATTAGTTTTGAGTTAATAACCAGAGACCGATTTCAAAAGTTAAAACGAGTTGACTTTTATTATTTTTTTAAATTGATTTATTTTAATTTCAGCCTTCAACATAAAATAAATGAACTAAATAATGAAAATAAAAAATAAATATATTTTGGAATAAGGAAATGGTCATAAGGATTTAGTGGAATAATTGATATGATCCATGCAAGGATGGCACAAGAAAAATCAGATTTTTGGTGTAAAATCACTTATAAACCAATTTTATGTTTTCAAGCATAACTCTCAGTCTAACCATTGGACAAAGCTGAAATTTTCTTAACACATTGTTCTATTTTAGGGCAACCAGAGTCTGAAAAAATCATACAAAAATGTTGATAGTTGGACAAAAATTAACATATAGACTTATTAATGGTATTTTCATAAAAAAGTTGAATAAGCTAGGAATTTCAACTTTTTCCTATCTTTATAATAGTCGATTCTACTGGAAAGAAAAAGGGAGGAGAGTTATTCTTTTTTTCTTGTTTTTTACCTAAAATTCTCAAGGAAAATAATGAATTAAACATGTTAGATGAAAGAGTGGGTGTTTAAACACATCAAACACAAAGAATTAAAAGGAAATCAAGAGAAAATGGGGGGTTAGAGAGAGATCACAACAAGTTGAGGGGGAAAGAAGAAAAGGTGGGAAATCTTTGACTAACTAGCATTCAAAGCTTATATAATTATCGAGTAAGGAGTTCTAAATTATTTATACAAGTTTAAGTGAAGATAAATGGGTTTTACTTGAAATTCTCAAATTTTGAATTAGGGTTTGTAAGGAAATTTTAGGGGGAATGGAAAGCAATGTATATAATAGATAATGAACATGGAATAAATAAGAATAAAGCAAATTAGTAATGGTAATTAAAAAGAAATCCAAGGCTAATGAAGTACCCTAAAGCCAGCCAAAATTGAGGAATTAGAAGGGAGGAAGAATTGAGTAAATCTTTTGAAATCACATGTTAGTTTAATGTACAGTGTGGAATTATCATGAAAATAAATGAAATTAATTGAAAAGGTGAATGCATTATAGGATTTTATTATAAAAATATAAGTTATACTATAGAAATTAGAAGAAATTGATACTTTGATGTCAAATACTTAAATTTAAATGAACTAACTTTTAAATGAATGAAAGCAATTAAGATAACTATAAGAAAAAAAACATGGAAACCTAGATTTTAGGGCCAACCATGATAAACATATCTAGGAGGGAGAGAAGTTAAGTGAAATTATAAAATTAGCATTGAGAAATTTGATTGATTATGTAAATGCATAAATATGATATACTTTTATCAGAATATATAGATGTTGAGCTTAAATGACTAATGATGTATTGATGTGTTTATAGTAATTAGTATGGAAGGAGTAATATTAGAATCTAGTTATAAGATTTATAGTAATTAGTATGGAAGGAGTAACATTGACTTAAGGCTTGATTTTTGAAAAATTATAAAGTATGAGATGAAAAGAATATTGTGAATATTGAAGAATTGTGCAAGAGTTATTGAAAATACTATGTCTTGGATTGATGTGTGGGAAGTTTGAAGGATCTAAGTAATGAGAGTTTATATTGATCAAATGGTTAGTATGAAAAATTGTGAAATTGAAAATGGGTGGAAATGTAAATTGAAGAAATAGTTTAAATGTTGGACATAAAACTAAGGTTGATAAATGGATTGATGATGGAAACTCCTTGTTGTTATTGGAAATTATTCGGGGTCTGTTTTGCAAAAACATACGAAATGAGAAAATAAACATTGAGGAAAAATCGGTAAGGTATATTTGGAAATACGCCCTTATTTAAAAATCTTAGGTTTTTAAAAAAATTTAAGGCTATTTTTGGAAAACACGCCTTAAGGATAAAAAAATACTTTTTTTTTCTTTGCTAAAATTTTATCCAGCCAAACATGACATTAAGCTGATGGACTCAGCCCATACACGTGAACTGGGCTTCTTGACCCTAAACCCAAGCCCAAAAAACATAACCTAAAATAAAAAAGAAAAAAAGAAGAAAGATCAAAGGAAGAAAAACACTTGAATCTTGTTGACGAACACGAAGAACACCAAGAAGAAAACAAAAAATGTAAACTCTATTTCAGACTAGATTGCAAAAATTGAAGGCATATAATCACGCATAAAATATGGGGGCTAGATTATCACAATAATCCAATAAAAGCCACAATTATTTGGTTTTATGCAAAAAATAAAAAGCCAGAAACAAAGGTCAACATCCATAAAAATGATGTTTGTAAGCCATAAAAACCTTAGATTAACGACCAACAAGTATGCATGCACATGTAAGAACCATCAATCGACCAAAATGATACCAAAATCAAGGACCTAAGGCAAAGTTCATGACAAGAACACCAGCCTAGAAATCTTATAAACCCAGAAACCTAGCAACAGAAACTTAAACCCAGAAAAATGCAATAAAACTTATAATAACAACTAAACTTAGTAACACATAGTTTAAGCATTCTTAATACAACCTATTTGAATCATCAAAAAAATTAAGAAACAAAAAATAATAGAAAAATCAGTAAGCAAAGTCATGTAAAACAATGAGAAAAAATAATTTTTCTTTAGGTAAAAACATTGTTTTATTGGATAAATGCAATGTCTTGATGCTTAAACAACATGCATACAAACTAAACAAACCCAACAAGCTACCTCAAAATAACTTAAACCATAGCAACTTTAAAACTTAAAACACATTGTCATAACTTCAAAAAAGATCATTTTAACATCAAAGCATGTAAAACATTATTTTATAATAACATTTAACACTTTAATGAACATAATTAATCATTCAACTAAACTTCAAATAAAAGACATACAATAAATTATGTCATAACTAAAAAGGATAAACAAAGCATCAAAATTAATAAGTAGCTAAAAAAGAAATGCATAATGAACCTCTAATACCAACATTTAACATACATAATAAAAAAAAGGGTGTGCTCAATGAGTTGCAACCCCCATCAAAGCTTAAAGGTATACCTTGTGATGAAGATATAACATTCTCCTTTGAGTCTTTGGTTTTTTTCTCTTTGGTTTTGAACTCCTTTATACTTCTAATTAGTCTGGATACTATTCTTTCATTTTCTTTCAATTTGGTGCCCTATTTCTCTAGCTTCTCGTTTAATCCCTTATATGATTTCTTTATCAATTCTTTAGGTGTTTTCTTTATTTTTTTCTCTCCATTTCTTTTTCCAGCCCCCTCTCCTTAAAGAGCAACTGCTTTTTTATAACCAAAATCCCTCTAAAAGTTGTTGCCAAAACTAGGATGATTTTGTATGAGAAAAGGATGGTTTGAGGAAGACTCCTCTTATCCTTTCCTAACCTCTTTGGAAAAAAGGGTTATGGTTCATTTTGTCATCTTATAGGTTTAATTTGATCAAGAGAAGGTAACTATAAAGCAATCAAGGGAGTTTTTCTTTTTTAGTCATGACTAACTAAGTGTGGTACTTTGAAAAGGTCATAATTAAAATTAGGAGATAATTGTACCCATGGTTTACCTGAACCATGTAAAAAGGATGCATATTTACCCATATAAACAAACCAAACTCGAGTTAGAGATCTAGAATGCCACATTCATTGCGAAGATTGGCTTTTAATCAGCTTTAATATATTAATATAGAGTGGCTAATTAAGGAAAAGATGTTGTCTAATTCATTGACAAATAAGGTGTAAATGTTTGATATGGGTGGCTCATCTTTGTACTTAGTCTATTAGTGGTGGTTAAAGCCCTTGAATTGGTCGAAGATGTCATATTCATTCGTCCGAAGATGACATCGTAATTAGCCTTCTCAATTGGGGTAGAAAATAAAACAGGGATAGACGGCATGCCACTCAATTATTTTAGAAAAAATGAGTGACATGTCGTCCTCTTAAACCCTAAAAATTAGAGTTTTTTAATCGGGATCTAAAAAACTTCAATTTGATCCCTGTTGTTTCAATTTAAGCTCAAGTATTCTTAATTGAAGCAAAATTGACTAATTTTATACAACGAGGCCCTTGTTGAAAATCAATTGAGATCCTACAAGTGTGGCCCCTATTGGTTTCAGTTTATACAATATAGTGCCCAATTAAGCTTTAAACATTGATTTTTTTTTTAATGGAGTCCTTATTATTGCGCGCTATTTGCAAAAGGTTTTTGGTCTAAAATTATTTTAATTTGAACCTCAATTACCCTTCAAACTTAAATTTCTTGCAATTGAACCCTTGGGTATACTAATTTGGCCTTCCAAAGTTTAAATTATGTCCCTAATCTTTTAATTTTTACAAATTAATTCGAATTAAGCCTCCAAACTTGATTTTTGTACAATTGAGTCCTTGATTGAATCCTCAAAACCCAATTGGAAAATTAAATAAGTCCTTAAACTTAATTCATTCTTCCAATTTTAGGCCCAATCTCACTTTTGGAATTAATTTTGCTTCAATTAAGTCCTTAATGAAATCAAATAAACCAATTGGAAGTTTAATTAAGTTCTTAAACTTAATTAGTTCTTCTAATTTTGTTTAGATTAGATTTTAACCTTAAACTTTATTTTAAATTAATTTTTTCTTCCCACCTTATCAAAATACCCCAATCTAGCTATTTTTCTAGCATCTTGGTCTATTTTAGCTCAAAGGCTTATCTCCTCCTATCTAAAAAATATATTTCTTGATTTCTTGATTTTTTTGAATTCTTAAATTAAAAGTATTTTTCATAAAATAATTTTTTAAGGATCTAAAATTGGGTTATGACAATATGTATGTTCTGAGCCTTAGTTCATGTAGGGTGTTCCCATGACACCACTTCTTTATTGTTGGTCATAGACCTGGGATTCGGGTTGTGATAAAGGTGGTATTAGAACCTAGTTTTGTTATAAACCCCGTAATATATGGAGCTTAAGATTCATCTTGTCTTGATATCATTCTTCTTTAAATTTTTATATCTAGCATTTAATGTCTTTTTTGAACTTTTTTATAGTTATATTGATATAAGAGCGTTCTTTTAGGAAAATATCGAGGGCTAGACATGTAGTTAATAGTGATCATGTCGGTAATAATCAAAAGGATGTTTCTATTGTTCAGCTCAGGAATGAGAGGTGAAAGGAGAGGGTTAGAACACCATCGTCTTAGCCTTTGAGAAAATAGATTCAGGATGACACTAAGTCTAAGGGAGGTAATGGTTTGGATGTTGGTTAGAACTAAAAGGAGGAATCCAAATGTAAGGTGCCTCATGCTTACAGTGCTTTGGATAAGATTGGACAGGTCATACAAACCTTGGCTAATCTTTTAGATAAGAGAGAGAGAGAGAGAGAGAAGAATAAGAATGTTTCTTCAACTTTCCATACTATGCACAAAATGAATGTGCCTTTGTCGAACTTTCTTAAGCTGGCCCTTCCCACCTCTAAAGGAGTTGCTAACTTTAAGGACCCATATCAGTTTTTGGATGCAACATAGCGTAGATGTGAGGCTATGAGATGCATGGATGATCGTGCAGTGCCTTTAACATCCTTCAGGTTGGAAGGTGAGGTGGTTGTGAACTAGTATGAGTCCAAAAAGAGTGAAATGATTGTAAATTCTCCACCGATGGCATGGAAAGAGTTTCTTATGATGTTTTTAAAGCGCTTTCTGTCTGAAAGTGTAAGGGACATTAGAGCATATGAGTTTAAGAGGTTGGTTTAAGATGATTTTACCGTGACAAAGTATGAGGTTTAGTTTACATGGTTGTCCAGATATACTGGCTATATGGTACAAACTAAGGAGAGGAAGATCAAAAGGTTTGTTTGAGGTTGTAATAGCTACCTCTTTAAAGCTATTAAGGCTTACGAGTTTAAGACATACTCGGTTATAGTGGATTATGTCTGAACTATTGAGGCACGAAAGTCAGAGAGTACTTAGCAATGTGGTAGCGATTGCTTTTCAAATAACTTTTCGTGCCGAAATGCATGCCAATGATATTTTTTTCATTTTTTAAAAATCATTTTTGACATCAGCACATCAAAACGATTCAAAACATACAAACCATATTAAATTTTAGCAAAAAAAATTTAAAATTTTTTAGGAACGCGGTTTGCACCGCGTTCCCAAACGCATTCTTAGAAGATTAAGTATTGTTTGGTTTGACCAAAAGGCCTAAGGTTGAAAGTTAGATTTTTTTCCAGCAGCAATCTGATACAGGTTCTAATAATGGATAAAGAGGCCATCAAGGTTAATTTAAATAGTTGAGGTATTTCTCGTAAAGGTTCATTGTAGGGGACACACCATATATGGTATGAGTGGAGGTGGTCAGACTCGAAGTCAAGATACTATTCAGTTAGCATTGTAAGGTTTAAATAAGAAGCCTCTATGTTAGTTCGGTAGATCTAGGCATTATAGATCAATTTGTTACAAGCAGATAAGAGCTTGTTTTGGTTGTGGAAAAACCGATCATTTACTGAGGGATTGTTTGAACAGGTGAATATGCACGTCAAGTGCATCTGTATCGATTGCATCTCCTACTCAGACTTAATCAGCTAACCATTTAGTGTTTTAGGGTGGTTATAAAGTTGGTGGGCGTAACTAGTGGGACCGTGAAGTAGGTGGTGGAGGTTTTCCGCTAGCGAGTCAGAGATAGGCGCATGTTTTTTCCCTCACTTAGCAGGATGTCCAGGCATCCAATATTGTTGTCTCAAGTACACTTTTTATATGTTTTTTCACAGCTAGAATTTTGTTTGATATGATAGCGACCTATTTTTCATGTCGTCATATTTTGCTTTAAGGTTTAATATACAACCTATTGTATTTGAAATTCCTTTGTGTGTGGCTACCTCTTTCGATGAGGTTATGTTTGGGGAATATATTTATGTTTATTATGAGGTTGAGGTATAAGGTAGAAAGCTAATGGGTGATTTGGTGATCATAGAGATAGTACGATTTGATGTGATGTTAGGTATGGATTATTGGAATAAGACAATGGTTTTCAAGATTGACAAGGAGGAAGAGTTTACATACCATGGAGATGGGTTATCATCCTCAACGAGTATTCTCTTGACAATCATGAGAAAGATGGTATAAAAGGTATAAAAGGCTTTTTGGCTTATGTATAGGATATGATCCTAATGGTTTTGAAGATGGAACAAGTTCCAATAATTAAGGAGTTCATTAATGTTTTTCCTAATGACTTACATAGACTGCCTCCCAATAGAAAGATATAATTCTGTATTAGTCTAAATTCAGGAACAAAACCAATTTCAATAACATCTTATAAAATGGTGCCGATAGAATTAAAGGAGTTGAAGGAGTAAATACAAGATTTGTTGGATAAGAGGTTTATCCGTCATGAAGTGTCTCCATGGGAAGCACTTGTTTTGTTTGTAAAGAAAAATGATAGGTCGATGATGATGTGTATAGACTATAGGCAATTGAACAAGGTCGCCATTTAGAATTGATACCCACTCTCTTGTATTGATGACCTTTTTATCAATTTCAAGGAGCTCAATGTTTCTCAAGGATCAATTTACAATCCATGTATCACCAGTTAAGGATTAGAAAGGATGATATTCCTAAAGTTGTTTTTAGGTCTTGTTATAGGCACTACAAGTTCTTAGTGTAGTCTTTTGGGTTAAGGAATGTAATAACGACCTTTATGGACACGATGAACATGGTTTTTAGTCTGTTTATTGATAGACCATTGATGATATCTTGGTGTATCCAACGAGTGAAGAGGAGCATGAAGAGCATTTGAGATTGGTGCTTTAAACTCTAAGAGATCATTAGTTGTATGGAAAGTTCTCGAATAATGAGTTTTGGTTGTAGAGCGTTGGATTATTAGGACACGTGGCGTCTAACAATAGGATAAAGGTTGATCCACAGAAGGTGGAAGCAGTTAAGTAGTAGCCTAGATCGACTACAATATATGAGATTAGGAGTTTCTTGGGTTTAGAAGGATACTACAGGAGATTTGTGGAGAACTTTTCACTAATTGTAGCTTTGTTAACTAAGTTGACAAAAAAAGTCAAATTTTAGTGGTTAGAAAAATATGAGAAGAGTTTCATGGAGTTGAAGAAAAGGTTGATTAAGGCCTTTATTTTGATAGTACATTTAGGGTCTAGTGATTTTACTGTGTACTATGATGCATCAAGGATTGGATTGGGTTGTGTTTTAATGCAGAACAGAAATGTGATTACTTATGCCTCAAGAAAGTTGAAGAAGCATGAGAAAAGTTACCCAACATGATTTAAAGATGGTTGTAGGTAGTGTTTGCTATTAAGATTTGAAGGCACTACTGTATGAAGAGACATGTGAGATATTTTCAGATCACAAGAGTCTTTAGTATATCATCCAGTAGAAAGATCTAAATTTGAGAGAGAGAAGGTGGATAAAACTATTAAGTGATTATAATCGCATGATTTTTAAGAGAGAGCAGGCACTACAATTAAGGCACTACCGTCCAACAGATTGTTTTCCTTCCAATCCCTCGGGTCAGTTAGTAGAGGAGTGTGATAAGAACAACATATCCAAAAATCAACATGATCCAACGGTGGATTCCAGAGATATGGTCACCAGAGCATTATTGGTTTTCTCCAAAATCTGCAGTTCTCTCTCTATCTGATTTTCTCTATTTTTTTTTAACTGGTGGCCTATTTGCAGTTTTATAGGCACCTTTTTCCATAATTACAATTTTTTTCCTCGTTCATGCCTTTATGTATTTTATTTTATTTTTCATGTAAACTATCTGGTCTATTTCTGCTTAAATCACTAATCTTTACCAAACTCCGATTGGTATGAGATATTTAACCAAGGTAGGAAAACATATTAATAGACTTCATGCAAACTTTCATCCCGATCTGACGATTGGATTATGAGCTCTGCTTCCTAATGTAAAATTGGTCAGTTCATGACTTTTTCGTCAACGATACAAATTTTCTTGTTCAATCTTCACATAAAATCATATCAATTTTTCTTCTAAACCTTTAAGGTCATTTTATTATTTTTGAATATATTCATTTTAGAATTTTTCATATTTATTTATTTATCAGGCTTATTACCGTTTCAAAATAATGTCAATGATTTTTAATCGGTGCTTGCACCTTCAATCCTACCCTTTTTATTGCACTATCCTTTATTATAATGTATTCTTTATTACCTCACTTATTTCTTAGAAACATTTTGTTATTTTCTCATTATTTTATCCATCAAAACACGTTACCAGTTTCTCTGTCCTTATGAATTCTAAACCAAAATTCATTTTATAGAAGTCACCCCTTCCATTTTATATCATTATTTATCTATTATTTCTAATCTTGGTTTCCATCACTTATTGAAATCATACCACTTTCAGTCTTACGTTTACATGAGGGTTTACACGTCTGCATATTTAAATTATAAATTTCCATGGTTTCACATATTTAATTATTTTTTTACGAATTATATATTATCCCTTTCCCTTAGTTGTTACCTTTAACAAAAGAACATAATTAATGTAATAATCCAATATGCAACCCACAATCATATGTTAAAGTGTATGTGTGAAAATGAAGGTTTAAGAATACTTATTTAATGAGTATATGAGCAGAATCAAACGATAACAATGCGAGAGTTTGTAAACCTGAATATTTCAATAAGTATTCTGATAGACTTTGATAATAATATTTACTAAAATGCATCTCAAGAGTTAATAAAATTCCTTCTTACTCGTCATCCTAATAACAGTTTTGTCAAATGGTTTTCATAATAGCAAAAAACAGTTAGTAAGTTAATTTGTTTTTTTAATGTCAACTACTACATTCCTCCCCCTAACCAAAACGAGACATTGTCCTCAATGTCCTCAGGTAGAAAGATAAAGTATAGAAGACATCACATGAAACACACTTAAACAAATATAAGAAAAAACAAAACAAAATAATATGCTATTAATAAAACCAAAAGACACAAGGTTTCACAAACGAAGGCTCAAATCCAATCTAAGCTTTTTACAGCTTTTCATAGCTGACCAATTTATACGACTTATGGAGGGAATAATTACAAGGATGAAAGATTGTAATTGGTCAATCAATTATTCAGCAGTAGCAGTAGAGATTATGATTTGTCGTGCCAAAGATGTTAGAAATTTCTGTTACACAACTTGATCAAGAAAAGACAACAAATTATCATAAAAACCATTAACATTTAACAAACCTATAGGTTTATGGTAAATGTGCAGTTGGGCT
>Ga0325411_1008155_pt1 | contig 11355 bp, 10 predicted proteins | sample PopdelMetagenome_13_FD_206181 | JGI IMG/M metagenome (GOLD analysis project Ga0325411, IMG submission 206181) | Populus deltoides microbial communities from Bellville, Georgia, United States - Xylem-PdIQD-R4 | ecosystem: Host-associated > Plants > Phyllosphere > Stem > Wood/Secondary xylem...
ACCAATTTTTATTTTTTAATATTTATGATGATCAATTAATTTATTTTGATAAATTAGTTCATTTTTAAATCATTATTTCAAATATTTCTTTACAGGTAAGTTATTTAATTTTTTTAATGCAGTCATATGGTTTTTATCCGTCCCGCAACGAATCTCAGTAACAAAACCTAGTTTTATCTAATAAACAAACTAAAACATTCAAAATATTAGTGTGTGTGAACATTTTGCTAGCGTTCACAGGGTACAACAAGTTCTCTCAAAATATAAACAAACAAGAAAAGGTTAATCATCATGTCATGAGCTTAATACTAACCACCTAACCTAGAAATGGCCAAGGATGAATCAGACCGTCAATACTACTACTGTGATCCCTGGATGAGCTAAATAAGTGGATCATCTCTCTTAAATTCTGACATGAACTATTGACTATTGAGGTGGTTGGTGATTAATAATTGGCAGTTAAGCTTTAAAAGAACACCTCAAACTAAAATCATGGTACATTACATTATTTCTGACACGATATCATAGTACAGTACTACACCTGGAGCACAGAAGAAATGACAACAAAAGTAGCTTTTCTTTCTTCCTTTGCGGTATTCTAACGTTAATATATATCATCCAAAAATGGACAAACCACAAGTGCAAAACTAACATGTCCGAATTCGTCGAGCTTTCACTCCTTTTGTTGATAAGGAAGTTGGTTGTGCAATTTAAGCTTTTTTGTTAAGAACCAGTGCTTGCTGTCTCTTGATAGGCCAATGAAACAAAGAAAAGGCCTATTGAAAGAGACTCTAGGGCTCTAACCCCAAGAGATTAACTAACCAAGCTTAAGTTTCTTGTTTTTGATCCTTCACTGTGGTTGACATTCCCTTGGAACAGATAAAAAATGAGTGTGTTGGTTTTGTAAGCATTTATCATCAACAATTACACACATTGTATCAGCATAAAGTTCAGCTGTACCGAGATTAGAGCAAGAGAGCTTCACACATTGAAGGGCCATGTTGAGTCGGTGGTTAAGATGAAGGGGCTTGATATTGAGACCATCCAACAACACTACAGTCTAAAGATATTAAAGGGTTTCCAATTAGAATCATATGTAAGTAAGATGGAGACAGAGTTGAGAGAAAACAGACAGAACAAAGAAGCTGACTTGAAGCTGCTTTTTCTGTTTTGTAAACATTTTTTTTTTTTTTGGCTTAAATAGGAATGTCCAAAAGGATGAAATCTTATAGTTGTTTATTGACATATTTATAGCTTCTGCCTGTTGATTGTAAATTTTTCCTCATTCCAGTAATCAAAATAAGGTTAATCCAAGGTATTAATCAAATTTTGTCAATTGTATAGAATATTTTTCTTATTGTCTATGCCAATGTGGTTAGCAATTTTCAATATAAAGATTGCACGAGGCATCTCTGCTACATAAAATATTCAATAAACATCTCACACCAAAGTTCCCAAACGATAACAGAACCATTGTGGTTGGAGCTTTGTAGGGATTGCTATGAATTCATTGCCAAGTTGTAGAAAAAGAGTTACTGTCGCCAGCTAAATGCTAAGAACGGCAAATTTTTAGTAAGGAAAGAAGCATGTACAAGCATGCAAAATGAAAATCGATACCTAAAAGTTCTCTATCACTGTTTCCAATTTCTTCTCCATCTCTTAAAACTACACTAAACCAGCTTTGGCTTTAACTATAATGGCTGCATAACTATTCAAAAGACAGGGCATCCCTTAACCACAATTCCTGGCGCTGTTGGACATGTAGCCAAAGGACAGTGATCAAGTTCTGCACCCCACCAACTCAATTTTTTGTCTGTGTTCTGCACAGCAAAGAACAATAGAACACCCATGAAAGCTGTCCCAGCATCCAATGCCGCAGACAGAACATAATTATACTTCTGCCACCAGCGCTTGCGATATCGGAAGACAAAGTAGTTGAAGATGGTTCCAGTGATAAGCCAGCTTGCAATGTTGGTGGGAGTAGCGGGTGGCATTCCAGCAAAACCATAAGATATCACTGGAATGTTTATCAATGCAATCCATTTCTTTTCTGGGAACATTTTGCTCAGTACCCAAAAAGGCACTGGCAAGAAAGCTCCAATGAGGAACAGCCATACCAAGTTCCTGTAGAGGCCACCAGGTCCGAAGAGCCTTTTTGGTCCAATGAGGCCCCAGATTACAGAAGCATCGAAAGTAACTCGGTACTTAGGACAGGTCCAAGGACTGTTGGAATCTTGCGAATCAACATCACAGATATTTTCAATGTTCTCCAGCATCCACCACGCAACTGCAAGATTGACTGTACCGGCAACTAAAGTTCCCACAAGCTGAGGAAAACACAATTTATTTTTTTAATAATCCACACAACCAGGACAAAAAAAAAATTCAAATGCACAACTGCACAAGTTTCTGTATCACAATACCTGAGCTACATACATGCACCGTGGTGGAATTTTCATGTAGTGTCCAAGTTTAAGGTCAGATAAAAAAGAAAGAGCATGGACCGTGCTGATTCGTCCATAAATCTTGAAAAGCAGGTTTGCAATTGGTTGTCCTGGTAGGACGTATCCAATCATGAACTGTGCTATTATGTCGTAGCCAGGTTGCTGCAATGCAAACACAACATTATGACGTCAAAAGAAAAAACTTCACATTGAATTTGCCTACACATCGAAAGCAAAGTTTGCTGTGTCTAACAGGCAGAGAAGAGAGACAGAAAATTAATAAAATTGGCGATACCTGGTTGGTAGTTGCTTGAATAACCCCAATAGGAAGGGTAACAAGCCAAGCCAAGCCAAAGGCAAAGAGCATACCCCACCATGGCAGCTGCACAGTTTCTTTCCAAACAAAAGACATTAACAATGAGAGGAAAACACTCCCTGCTAACAGAATATAGAACCACCAGTCGGGAACTTCTTTGTAAGCTTTCATCAATTTTGCATGAACATCCAGTTTCACATTCTGCATTGCTTTCCTACTTTGCTTCCAAATATCCCTGGACAATGGAAACCAAATAATGCCATTTATTAAGATCCAGTAAAAAGGGCATCTACATTTATATTATCAGCGTGTGGAAGTCCATGATAGGAACCAGGCTACCTTCCATTAAACAGCGCCACATGGGTGAGAGTTGCCGTGAACCTTGCAAATCCTGATCCAATCGACAGGGCAAATAGAGGACTAAGATAAAGCTTGCTGTAGCTATCATAAGCAGGAATGTTAAGTTGAAATTCTGGGGTCAGGATCTTTGTAGTATCATATTTTTGCCCACTAGAAGTGAACAGCTGATTAGAAAATATTGGAAACTTCCGAGCATCAAAAGTGTTATACTTCCAATAACACACAGGGACTATAATGTAGATGAACATAATAAAGCCAACCGCAACATTGACAATGGAAGACCAGGGAGCAACAAGGGGGCTGCCATGGTAGGCCGAAATCCCAGCCCAATCAAGAGTGAAGGCACCAACACCAAGGCCATGGTATCCTGACCCTATTTGTTGAGCTGTCATGTTGTGAGGCCATGCCCAGCAGACCCACGAGAAGAATGTCAAGATTGGGAACAAGTAACCAGGGACTGCGTAATAGAAAAAGCTTGCTGTCATGGCAATGAGGAAGAATCGCATCCTAGTCATGCCTTTACTTTTCGGCTCCTTTTCATGCAGTGCTCTGTAGAGACAAAATGGTTAGCATATGACAACATTATTGCCAAAAACTAAGGGCAAGCTAATCAAATATGGAAGTTCGAGCTTCACCAATGACTGAGGAATATGATCCCTAGCAAACTCATGACAAGCAATACAAATTAAGAAGGAATTTCACCCATAAGTCATGAATTTTACCCATAAGTCATGACAACCAGCACAAACTAAGTTCAATGTTTATAGTATTACGCACTCTGTCCCCTGTGGAATATCACCCATAAGTCAAGGAAAGCTACAAAACAGATTCTTAACCAGTGAACATGCACTTGTAATCATATACCAACAAGATAAAGTTATTCAACTAGAATTATTCTCATGTTCAACTCTATTATGAAAAAAAAAAAAAAGTAAATTGCTCGAGTTAATTTCACTCCACACATTACAACATGGAGAGAATTCTGCAATGTCCTTTTTTAGCCTCTGTTTGTTTTTATTTCTAGAAATATTCTCACATGCGTTTTCAGTGATGAAATTTGAACCACAAAACAGTCTTTGAATCATATTTTTCAAACTCGACTAAAGTTTTGGGTTATCAGATCAACAGGTCATCTAGTTAATCCGTGAGTTATCAGGTCATTTATTTTATTAAAATCACATAGCTTCGTTCTTTTATTTTAAAAAAAATATTGAAGTTGACACAGCTATGTCTGTCCAAGCCAATCAAGAAGTCACTACAAACTCAGAAGTAAACCTAGAAGTAAAAACTGAAGAGACTCGATTAAAATATGGGATTCCAATATTCTTTTCATCAACCAAACAGATCATTTAGAAAAATTGAAGGGAAAGTAGAGGCCTGGTAGTAGAAAACACAGACCTGAACAGAGAAACCTGAGCAAGATTGGAAGGCCACCACATCTCTACAGGATAAACCAGGTATCTCCTTAGCATCCCAGCCCATCCATATCCCAATATCTGCAAATCAAGACCCAGAAACAAAGGAGAAAAAGGAAATCAAAACAATCAAACACACTGTTTCACTTCCTTAAAAAAACAGTACTGTTTAGCCAAAAAGAAGAAAGAAGAAATATTTCATCTTCACCTGAGTAGTCAAGACTATGAGCAGCCCACAAAGAAAACTCAAACTCTGCCTATAATAAGCCTTCATAACAGTAATGGCACCAATAGAATAAGCATCACCACCACCATAAGAGACACCGCAGTTCGCAAAAATAGTGATAATCACATGTTCTTTCATATTAAAAGGCCCTGGATTCAAACTAAAACTCCACCCCAAAATCCTATAATCTTTCGTAGGCAAAGTCTTAGCCATGAACTTGCCAACAGGCAACACAGCAATTTGCATAAGAATGGCAGAGATAGTAAGTGGCTGTGTACGGTAAGTGAAAAAAGTGTTCAAGAAGATAAGTATTACGCATGAAGTTAAACCCAGAAACCATGCACGAAAAGTCAAGACAGGAAGTGTTGGATCGTCAGTTTCAGGCACAACTAAAGCCACTTCTTCAACAGGACATCTTTCATGATGTTCTGCTGATGAATCTAACCGCAACCCATTTGTGTGTTTTCCATCAGTACTCTCTTGACTTGCCATTGCTGACCAATAAAGACACAAACTGTAATAAAAAAAATCCCTTCTTTTGGGCCCTTCTCTCTTACTTCAGAAGAAGTGAAGAGAAGACATGGGAGTTTCCAACTCAAAGTCGAGTACTTTGGTTCTCAGGCTGGTTGAAATATATAGCAACGAGTGAATATTTTTGGGGGACAAGAATAGCCTTTGGAAAATAGGGTTTTTACCATTTTTAGAATGGTAAAAAAGATAATTTCTTGGGTCCTCTGGCTTGATACAGCATGGAATGCTGGCTTGATCACTGACTTATGTGATAACTATATATTATCCTCTTGGAATTTTTGTCAATCAATAGGAGATTTATTTTAGTTAATTAGCGCTCATTTATAATTCCAGAGAGCAGTAATCATCACTTGGACGCTCGCATTTATTAGGGAGTCAATGATTAATATAAAATATGGCCACTGATTAATTAATTCCATAAATATATAGATTTTACAAGATATTAATTCTCTTTAGACAGGAAAAAGGAAAAAAAAATACTGATGGCCGATGCATGCGTGGAGACCACATGTCAAGAACGACAAGGCACGCGCACGCTTTTGTCTTGGTCCTAGAGAGTGCCAGCGTGGTGGACCACGTGGAATTGTTGTGGGTCCTACTTGGAATGTTACTGTGTTCGGTAGGGGGGCCATTCCTCTGGTGACTAACGGTGCCACGGAGGAGAAAAGGTTGTGCTTCGCCCATGGTCTTTGGTGGCTTCCACGTGTCAAACATGCCAACGTTGGAAAAGGGAACGATCAAAATTACTTGCAATAGATAGCTTATCTTAAACCTTATTGCCGTATAAAAATAAAAATACAAAAAAAGAAATTATTTCAAAAATCATGCAAAATGGATAGCAGAGGAGATAGGAGCGGTTGACAGCTGTTCTGAAAAAAATAAAAATTTATTTTCATCTCTTCAATCAAATATATTTTAATCATTTTTATTCTGGAATACTACGTGCCATATTTATTTTATTAAAAAAAAAAGAAAATATAAAAAAGTAGCTGGTAACCCAACCATCCCAATGAGTGATTTTGCCTAGTTTTGTCGAGCATCAAGACTCGAGACCTAGGTGGTCCTTTTGACACCATTGGAAGTGAACCAAAGCGAAAGGCCGGTGGTGCATCTTTGCAGCTGACGGATCGAGAACTATGGACCGATCAATTTTTCTCTAGTGGAGGATCCAGGGACCCGTGGCTCCTATGGCGTTGACCCATGCTCTGGATTCCGGCCCCCTCAAATTAACCAGCAGCCTTCCAATTTAAATTGATCTATTTTTGATGATATCCAAGGTCTTTTAAGAACTTAAAACTACAGTAGAGACCCAAGAATTCCTAAATTTTCTCCTAATCCATCAATATAAGAAGCTTTTACGAAACCCTATTTTATTTCCCATTTCGTGCATGATTCTAAATTTGTAGTTCCTTTTTTCTTTTTAGAATTAGATTGCAGTTCAATTAAATAGCAATATATATATATGTTCCTAATTTCTTTTCACGAGACTCCCTAACTTTGATTATAAAAAAAATCTATGAGAACAACAAGAAAGTTAAACAAAGAAAACGGGGAACATCGATCGTGATTATAAATGCCTTAGGTTGCCTCTTTTTTACCAAGAAAAAGATATGTTTTGGCTTGGTTTTATTGGTGCATAAAAAGAAGTGTAATTTCTAAATTGCAGGTAGGTTTATTTCCAATCATACTCGGGGGTATTCACATTGAAAAACAAAAACAAAAACAAAAAGATATCAGACAAAAGACCTGCCATCTAGATCTACCATACCAAACAAAAAACAGTGGGCTCACGGCTCACCTTCCAATTTCAAGTTTAAGGAACTTGTTACCCTTATCCCCCCAAGTATCTTTCAACAAATCCATGTTGTTTTGATCCATCCGCAGGTCCCATGATTTAGGCATCCACTAAAGCTTCTCTCGTTCTCACATCCCTAGCTAGGACTAATTAAAAAAATGAACTCACGAGGGTCCATGATTGAGAATTTATGAGTAGCGGATATATAATACGGTTTATATTTTATCTAAAATATATTTAAAAGTGTTTAGTTAATTAATATACTTTTTAATTTTATATGTATCCATTTCCTCTTGAAACCCTCATAAAAAAAATGTAAAATTTATATATTTATTTTTTCAAACTATAAACACACAAAAGATTACTATATATGTTAATGGGAGATCACATTGAAACATAAGTCCAACGTGCCACCAGATTTTCGCCATGTGCTTAAGTACTCTCTCAACTTTTTGATTATGCACTCGTAGCCATATATTGCATCAATATCCCATGCCATGCCCACAGCGAGTGTGACCTAACATGTCCCATTATAACCTGTCGTGTGCTCTGCCCAAGTCTTCCTTCTTTAAGCTCCTAGCTAGCTAGTCAAAAGTGATCATAAATCTAGTGGCTTTGTGGTCCGATGTATGGTTACTGTTTCCCTCTTGGATGTTATGTTGGAAACCCCCCACCTTTGAGTGTGTGTCATCCTCAGCTATGTAATTGTTTGACACCAAATCCCTTTCACTCGGAAATAATAAATACACGCCAATATTTCATGTGCTAAATTGATTGCTTTGCTTGCATTTTTTTTAGTTGTTATCATATTCTTGGATTAATTTTCACATATTATGAACTGGGTTACTTGTATGTATGGTGTGCATTCATAAGAAATTGTGTTGTTGCGATCCTTTCTTTTCTTGAATTCGGAATCCAGATACCTTGAGGAACAAACCCATTTTCCACATCCAACAACTTGAGAATTTGCTAGGTTGTTTTAAGGATTTGCTGCTAGCTAGATTGCTCTTGTCTTGGATCATGCGGGCGGCACATGTTAGTGTATTTCTAATAAAATCATGTGTTTGAGTGGCCGCTTGCAGTTTGTGCACTGTGGATGGAGATGAAGGCATTCGAATGGGAAAGCCGCCCCTTCACATCAAGAACAAATGCAAGCAAATAGTGTCCTCGTACATAAGAATTTCCAAATTTCTCAAGTAAAAATTCAAGGACCACACCGACTTGGTCACATTTTTTTCATATGATTACAATCTCATATGAATTAATTGCATATGACATCAAGTATTGTGCTTGAATATCTTATTACCATACCATATTATACATGGCAAAATTGCTTGCATTATTATGATTAACATTAGCTAAACTAATTTAAAGGTTCACGAAAAGGGCAATCTTAATTATTAGCTACATAATAGAGCAAGCATTAGGGTTTTCATCGCTGAAAAATTCAGGAGCATAAGCATACTGATCAGAGTAATACTTTGATGGCCAGTATTCACTTTTCTTGATATCTGGTTTCTTATCATCCCCTTCCTTCTCTTCTTCTCCTTCTTTCTTTTCTCCTTCTTTTTCTTCCTTTTTCTCTTCTTTCTTCTCTTCTTCCTTCTTCTCTTCTTCCTTCACTATGGAAGCTTGCTTTCCAGTCTTCTTGTACACATCATCCACCAGCTTCGATGGATCAACCACCCCTTTTACTATTACTTGACCATTGGCTAGGTCTGTTTCTACTGACTCTACACCTGCATGAATATTGCGAAGTAATTACTCAATGTTCAACTTGCTCTGGGATACATGAATATTATGGGGAATTAGCTCTAATTAACTCCCATATTATGGAGGGAAAAAAAGATTTTGAGAAGAAAATAATCCTATTTGATCACTATACATTGCTTATATCAAAAAATAAAATAATCAGTTGTTCTGAGTAATTAATTAGACGTCGACCTGTTCAAAGTAGCAAAAATGATGATAAATCATGTCAGATCGATACTCTTGTGATGTAATCTCAAGCTCAATGAACATTCGGATGAAGAAATATCCATTAAAAAAATTTGTGAAAAATATCAATATATGTTGTAGTACTGTATGCGTTACCGTTCGGAAAAAATCATAGAAATTGATGGTACATTGCAAGATGATTGAAGGTGAAATACCTTTGATCTTTCGAATTCTCTTTTGTACCGATGGAGCACATGCTTCGCAATGCATTCTAACGTTCAAGACCACTGTTACAACAGGAGGAGGCTGCAGCCACCACATTGCAATTAAAAATATAGCCAGGATATACAAATATAAATAATTCTTAGCTTGGGGTAGTGCTAGCTCATCTAAAAGCAGGAATTAAACCAGTTTTTGAGAAAAGTTGGAAACCTTTTTTTTAGCCTTTTTGAACATTTTCTTTTTTTCTTAAATTAACAATATTTAATAACTTTGGTGCAACTTAAATAGCATTTAGCTGTTTTTTTTATATAAAAAATAAGTGTGGATCAATTCTGACTCTTGTCTTGTTTTTATTTTCAAGAGGGGGTGAATGCCATGGTGGCCATAAGAAGCCAAGGGGCTCAATACCCAATAAGAGTGAGACAGAAACCACCAAATTCCATTAAACCCATCCTCGAGACACCTGCTTATGCCGCCCAAACAGTTGATTTATAAGATCCATTAATCTCTGTTAACATGTGATGATTTTGCTAACAATAACAAAAGGTAATCATAAGGAAATGGGCTCTTCTCCTCCCTCGGATGCTCTTGCTCTTACAAATCCTTAAGACAAGCTGGAGAGATTATCACATAATCTTTAAGCAAGAAAACAAAACAAAAAAAAAACTCTGAGCATTAGGCCCATAACAATAAATTTGAGGACGTGTGGGGTCAAAACCCTAAATGGTCCATCTCTTTCCTTGCGAAATGTGCCCCATATTGCTGACTTGTTTTGTTACTTTCATGTCAGCATTGAAAGAGCAGTCACAAGATTCACTGTAGGCAAGTGGGTAAAGTTTAGAAAGGGCCAAAATAACTTCTTGCTTTACAGCACTATCAAGTTGAAGCCAACCCTAAGGTCGAAGGCTCAAGACAGGATTATCAACCCTAACTTTGGTTGGTCATAAATAGAGAGTTAGGGCTTACTTTTAGCTGTGTGGAAGAATGCGGTAAGCATAATTATAGTATCTTTTGAAATTTTTACCTCATCCTTTTTCTCTTCTTCCTTGGGTGGATCTTTGTTTTCTTCTTTGTTCTCTTCGGGTGGCTTTGGCAAGGGTGAAATTAGCTCCACTTTCCTCCCATTTTTCTTTCTCAACCTCTCACATACCTTTATGGGGTCTGCTTTTTTGCCTTTCACCACCACCTTGCTTGCTTTGCTATCTGTGGTTACTTCCTCCACTCCTGTGACCCAACATTCACTCAGGAAATGTTAGAAACTCCATGCTTTTAGACTGGGAAATGCAGGTTAATTACGCTGCAGGTGAAACCGTGTTTCCAAACAGGCATTCGGTGAAACCCGCGTTTCATTCAATATGAAAGTATTAAGAACACAATATGCACTGATTTTTTTAAAGAAAACTCGCTAATTATATTCTAGATTTTCTTTAATTAAGATAGAGATGCTCATAAAGGTGTTAGTTAATATGAATTAACTCTTTTTTCCCTCTCTTCAAAGCTTTTTTTTAATAAAAAAAAAACAAAGAAAATCAGTACTTGATGTCACAGGAAAGAAAACAACTATACTGCATCAATTAATTAATTTATAATATTCAATTTTAACCTTAATTAGGTGTATAAATTTGTTTTAAGAAAATCCCTCTATGTCTCTCTCCTAATTAAGAAAAATTTCTAAATTTAGAGGGTGGAGCATTCAATAATATGGTTGATCAGTTAAAGGTGGTAAAGAAAGAACACCTTCAAATCCTTTTAAAGCTCTTGCAACTTTCCTAGCACAAGCTTCACAATGCATATCAACCTTGAGCACAATCTCTGGAGGCTCTTCTTCTTTCTTTTCTTCCTTCTTCTCTTCTTCCTTAGCCTCTTCCTTCTTTTCTTCCTCTTTTTTCTCCTAACAAGGAAAATAACCACCCCAAAATCATCATACGAGAAACCTAACATATTAAGTTGCACTTGTTCTATATATTAAATAAAGAAATCTTTGTACAGACATAAAGAATAAGAGAAGGGAAAACAAAGAAACTTACTTCACCCATTTCTGAGATGATTCTCAAGTACTCTGCACTTCAGAAGCTATTGACAAATGGAGTTACTTATGCATACACACA
>Ga0325411_1008160_pt1 | contig 11350 bp, 9 predicted proteins | sample PopdelMetagenome_13_FD_206181 | JGI IMG/M metagenome (GOLD analysis project Ga0325411, IMG submission 206181) | Populus deltoides microbial communities from Bellville, Georgia, United States - Xylem-PdIQD-R4 | ecosystem: Host-associated > Plants > Phyllosphere > Stem > Wood/Secondary xylem...
TTATCGAGACTGTATCATTCAGTTATCTATTGGCATTGCTGTACAAAATCAAACCGTTTGCTGAACAAACCTTGAAGGATTCTTGTATTGCTCTCACCTGTAATAAAAACAAGTTACATGTCGTGTTCCCAATAATTGGAGCTGTTGTTAACGCACCATGGATCCAGAGTAGGACCATGGTATTGATAATCGTTAATCATCAATTTGTTTTCTTTTAAATAGCCTCTGGAAATGGTTTAATGAGAAAGCAGCCACATTCACCTACAGCTTGCCGAACCTTCATTACAGAACTGGGGTACCAAGACCTTTCCTATGAATGGAAAGCACTGAGCTGATCAGGGGGTGAATGGAAAGCATTGATGCTTGGCAACAAAATTTAATGTTACTGACGCTGTGAGGCTTTCATTTTCATAGGAGCTCAGGCTGCTAAAAGAACATTTTCTTTTAGTTAAAATCTGCAATCTTCGAAGTTCAAGCACATGCATGATGAGCTGAGTTGATTTTTTTTTTCTAGTGTTTTCTAATTGGTATTTTCCCTTGAAAAACTTAATGACCCCAAGAGAATGAAAATGAGAAAAAAAATATTAATCTCCAATCACATGATTGAAATTTGGAATAACCTAATAAATTTTCTACTTGGAAATCTTCAAGTAATCTTATTTATATACGAACATTGACAATAAATTATCATAAACGTACAGGTACTGAAAACCTTTCATAAATTTTTCCTCTTCTTAAGGTTCTCAAGCAAAAGATTAACAAGGGGACTGATGGAATCTATATATTGAAATTCCAGAGACAGCTCTGCATAGCTGACTCTGCCTTCTAACTTTCTGAACTGCTCTCATGCCTTCAAGCCCTTTGCGTTACTGTACAGTTGATCAATGCAGTCCTACACACAATGATATTGGAACATCAAATCACAGATGATGTTAGAATACCTGAATGTTTGACAAGTAAAATCTGTTTAATAATTCAATTAACAGGCTAATTTTGTACTAATTTGGCAAAAGACAGAACAAGGCAAACCTTGTAACATTTGAGTAATTGTGGCCTCTTGAGCTTGAATGTTGGAGTTATCAGGTCCCTCTCCATATCAAATGGATGTGGCTCCAAATGAACAGCTTTTAACATTTCAAATCCTCTAAGCTGTGCCAATATCCTATGTGTCAGTTGAGGAAACATAATTAAATGCAATTAGAAAGACGTGATAGAGCCAGGTCTGAACATACGTTGTTTGTTTTACCAATGCTATTGAGCTCATCGAGTATATATTTCCTTGCATTCAGATTTTTGCATAACGATTTAAAATCATCAGTCTCGTTATGGCTTGCAGCCCAATCCTCAAGTGCCTGTCTGTCAGGGACAACTACAGCAACAAGAAATGATTCGAAACTGTTTCCATAGACCCAAATCTGTGCACCAGAAAAAGTGAGCAACTGATAGATTAGAAGAATGCAGAAACTTGTGGTATCTGTAGTGCTAGTATATAGATCATTAGCAGCCTGATTATTTGTAATATTCTATGAATATGGTTTCCATCCTATTGGTTCTACATACCGATGTTATATGAGGGCATCGCAGGTAGACATTTTCAAGGTTCTCTGCAGCAACGTATTCACCTTGAGATAGCTTAAATATGTTCTTTTTCCTGTCAATAATCTTCATTGCTCCATTGGGTTGCCATTCTCCAATGTCACCTGCAATAGTTTGAAGATCATGCCTATTCACGGTAAAGAAAAAAAATGGTCCCAGGTAGTTGAGTACGATTCCAAGATAAGCCACACATGTCCATTGAAAGCAGCTTTCTTATCATCTTCAAATTAAAGATCAAGGAAAAAAAAGGCATCACTTATTTTTACCTGTATGAAACCATCCATCAACGAGGACTTCATTAGTTAGATCTTCTCGCTTGTGGTAACCAGAGAACAATGTGCTTCCCCTCAGGCAAATCTCTCCCCTTGGAACACTGGATAATGCATCATATCCCATCTCTGGCACAGACTCGAGTCTTGATTCAATGGTTGTCATGGGCACTCCAACAGTTCCCACCATGGGATACACATTGCCTATGGATGTGAAACAGCCCCCACAACTTTCAGTGAGACCTATCACCCAGAACCATTCAAAAGTAAGTAGACGGAGAGTAGTCCAGAGAAAAATGTAAATTACTTCAATGCATTGGATGCAGCACTGCAGAATATAGGCCTTTCCTGGAGACTAGAATCAGATTTTAAATTCATCACAAGAAATCAAGGGAAGAGATATTAGATGAAGAGATTTATGTTAGCAAAAATTTGATTTTCAATTTGAAACTTGTGCTAAGTTTAATGCCAAGATTATTTAAGATTGCATGAATATGAATCGATGCATATCTTTCACAATCACAACAAACTTGAGCAGAAAAATTATTGTATCGTACCATATCCCTGTGATAAAGTAGAACAGGATGTGACCCTCAAAAACTCCTCTACATGCTTAGGCAAAGGAGCAGCACCAGATAACAAGATACGTACTCTCCCCCCTAGTGCTTGCTTTGTCTGCCAAGATCAACACATTTTAGATTGCATAATCGAAGTTTAAGACAGGACTAAAGGGTACACTGGCCAACCTTATCGAAGACAAGCCTGTCCAGGAGGGGTGCTGCTTTCTCTTGTGGAATTCCCTTCTCTAGATAACCCAACTTGCTGCCAACAGCTTCTTAATTAGTCTTACACTAATTACACAGACGATAACATCCAAGTGATAAACATTACGAACTTACTAGTTATAGGCAAAATCAAATAACTTCTTCTTTAATCCACCTCCAGCTGAAACCTTAGCAAGTGTTCCTTCAAGAAGAAATATTAGAGTTAAATACATGGAATAGCAAAGACATACAATCTACATATCTAAAACAATATATACGTATCCAGTTATAATTGTATACAATACCAGTATATATGCGGTCATAAACTCTAGGAACCCCACAAAATATACTTGGCTTCAGTTCTTGGATGTCCTCCATCAAGTATCTTACATCCTATGAGCAGAATGCAAGACCAACCTCAGTACATACAATTCAAAGGTGATATGTTTAAAGATAATGGGAAAATAAATAAAAACAGAAGGCAAGGAGTCATTGCAAGAAAAATTGATTCTTCATCTTACCCCTCGCCAAAATCCTATTGAGGCAACTTTGTAGATGCAATAGGTCTCAATTATTTGATCATATACATGGGCCAAGGGTAGGAAAGAGAAGTATGAATCTTCTTCTGCAGCCTATAACACAGAAAACCCAATATCAGATCATTGCTAAACTATCAACACGTAAAATCAAGGCATTTGGCCCGTAGAGGGCAACTACTCTGTTTCCTAAGACAGAATTCTAGGAAATATCAACTTTGTAACTTTAGGGGGTTAATTTGAAAACATATTATGTGTTTAGTTGTTCACCACTCTGTCTGTCAGAAAAAGTAGCTGGTCCACAGACAATACTTCTGCCATAAGAGCCCCGTTGGTTAGGACGACACCTTTTGGTTCTCCTGTTGTTCCACTAGTGTACATTATTGTGCAGACATCAGTCTTCTGTTTTGGAGGTAATTCACAATCCAAACTCCCCTGTAAAAAGATGGGCAGTATGGCAGAACTCTTATAAATCCAACTTGAATGACTGCTATGACATCAAGGATCAATTAAACGTAAAGAGTTAAATGATCAATTATGAAAGAGGAGAAGTCAAGGTCAACACCATACCAACTGAGGAAATTCTTCCCATGAAAAGCAAGATACCCCTAGTTCATCGGCTTCCTTCTTTTGCATGTCAGAAATATTTCCAAAGCTGACAATAGCTGAACAGAGAGAATCACAGTCAATTGTTACTCTAGAGTATCCTCTCAAAACTTTCAAAAAAGAGGACCTTTTATTAGTCTTTGGACCTACTTTTTAAATTTGAAGAGCAATTTGGAAGGCAAGATAGAATCTGCAAAAAGAGCAGCAATTGTGTTAAACAAACAACACATTATATATCATTTATTAAAGTTCTGAAAAGATCAAGATTCCACTCTGAGATATAAGAACATCAATTCCCAATTTAGATAGAATGATAACGTACAGAAGAGAGCTTGTTCTCTTGGACAAAGGCTATTGAAACTTCAGCATGATTGATGATGAACTCCACAGCATTAGGCCCTGTGATTGTTAAACCAAGTTACGCAGTGAGAATTCAACAGGTCATTCTAGAAGTGAACTGAGACTAATTGAAGAATAAAAGGAAGCAATACCAAGAGTGTCATAGAGTGGTACATATGTTATGGCCTGGCTATTGCAAGCCTGAGAAAGACCAGACACAAATACATGAAATTTAACAAGTTACGATCCAGTTTCCTTGTGAAAAACTTCAAAAATGACCAGTACTGTTAAATGCCCGCTAAGCTCAAAGAAAAAGGGTGAATTGTGTCTGGTATGACACGTAGAATTTACCTCCATAGCAGTGATCCATTCTGGGCAGTTGGAACCATATATACCGCAACGGTCTCCCTAGTAATGAAAATCCAACGTTTCCAAGTTGATTACTTACATTAATCATTAGGGGAAAAAAACAGTTACTATCACCAAATTATGAAGCGAATAGTCTAAGTTTTGAACTTACAGGATTGACACCGCGTCTCCTCATTGCGGAACCCATCCTCATGGCAGAATCATAAACCTCTTTGTATGTCAGCCACACATAAGGACCCACCTGCTAGTTTGTGTCAAGGACTTTTCAGTTTCCACTACGGGAAATTCATTCATGTCTCTATGATATCTTCTAGTGATCGAATTACATGTGATCAATGAAATAGTACCTTGGAATCAATGACTTGCCGCCTACCTAGCATTTTGTTTTCAGGGTTCTTGAGAGCAGAATCACTTCACACCATCAACAAAAAAATTCATCAAATTCAAAATGATTGAACATGTTCTTCACAGGACAGAGATATTATAGTCCAATTTTATGAGAAGTAAACACGATGTCAAATGGCCTATTAGCTCAGTTGGTTAGAGCGTCGTGCTAATAACGCGAAGGTCGCAGGTTCGAAACCTGCATGGGCCAATCATTTTTTTTACTTTATAATTGATCAAATGCCCCCCCTACTTTTCAAAGTTAGATCTATCAAACCCTCTATTTATTTAGGTCCAAAAAAATTGACCCTTTTTCTTGCAATTAAAGGCGATTTGATATCCTCCACTCAATTTTGTCACAAAACAATCGCCCTTAGTTGACAATTTAAAATTACATGATTTGATATGATCAAATCGCCCTTAGTTAGAGGGTTCATGCATGATTTTTAAGCTTTTTTTTTTTTTTCCTTCAAATTTTGTCCCTTTTACCATGGACCTGGAATTATAACAGCAAAATTCTCAACAAGCAAAGGGGCAAATGTGAATAATAATAATAAAAAAAAAAAAACAATTCGTTACATGAAAAAGCTCGCTTCAAGTTATCATCGTGTGCCTAAGAGACGTTAAAAAAAACATTCGATCTGAGTCTGGGAATGCATAACCGAAACCAAAATGCATGAAAAACGCCTCTCTTTCTTCAGTTTTCCAAAGCATATTCATTTTCAAGAACCAAAGAAGAAGAGAATCAGGTAATGTCAATCTGCATGTATGCTTAACAGACAGCAATACCATAATTGAACATCTCTTTAACATAAATGAGAAACAAAAGGGTGATATGATTTATACCTAAAGAACTGCCAAGGAGACTCTAGTCCTGCAGGCAAATCCATGAGGCCATCTTTGGCATAAATGGACCTGTAAACAGGCCCTGCTGATGGTTTTCCATCACTTGCAGGTCTTGATTCTTCAACTTTTACGATGAATTCCATTGACATTGTGTGATCCAAACGAAAGAACGGCAAGGGTTTCAAGAACTAATCAAGCCAGCTGGTTATGACAGAAGAAAAAAGAGGGGGGCAGCAGGAGATGGGAGTTATAGTGATGTTTGTGATAAGATTTCTTGTTGAATTTAACAAATGTGTGGAAAAGAGAGAGGTGAGAAGAGGTGGTGGGTTTGTTGAGCTGCTGCAATAAATTCTTGCATTACTAGCAGGGGCAATCATCTGACCAAATTTTATTGCTGTTTTTAATTATGATTTCTCTTTGAACTGTTCTTTGTAAGTTACTTGCAACCTTGTTTATTATGGTAGTGATGGGCTGGCCCCCTCCCTCCAACCCCATGAAATTAACCTGTTTTATCATGCTGATTAATACTCCTGTGATCTTGATGGGCTCCTTGATTGACTCCTAGAAGGCTAAGGTTCAGGGCTGCTAAAAGCTTGATCGATAGGATAATAAGTTTAATCGGTGCTGTAATTGTTAATCTACATGTAACATGCTTGATGGTCTAATCACGCCTTTCAATTCTTGGCAAAAAGGACTGCTTTAAATTGGAATTATATTCCATCAATCATCTCGGCCAGGTCAAGCTTTATTTATTTATTTATTTATTTATTTTAATCATGAATGTCGAAATAAATGTTAAAAACACAATGATAATCCTCGACCAGTACTCTTTGATAGAATTGGCACAACAAAAGTCTCTTCCATTGCAGAGTTGCGTGAATTTCCTTTTTTGGGAGGGGAACCTGAGATAATATTGAAAATAATTATTTTTTTAATGTAATTTTATTTGAAAATATATTAAAATAATATATTTTTTATTTTTTAAAATTTATTTTTAATACCAACCTATAAAAACTGCCGAATTGCAATTAAAACTATCTACCTACCTTTTCGGCTACCCCTGACTCCCTGCTTCGGTTGTATAATGAGCCGAACAACACCATTCGATATTGTTGTCGAATCCGAGAGATTTGTTTTTGGATTGCAATTAAACCCAGATAGATTTTACAAGGCTAAACTATAAAGAAAATCTTTTCATAATTTTTGAACAATATAAAATCAATTATAAAATAATTTGTAAAGTTGTTTAGATGGTAGTTAAATTGACCTTAGGCTAAAAAAAAAAAAGAAAAAATATGATCTAAAACAGACTTCACAGCTTAAAAGGCACGAGGTGAGATGAAAAACAAAGAGATGGCTGCAATTAGATAGGAAAATAGAGGGAGATGGTTGGATTTGATAAGAGTTAGAAAGGTAGGTGTTGATCACTTCATCCACCCGTGATAATCGGTGGCTTCCATTGAAGAAAACACAGACAAAAAGCGAGTTCGTAGTTGGTAGGTCGGATGCAGACAATTGTGATTAATGCAATTTAACGAAACAAGAGGCGAGGCCATTTATGGATGTTTACATAATTAAAAGTTATGTAATAACGTTTATTTTTTAAAAATTATTTTTAATATTAATATATTAAAATGATTAAAAAATATTAAAAAATAAATTTAAATCAAAATTATTTTTTAAAATTTTTTTAAACACGGTTTGTGGTTTGTACTGCGTCCCGAATGATATTTATGTCTTCCCAACTCACTCAACTCTTCTTTTACTATTTAATAATCTGCTTGTTTTTTATTTTAAAAATATTTTCAAAAAAGAATTAAATTTTTTTATTTTTTGTTTTAAATTAGTTTTTATATATTTTTAAATCATTGTATCAAAAATAAAATTTAAAAATAATAATAATATTATTATTTTAATATATTTAAAAATAAAAATATATTAAAAAATAATCAGTATCATCTTATCACGTGAAGTAACTTTGTATGGTTTAAATTCGAAGCATGGAGGTGGGTGGGGTCTTTTATTTGAATTTTTTTTTTCTTGAATTAAAAGTGATTGAAAACGGTGGCGTTACAAGCAAGTCCATTTGTATAAACTCATAGATTGCTTGAGCATGGAAAGTCTTCTGACAACATGCCAGTGTCTCCCGAAAGGAAAGGTAAAGAATTTATGTTAGTGTTTTGTAATGCGGTGGCTGGTTGATGATTTTTAAAGTAATTTTTATTTAAAAATATATTAAAATAGTATTTTTTGTTATTTTTAATATTAACAAAAAAAAATCTAAAAATATATAAAAAATTAATGAAGCACGGGTCCTACCGCATCACCGAACAGCCCTTAGGCGCAGCATCAGAAAGTTAATCAGGGGATAAGCAGAGTCATGAATTTCTTGCTGGTGGATCGTTCGATTGTGTGAGAACTTGAAAGGGCCCAGAACGAGCCTTTCCTGGGCCTAGAAACATCTGAGCTCAAATAGGGTCATTTTGGAGATGGGGTATAAAATGCAAATTCCTTGTTTTGCCTCTTCTTAGCTTCTGTTCAAGCTCGCACTGAGAAGTGGGAAAAGTATAGCTTGGGACCATCTTTTTACGGGGCTTGAGGGTATAGGTTTCTTTAGTGGGCCTGCTCACAGTGTGTGAAAATGAGGGGTAACACCTGGCCCAAGACCGAATCGAAAAAGGCCTCAGTCTTCCGGGCCTTTGAAAAACCCAAATCGAGAAGTTTGAGATCCAAGAAAAAAAAACCAGTGGGGGAGGGGGTAAGAAGGTTTAGAAACAAGATATTAAACTAACAAATCAATACTGTACTATTCATGGATTTTTTTTTTTGTATTTTTTTTTAAAAAAAAACATATTTAATGGTATAGCAACCGGGCCGGTCCACTGGACAGGAAATCGATGCTGAGACCTAACCAAAAGTCACCGGGACCGGCCTGCCCGACATGACACATAAATAACATACGTTTTCAAATACCAACTTTGTAAAATGTCAAAAAAAAACAGAAAGAAAGGAATCTAGTGGTAGATCTTTTGATCATTCGTCGTATACATCCAACATCTTATTATTATCAAGATTGTGATGCAGAGCGTACTCGGTTGCGTTGAGCCACTGTTTTCATTATTTTTAACACGTTGATTTTAAAAAATAAAAATATTATTTTAATATATTTTTAAATAAAAAACATAACATTTTAAAACAAATCATCACCGGACTCCCAAACAAGTCAAGCACAAAGTGGTCCGCATTAAGCAGATAAGCATAGTATATAACAGATCCATTCAATTAATAAGAGAAAGATTGTTTCAATAAAATAAAGTAGGAAGGATGGAGGGATGAATAATGGGTAAAACCCATTAAAATTTCCTTTTCTAAGTAACTGATTCCCATATACGTATCCTCAACATTCCAAATTTGCAATGAATTTCCAGACACGCTTAAATTTGCAGCTGTCTTCTTCTTCTTCTTCTTCTTCTGGGCATGATCCCTGCACCTGGATCTGTTTCTTGTTCTATTAACTTCCTGACCTGGGTCAAGGATGCTCCTTCCCTTGTATTATGAGGTCAAATTCAACAAGTTGGAATGCCATAGTGGAGAGAGCACCATTCAAACTGTCTTGTCTGTGAGAGTGTGTGTCAAAATCAATGAGGAAAATCCTTCAAATTGTGGGTCCCTACATCGAACCCCCATTAAGCCAAATCCTACAGTAGATTTTTTATTTCACTTCTCAAAACACTCAAATCCACAGCCAAACACTAGAACAGCCACTCAAAAGTTTGCACGTCAAGCGCCTCACCACCGAGTCCATAATGTGGCACGTTTTAAACCACTGTAGAAGTTGTGTTAGAGTAGTATTATCCACACTGGATCAGAGAACTGACCCGCCTTAAATTCATGAATGTCGACGTGTCATCCAACTGCAGCCCCCCCGACGATAAGTCATAGTCAACCATTACATTAAACCTCCAAACCCCACAAAACAACGAAACAACACTCACACACACAAAGACTCAAAGCTCCAGCACCATTAACACCTCCTCCCACCACCACTACCACCATGATCAAAACCACACCATCCCCTGCTCCATCACCACACCACCACCACACGTGGGCCCCATCCCCAACTCCCACAATTTCCTCAACCCCTACAGCCACCGCCCCTTCTTACCAATCCTCACCACCATCACCAACCTCCAAACTCCCAGTTGACTTCAGCCCAACTTTAATAGCCATGGTGGTAGTAGTCGCTGCCGCCTTCTTAACAATCACATACTCCCGCCTAATTTCCCGTTCCCTCCTCCGTGTCATCCGCCGATGGCGTCGGTGGCGCCGTCGTAGACGCCGCCGTTACCCCCCCTCCTCAAATGGTGGCCTCGACTCCCCACCTCCACTCTTTGATTCCCCAGAAGGCTTCCATGTTTACTCTCCTTACGGGCTGGACGACGCCGTCATTAAGACCATCCCTCTCTCACTCTACACCACGAAAAATAGCAATAGCTTTCACAAGCAAATCAAAGACTGTGCTGTTTGCTTGCTTGAATTCGAAGATGATGAATATGTCCGTACACTTCCTGTTTGCTCGCATGCATTCCATGTTGACTGTATTGATATTTGGCTAAGGTCACACGCGAACTGCCCACTTTGTCGTGCGGGGATTTTCAGAGCCGAGTCTCCATTTATTCCAGTCATGGCCGCAAGAATTCGTCCTAGTCTTGATGAAACAATCCTACGTGGTACTCTTCTTCCGCTCGAACCAATAATTCAAAGCCCACTACGCACTTATTCTGCCGTTGCAGACACAGCTACAGCTACTGTCACGGAGATTACACCATGCCCTGAAGAACCATCACCGCGAAGACATAGTATGAACAATTTTAATACTAATTCTGAGGACAGATTCAATGGTCGTGATCATTTCTTCTTGAAAAGATCTTATTCTTTCGGGTTTGAACGGAGCTTGGCGTCCGAGAGGATGTTAGTAATGGAGCCAGCTACAGCTTCTCCGTGGAGGTTTAGAAGGGGGGGTTTTTGGAGCAAACGGCCATCACCGTTCGGATCAATATCAAAAGCTAGAGTTTTTTCGTTTAGGCATTATAGAGGGATGAAATCCCCGTTTTTTAGACGGAGAGGATCAGGGTTTTTCCCGTTATCGGAGAGGTTCTCCACCGTAGGCGGAGGAGGCGGTGGTGGGTCGTCGAGGAGGTGTAAGTCTATGGCGAGCCCACAGTTTTTGAGATCATCGGTGGGGTCGAGCATGGCCGCGTTTTCGTCTAGCCGGCTAAGGTGTGGGGACCCCGAGGCACTGCTGTCACCGGAGAGGTTTAACAGGAGGTAGATAAGGACACACGTGGAGGGTGAGATTGAGTGATCGTGAGAATAGACGGTCGAAAAGGAGGCGGTGATGGGGTCAAGGTGGTATTAAATGGCGAGTGGGTGTTTGCATGAAAGGTGGAGTTAATGAGGGGGCATGAGAATATACGAGTAGTCTGGCAATTTGTGGATGGGCCATTAATTGTAGGTGCCGATGGCATTTAATGAGAAAATTGAAGAGAGATTACACCTTTGCTCTCTCTCTCTCTCTGGCTCGCATTGATTATAGAAAAGAAAAGGAATTATTGGCCTTCTCTCTCTCTCTCTCTCTCTC
>Ga0325411_1008161_pt1 | contig 11349 bp, 4 predicted proteins | sample PopdelMetagenome_13_FD_206181 | JGI IMG/M metagenome (GOLD analysis project Ga0325411, IMG submission 206181) | Populus deltoides microbial communities from Bellville, Georgia, United States - Xylem-PdIQD-R4 | ecosystem: Host-associated > Plants > Phyllosphere > Stem > Wood/Secondary xylem...
AATCTTTATTTATTGTTTATGTTTGTTTTAATCATATTAACTAAGCTTATCAAACTTGATAATTACTCGAATTCCCATTATACATTATTTTTCTTTTTTCTAAGGATAAATAAATTGATGTATTCTTATATATTGGTATATTCTTATATAATATCTTATTTTTAAATATTTCATTCTATCTAAATTGATATATTTGTATTTTTATAAGACGTGGCTCAGATTATTTGTTTGAGGAGATGAGATGAGAGCTTCTATTGGGCCACACCTTCCACTAAGCTAAGCTTGTATTTTGTTGGTGTGAAATTGGGCCAGGACTTTTTTAATAATGTGTGTTCTGTTCTTTTCAACATTGCTGATGGGTTTCGATCCGTCAATTTCAGAGAATTCAGGATGATTCTGAAAAAAACTAATTTGTTTTTTACTTTAAATTAATTTTTTAAATGTTTTTAAATTATTTTAATGTGTTAATGTTAAAAATAAAATAAAATATTATTTAATATATTTTGAAATAAAAAATATTTTAAAAAATAATATCTCACGCTACTTATAAACAAGCGTAAGCTGTTCAAAAAACAGACGATTTAGGAGAATTTTGATGCTGCCGTGACTATTGATTTCATTATATTAAATAAAATACAGATAGATTATTTTCTTGTAAATATATAGAGATAAATCATAACTTGTAATTTAAAGAACACTATAAAATAATCAATAACTAATTGTTAAATTCCTAGCATTGAGAACGAGTCCAAACACATGTCTACGATGGCATGCAGTTTTAGGCCTTTTTCTACGAACATTTTGTTGTTTCTGTCATTGAAAACAACGCATTTTCCTGCTAACCTCCTGGTGTAATCCCTCCTATGTTCTTGATTATGAGCGAGATTTGCTATAAACTCAACGAATGCCATCAGTTATAAAGCTGCTAAAAAAACAAGGCTAATATCGAAAGAGGAAAAATCAGTATCTAATCGACCCATGGCTACGTTCACCATTTCCCTCATTGCTGGCAGAAGTCTGTGCTTGACTAAACTTGAGTCGAACAAAATGATATTTATGGATCCTTCAATTTTTAAGTCGCCTAAATCCATTGGCGACAGACAGTTCACATGCTCTATCCTTCCTAAGATTTGGCTGGTCATAAAGGAGTCGGTTTTCATGTCAAGGACGACAGCTTGCCCATAAATCAATTCTCTAAACCATGTAAACCCATGTCATACATTAGCTGGAAAACCTCGTGCACTGGGTGGTTTTGGGATTTGGATTTGGTGTGGGTCTTATCTAAAGAAAAGGAGCTCCTCTTGCATCACCTCGGGATCATCGGTCTAGCATTCTCCACGATATCGAAAAAGGAAGGAGAAGAGAAAATGAAAGACGGAGGCAAACATAAAACCTAATTTTAAGAAAAACATATGTCGGTCTAAGTAACCCAATATTTATACAAAAATCGAGACTTGAAAGCCAAGATGATGGCGGTGTAATGCTAGAAAGAAAGAACATAGCGGCCAAGAGAGGAGTGATTGCATGAAAACTGGACAACTGGGGAATGCAGCAAACCTCATTTTTGGCTGTGAAGTCAAAATCAAAAGCACATGGAGTGCATAGAAGAGGACCCAACATCATCAATCGATCTCACACCCACTTCCCAACCCTCCTGTAAGCTAACAAGCTCGTAGCTAGCTAGTCATATGTACAATACGCGTTGACATGTGGACGACCATGAACATGAACATGAACATGAACATGAACATGCATGATGAGGTCTTGGTGCCCTCATAGCATTCTTTGGTTGGGTTCTATTCTGGGTCCTCAAATTGACCTCATTGAATGATAATGGAGGTCATTCTTAATTCACTACAGGCCCAGCTAGCTAACCCGTGATTTGGCCCACTCCACGTCTCCCTTGTCGGGGCACCTTTTCTCTCTATCCCTCATTTTTTTTTTTATTCTTTTGATTGTGACTTTGCTTTTTGATTTTTTTCTAGGAGGGGAAAAGCAACCAAGATCCGTCTGAATCTTGCGCTCCATGTTCAAACCATGCCAGATACATCTTGTGCAGGTGCTGGATGGCCCAACTTTGATTAATTTATGCATTCTTTTTTATATAATTACTAGCCATAATAAATTTAAATTTAACTGGTTTAAAATTCTCTATCAATTGAAATGGCCCCTAATAATGGGTGTTGGCGCGCCTCGGGCCCCAATTAATGGTGTCCAGACGCTATACTTGGTAATGTAGAAGGGTCTCTCGCTAAGTTATTAGGGGTTGATCTCGGGTCCCCTATTCTTCAATATAGTCTCAGACTTACATATTATTTAGATGATGCTAAAGGATCTCTCATTAATTTTTCAGAGGTTGATCTCGAATCCCCCACTCTCTAGTACAGTCTTGGACTGACATGATTCGCCAATAGAGCTTTAGGGCTTTAAGCTATCTCTAGGGATGATCTTATATCTCCTACTTTTAGGTACAACCACTCTCCAGTGAGGGCTCCTATACCCCATGACAATGCAAGGAATGTCATATACCTCCCCCATTCTAATTTGACTAATCTCTAGTGGGAGCTTCTAAACCCTTACGTCATCATCAATAAGGTTAAAGGCCTCCCACTCTTTGATGAGATTTATCCTTAATGGTGAGCTCCTAAGCCCCCTTACCATCGATTTGGAAGTCGCAAGCCTTTCTTTCTTTCTCCAATACAATCTCGGATCGGTACATGGCTTCCACGCCTCGTGTTATCACATGGAATGACCTTTCATATGTTCCCCTCAGCCTATTAAAAAATTTTCTAGTACAGACTCACCCTCTATGGTTTTCTTTTAGCCACTTAAATTTTTTTCTAAGTAGGTGTTTCTTCTTCATAGGTTCCCCCTAACCTCTTAGAAATTTTTTTAAGTATAGAGTCCTTTATATGTCACCTCACTCTCTCAAATATTTGTCTAAATATTGGTTCCTCCATAGTTCCCCTCTATATACTTGGAAATTTCTTCAAACATGGTGCACGCCTCTACACACGAGATTTCTAATAAAAAAATCCTAGAGTTTTCCACCTCTCTTCTCATATGAAGAAAACTCGACGAGCTCGTAATGCCTAGAGTTTTTACAAGTCTTTGCTTATCAATATCATAAAGACTTAGATAGTTACTAATAAATTCAATTTTAACTGGCTTAACCCTTATAAAAAAAAAACTCAAATTTAACGAGTTTAAAAACCTCTACTGAGTGAAATAGGCTTTGGTTATTGCCTGAATTAATTGGGTCCAAGCGTAGAGCTTAGACCTAATTATTGTTGGAGTACTGGGTGCATGCCCATCGCCTTGCTGAGCATGCACCCTAACACCCTCATGGGCTCGAGCATGCTATTAGGATTTTTCTACGACCCCACGCGAGTCTTTTAGTAATTTTGCAGGATCCCTGCGTGGTTCCCTCAGTATTTTATATTTGATCTTATACGTATTATTTTGAGTTAAATACAACTAAAAATGCCACATTAATTTATAGTAGTGAAATGACTCTTCAGTCTCTTCTCTTCTCAAAATGATAAAACTCATGGATTATAAACACCACATGAATCCATCGAGTTCAAGATTCATAATTTCTTCATTCTTAATATTTTTAGTATACATATTTTAAGAGTTAATCTTTCTAAAATACCATAAGGTTGGGCTATGAAAGTGCCAAGTATTTGTTGTACCAAGGGTTATACAACATAAATCTAGATTAACCATTTGACAAGCGAAGTATTAAAAGTGAACTATCACAAATAGAAAACATGTTAGTATCAAACATTAAAGTCCATGTTGAGTTTATACTATACTTATTCTTACACTATTAGTGTAACATTTTCACCTTGACATAATAAACTTAGCTAAACATAATAAAAGAGAGAAACATAAATAAATACAATAAGAACATAAATAAGATATAAGTTAACTAAGTAAAGGAAAGGAAATGAAAAGCATAAACAAGAGATTAATATAAAAAAAACTTAAATATTAAAAAAAATATAAAAGGAGAGAGCAAGAACATGATTTTGATCTGAAAACCTAGATGCCTAAATGCACGGCAAATGCCTCCTTTTATAGGTCAAAATTTGGAACTATTGATTTGATGACTAATTGTTAAGTGGATGTCCACATCTTAACTTGGTGACAATTCTTATCTTCTTGTCTGAACAAAACATCATTGCTAACGTCAGAATTTGAACAAATAGTCTTCATGAAAGTTTTAGGACATTGTCTCAGCTTTCCAACAAAATAAGAATTGGTGCATTTGGACTTCTAGAACTTGAGATACGGGTTGAACACTGAACAATATCTGGGCTGCAGGACAGATTCCGACTTCTCCATTGTTGCTATAATTTGAACTTGAAAATAGTCTTTTTGAATCTTGGACTCTTTATGAAAGTTTTAAGCCTATGTCTTAACTTTTCATACATATAAACCAGACCTAAATCTAAGTTCTACAGCTCCAGTTATGACCCAATCACCGAATGGTGTTCTAGTTTGTACTGAACCAACATCTCTTTTCTAAGCTTAGCCCTCTCTTTGTCTTCTCAATTTTAGTAGTTAAACTCATCAATCAATCCTTTGATTTATATGATGGGCCTATATTTAAGATGAACATTTACCATAAATTAAAGATATCTTATATTATTAAGCATGTTATTATAAAACATGCTCTAGTTAAGGAGTTATTGATACTTCAAGTGCAAAATAATGATATAAATCCTTAATAAAAATGCACTTTTAAGTAATAATCAAGGCACTTGAGCATATGAGACATTAAAGGGGCATAATTTGCTTCCATCCGATTAGTTTCTTGAGGCTTTTAAGTATATTAAGGCCTTATAGGGTCATCATTTACTTCTTGGCTTTATGGGGCAAAAGTAAAGGGCACTACTTGTACTTGGTATGTAAACTGCCTACTGAGAACATGTTTCTCTTTAGAATGCTCTTGATTTTTCTTAAGTGTATTTTTCTTTACAGGGATGACCTATAATGCTTTTTTTAGTAGATTAGTAAGTTTTGCTACCTTTTTCCTTAAGTCGTCAAACTTTCTATGAGGATTCATTTTTAATTAGGCCATTTTTTTGTGCTCCATTTGCTTTTTTACTTCTTCATGTTATAGAGTTCAAGGGAAAATAGATTACAAAGGAACCTTTATTTCACCTTCTCTCCCTACAAAGAAAACAAGTTAAAAATACAATAATAAAGATGATGCATGCTAAAATAATCATAATCAATATGTATTAGCCTTTTATAAAGGGTGACAAGTGGTATTGCCAATCAAAAGCCCAATAACTTTTAAAATCCCAAAATCTTTAGAACTTTCTGCAACATTTTATAGAGGGGAAACTTTTCTCTGAACTTTTTCATGTGAGAAACTGAGATGCTTCTGCATTAACCTTTCTTCATATCTCATCTCAAAGTTTCCTAAACTTCATCATGGATAGTTAATCCCTAAAAAAAGGGCATTATCCTAAATAGACTTCATATTCTGTTGGCCCAAATCCTTGCTCTCAATTAGCAATGCGACGTGCGAAATGCAATAACTTTTCAGCTTCTAAGCATGTTAAGTTGTTAGGTCTTCTAAGGCTTGTAGATTTGCCACATTATCATCATTAACCTTTACTAAGGTATCATGCAGATTCCATTAGTTCTTTTCTTGCCTCTAATGATGAAGCAGAATCCTCTTAATATCTCTAACAAACCTAACTACTTATTCTTTAACCTCTTTTTATTGTGTTTCTAGGCAAGCTTATTCTCTTAGAGCATATTTATAAGCTTTATCCTATTCTTGATTGGAGTCTTGGGTAATCTCGAGTTCTTCTTGTAAACTTTTTATTTTTTCTTCAACTTGCATTCTGACTGTATTCTAACTTGTCCTTAATGCTTCTAGTTTTCAAGCCTCAACTACTTCATAATGATTTCTTCAATCTCATTCGTGGTTGCTAGCTAACTTTCCTTTTCTTACTTCCTAACCCATTGTTTTCTAACATTTACATAGAGCTTAATGTGCCTAAATTAAAGATAATCAAAGGTGATAAATTATTTATTCTATTTCGACGTCATTGTATATATAACTCCAAAACTATAGCTTATCTCTACCGGTTGTCCAACCAAACCATATGTCTTCCAATCTTTCCTTATGCTCTCTAGTATGTCAATGTTTTTTAATCTTTATAATTTCCTTGAAATTAAGTCAAACCTTTTGTCCTTAGGATACATTGTATATACCTGAATTGCCTTGCCACCATAAATAATGCATAACTAAAATACCTAGTGACCCCTATCAGAGGAACCCATAGACATTGACTATAGAATGTAAGCTAAGGCTTAATCCCCATCAAAATCGCCCTCTAGCTAAACCGAGCATTGGGTTATTTATGAAACAACTTAACCCACCTCTTTTTATTTTGGGTTTGCTATTTTTTCTCTACAAACCCCTTTAATGGTTGTTGATTGATCCATTAAACTAACAAGAAAACTATTTCACTAGTTATCATATGACTGGACATCCACATGTATAGTAAATGACACAACATCTTATAAAGCCTCTACCAGTTGTTCTATAATGATTGAGAGATAAAACAATTTTTGTTATCATTGTGGCTAGTAGATTAACTTCATTTCTTTCCATTTCCAAGAACATATTTTCTACTTTCAAACTGATCAAATCGGCTACAGAAGGAAATAATATTACCCCAAAGATGCCTAAGCCCAATATCTTGATTCTATCTATGCTGCTACTTGTTTTTTTCATCTTTTGGTTGAAGATATCTTCCCAAGTTTTCCAATTGCTTGTCATATCTTTAGTATTCACAAGTTTTATGAGCTGTCATGCAATCCTATTATGCCAGTTATTGAAATAAGCTACACACACACACACACACACACACACACACACAGAGATTTGGGCATCTGCGATAACTGTTGATACTCTTCAATAGTTGACATTGTGTCTATTTCTCTAAAAGAAAAACACCTATAAGAAATGTCCCAAAAATATATGAGCTTTTATAGATTTTTTTGCAAAGGCATATTCAATACTGCAACCAAATTCTCATATCTCTCAGTAAAAGTATGACGATCTTGATTACTTAACTTTTCAAACACTAAAGGAGCCTATCAGTTTTACTAACAAAACTGATTTTATTCTTCAAATCAGGGAGCTTGGTATCAAGTTTTTGGTTTAGACAACCCCCCCTTTATTCGTTGCAAGGTTTCAGACTCTTGTTGGAATTGTAGTGGGGTTTATGTTACAATCTTATCATCCATTTCCTCTTGAAAATGTCATGATTTTGAATCAAGATCTCATTTTTACAACGCATGTCCATTATGATATTACAAGGTGACAACCTAAGAAAAGGTTCTGGCCATTATGTGCATAGGTAAATTAAGTTACTAATTAATTGCTTTAAAAAAAGACATATCATTGCTCGATTGACAAGCCTTAATAGGCTGAAAAGAGGCCTACCAAGCAGAAAAGAATTGACCAGGGCGAAGCCCTATTGGTGTACTAATCTCGATAAAGTAGACTCTTCACGAAAGTCTGGTGGTTTCACGAGTGTTGCCCAAGTGAATAACCATTGGGACATCGCTAATTCCCCAATTCTAGCCTTAAACAACGTGTTTGCGAAAAGTGTTATGTAATATGTGCACGGGTATAAGTCCATATCCAAATAAAAAAATAAAAAAATAAAAAAAAGGAATATAAAAAAAAACAAACTAGGCAAAATTAAAACAAACAAAGGAATAAACAAACAAAATTAGGCTAGATACATTCATCAACAAACCTAACATGTGAAGCTTAGCTCTAATAGTCAAGACCGTTTGTAATGGAGGTGTCATTTTGACGCACGCAACATCACGATGAAATTAGGAAGAATAGAAAATAGATAAGGATTCACCATCTAGTTTATAGTAATTAGGAATCTTAAATAGTCTCCAAAGATTCTTAGATAAAAGGTTGAATATACTAAAAAAAAGATATATCTTCCTAAAATATCTTATCTAAAATAAATTATTTCTATATTCTGAATTTGTAAAAATAAACCTATTTGGTATTTCCTAATATTTTGCCTAAACTCACATGGGTTGTCCTAAAATGACTTGGGTTCTCAAGGTCCTAAAATGTCTTAAATATAATTTTGCTGGTTAATGGCCTAATATTGCTAATGATGTGCTGCTGCCGCTGCACAGTCGAGGAAAGGAATTGGAGCACAATAATTTACGCACTCTAAGGTATCTCCTTGAGTAAAAAGCTGCTTGACATTGAAAACTCACTAATAATCAACCCCACGTGAAGGACAATAATAGCATGTGTATTACTAGTGGCAAGGAAATAAAGAAGGCTGAGGGTTGTCGGTGTGATGATAAAACCAGAGCCGACTTCTTTACCTTTTTCTATTTCATGCAGTTTTTGGCATGAATTCAGGGTTTAAGCGAGGGAAGCGTGGGGTGGTGTCATCTATGGGAGACACGAGCAATCATATTTACGGTTTTTATAACCTGGGAGTCACTTTGACGAAGGCTACCTATGGCTACACCCACAAAAACTAGTCATTTATGCCGTAAATCCCGCTTCTTGCTTTCCTTTTAGGGTTCTTTCTGTGTAATGAGTTTTAACTCAATGTTCACTCTGCGTGTGTGTGTGTGTACACAGTGAGTAGCATTTGTTTTCTGGCATGCTCTATCTAGGGTTTCATTACTGTTTTAGATATTTGGGATATAAACATGGGCAGTCTCTTCGTGCATGCTACCCCAAGCTATCTGCTCATTTACTTCACAGACAGGAGTAAAAAATGCAATCGGGTTTATGAAAATTTAAAACTTCCGAAAGATCAACTATTCTATTATTATATTTAATTTTTATTCTTTGAATATTTACTTGTTAAGAAGCTGTTCATAACTCCTTACATGGAGAAAGGAAAATCTTAATAATACTAAATAAGAAAAAACTAGAAAAACATAATAAAAAAAATAAAATTAATAAACTGGAAAATTCCTCCGGCACGCTATCAATAAGATCGCACTAAAAATAGCTTGGGATCGAGGCTGTAGGGCTTGGTTTTTGTACTTTCCATTCCCTTATAATTACTGCTAATTAATTTATAAATGGACCTCATTTTTAAAAGTTAATTTCATAGATGGAGTATAATTATTTGGTGCTGCTCGATCCCAATATGAATGGATTAATGTGGAATATTTGTCATCGAGGAACTATGAGAATGGATTTTGTGTTTTTTTTTTTTTGGATCTTGCACAAGTATATATATGAAATACTCTTCCTGTTCTTAGGGTTTGCTTCACTCGAAATGCTCCAAAATTATTGTCAAGCTATTAAAATTTTGGGATGGAGAATGCGACTGTTGATCGAACCGATTGAGAAGAAAATATTTTTTACGGCACCATAATTTACTCGATCTCTATCCTCAAGTCGGAGGAGGAGCTAGGCCAAGAGGCAAATGGAAGTTGATTGATTGAACCCCACCTTCTGCAGGTGCATTAAAATGCTCTCTAAAAAAGACCCCACCATAGGAAAAAATTGTGGCTGCTCTTTCCAATTGGATAATACAAAGAACTTTCAGATCTTCCTCGAGATATAGTTGAATCACCTGGATGGAGACCTCAGTGGTGTCCACATCAACTCTCTCTCTCTACAGATGTGTGTGATAAGCACACATCCTCCTTTGCCTCTTTCACTAACCAAAAGGGCCCGAGGTTCCATGGACTAGCACCAATTTTCCAGGCTGGTGAGTAGCAACCAGCAATATTAATGTAACCATGTCACACTGGTTAAGCAGGCAAGTGTACCGAAACTTCATAAAGCTACGTATCGCCACCTCTGAGATTTGAGTGTGGATGCCTTCTCTCTCCCCTCGATTCTATTCTTAGTAGCTGTTGTACTGTAGGGACCATATAACTCATGACTCGTGTTTAACGGTGGCTGGATCCATCATATATAGAGATTAACCTTGTCATGTCACTGTCTTTAGATATACTAACATCTCGTGCAAAGAAATTCCTTACAACCTTTAAAAGCGTTTGAGGTTGTTTAATTAGTGGGGGAATAACCCCATGATTAGCTAGATTAATTAGAGACCTTAACGTACATTAATTAGCAAAAAGGACAACGCAAGATGAGTTTATTCCTCAGTTGTCTCCCTCCTCCTTTTCTGCACCATCATTTTCTCGAACACCTTTTAAGCCATGTGCAATGCCAAACATGGATGATTCTATTTTGCATGTCAAGCGCCACATGTAACGGAATATTAATTTGGAAATCTTCGAATCATTCTGCTTCCTTCCATGCCTTAAATTGTGAAATCCCTTACCGAATTTTGCTTTCTATCTTGCTGGTGTCATCAATGGATCTCGTACTTGTCATTGCATGTGGTTGCTATATAATTATTTAGAAGTGTGGATTCGTTGTTTTTTAAAATAATTTTTATTTAAAAATATATTAAAATAATATTTTTTAATTTAAAAAATAATATCAATATATCAAAATGATTTAAAAATATCAAAAACATATTAATTTAAAATAAATAAAAAAATTTAAATTTTTTCAAAAACACTTTTAAAATACAAAAATAAAAAAGACCATATACAATAAATGACTTTTTATTTTTTTTATTTTAATTATTACCAGTGGAGATATCATTGCAGATGTCCAGTTAGGATCCATAGATAAATGGAGTAAAATAGAAAATATTATTATTTTGTTAGCTTTAAATATACAAATACACATGTTACATTGTATATCTCTAATGAGTAATGTTTTATTTAAATAAAACTATTCGATCAAAGATTGTATTGAATTTTTTTTCAAAAAAAAATTGTCCATTCAAACCATAGTTTTATACACAATAATTTTTTTTTAAAAAAATCTAATAAATTTGAAAGAAGATGGACAAATTTGAGCTCATGAAAATATTACATGTTCACATAATCTAAGTGATGGCCGACATTTTCAACTTTCATGAGAAGCTTGGCTTATGTAATCGGAAACGACAATATATTGGGGACATATACCCAGTGTGCTTGCAAGATTGTGTGACTAAGCGTTAGTTATGTCTTGTCTACTTTACTGGACGTGGAGGTGTTGTAATTCCATTGATGGAAGTCTTCGTCATCCCTGGGAATTCCTTTTACGTTGTTCTCAATCTATAAAAAAAAAAAATGCTGGCATCAATTAATAAATATCTTCGATTTAGCCCAATTTAAGATTCCCAGTAAATTAGAATCAGCCTATATTCTGGCCCGTATAATTTTTTTAAAATATAATAATAAAAAACTCAATATAATAAGTTAATATCAAGACTTTTTTATTTGATTTTTTGT
>Ga0325411_1008163_pt1 | contig 11345 bp, 4 predicted proteins | sample PopdelMetagenome_13_FD_206181 | JGI IMG/M metagenome (GOLD analysis project Ga0325411, IMG submission 206181) | Populus deltoides microbial communities from Bellville, Georgia, United States - Xylem-PdIQD-R4 | ecosystem: Host-associated > Plants > Phyllosphere > Stem > Wood/Secondary xylem...
CCAACACCCTTGTGGACGTGGTGTTCAAGCCTAGTGCCCGAGCCCAGGTGTTAGGCCTACACCTAGCACGCTTGTCAGCTCAAGCACCGGGGCAGACCCTGGGTGCCAAGCACATGCCCAATGAACCATGGGCTCTAGCCTCATGCTCAAACTCAAGCATGTTGGTAGATGTTTTTAGGCTCAACATAAATCATAATTTATTTTAAGCATGGTTTTTTTTTCCATAAACCCAACATTTTTCTCTTTAAAAGATTTTTTTATCAAATTTTGATTTTTTTTTGTCCGAATTGTACTAGATGTGCACCTTTAGATACACAAAAGTCTCCCATAACTTAACACTTTTTTATCTCATTGATATATATATATATATATAAGAAATATTTGTTTTTTATTAATGTTCATGTCAATAATATCTACCCCTATTAATACATATACATGAGATATTTTTTTTCAACACTTCTATAAGAGATATTTAACTATTATTGATACTACAAGAGTAAAATAACCTTAATATATATTTATTGGTATGTAATATATAATTACATTCATCATTCTAAAAAGTTAGCACGGTGGTTAAAGATATCAGATCTCAATTGAAACCTAAAGTAACACGAAAATATTTATAGTAAAGAAAAAAAAACTAACCTGCATCTGGTCAAACATAGGATAATATTTGCAACGAATCCAAGCTCTTAATCATTTCCTTTTTGAGTGTTATCGCCGGGCCCAGTACAGTAAAATACAGATAAATTCTTGTAGTTTCCATTTAAAGTTTTAAAAATCACTAATATCTATCCTCATCATTGATTCAAGTTTTGTATGGAAAAAAAATATCAATAGAATAATCCTCGTCCGTTGATTCGCCATGATGACATTGGGTTTTTTCCTCCTTTTGCCAGCCGTTCAGGACTCATGAATGAAAAAGACCAGCAAATCTCCAGAGCGCAGGAAGCTTCGTTTTTACACCTTGACACGGTAAGAGAAGAATAATTATAGTATATTCCTCCATGAAAAAAAAAATACAAAAAAGAAAAAACAATGGATGGATTGGCTTCCAAGCACAGCTGGCGTCATCCTGCACGCCAGCAATTACACCGATGCCACTCATAACTCTCTAGCAAATTTAATAACCCCACTGTTTTTTTTTTTTTTTTTTAAAGAATTAAAAGTATTTCTCCACACCAGCTATATCGAACCCAACCTTTTCTATAAAATCCGCAGCCAACTAAGGTGCTAGCCTTCCTTTCTCTTCGCCTGTATCTAGGGACTCCAATTCTAACGTTTCTGTCCTCGCAATACTCTCCATCTCTTCGTTTCTTTAGCGTGTCGCAAGCCAAGTCTTCCCTTTTCAGTCTCTCTCTCTATCATCTGTCTTCAGATCTAGGGTTTCGGATCTGAGTTTCGGGTTACTTCTTCTTCTTCTTCTCCTTCTTCTTCTGTTTTCTTTCCTGATAATCTTAGGGATCGAATATTAGGGTTCTTTAAGAAGTACCAATGTTTTTAGAATTTCTATGACTTACTCTATCCTCATGCGACGAATTCGAATTCTCCACTCTTTCTCGGTTGTGTTTCTCTACTGGTTCTATGTGTTCTCATGAGTTAAATTAAATCAAATATCTCTGCTAATCCTGTTTGTTTTTTAGATCTTGAACCCTGATTCTTCATCTAATCTAATTACAACCGAAGGTATTGAATTTATTTGATTAAACTAGTGATTATTTTATCGAAGAATCTAGAAATTTTTAAAAATAAAATGTCTGCAAGGCAAGCAGAGAGCTCAGGATCGGACAGCGATCCACGCTATGCGAACGTCGATGAGAGGAAAAGGAAGAGGATGATATCCAACAGGGATTCTGCGAGGCGGTCCAGGATGAGGAAGCAGAAACAAATGGAGGATTTGGTTAATGAAGTTAGCAAATTGCAGAACGAGAACAATAAATTGATGCAGGGTATCTATGTTGCCCAACAACGCTACATGGAGATGGAATCAGCCAACAATGTTCTGAGGGCTCAAGCTGTAGAATTGACTGAGAGGCTGCGGTCGTTGAACTCTGTGCTGCAGATTGTGGAGGATGTTAGCGGACTCTCCGTGGAGATACCTGAAATACCTGATCCTTTGTTCAAGCCGTGGGCAGCTCCCGTGTTCAGTACAGCCTATTATGACATCTGCTGATTTTTTCCAGCATTGATGAATTTGTTCGGTGCTTTTCTGGGGGATTGTGTTTGTTGTTGGGGTCTTCTTTTTGTCTATCTGGGTCTTTATATCATGTAGTTTAGGTCGTAGGTGGATGCTGGTATCGCGTGAATGTGTTTTGACAGGGGTGTGGTTTGGTCGGAGTTGTGATGTTACGTGTCCTGTTTTAATTTCTATCTTCGTTTATGATGAGTCAGTTTCCAATCTGTGGCATTTTCTCACTGCTAATTTCAATGTGATTGCGGTGGTGTTTGTTTTTATGTTAAAACCGTGTTTCGTGTTTCGTGATTTTTTATTTTTTAAAAAAATATTTTTATTTTTATTTTTTTTATAGTTTCAATATATTAATATTAAAAATAATTTAAAAAACATTATTTTTATTCATTTCTAAAAAAATATTTTAAAAAATAACCATCAATACATTATCTAACTAAACACTATTAAAAAAATTAATGAATTAATATAAAATTAAATACATTATCTAACTAAACACAATTAAAAAAATTAATGAATTAATATAGAAGTAATTTTTGTTTGTGAAGTAGCTCAATTAAAATGTCATTTTTTAAAATGTGATATAGTTAAACTATGTTAATTTTTGCTTAATGAGTCGTTTAGTTCTAAAAATAAAATTAAAAATATTAAAATTGTTAAAATTAAGGTGTCTCGATGAAATTTTTAATATCTAAAGATTCGATAGTTCATGTAATAATGTCGTGGCTACAATAGAGAAAATATAATCCGGAAACTCTTGTAAAAATTTGAATATGATCCAACAATCGAATCAAAAATTATAATTCTTTTAAGTTGTTATTTTACTATGAACCGGTTACACCTCCTCTTGGATCTAAACTTGTTCCACTAGTTCATAAAATAAATCTGTTAGGTCATTCATATAATCTGTTTAGGGCAAATTCTCTTTTAGTTATAATAGACTCACCCTGACTAATCACCCATTATTGTATCAACAATAATTTTTTAAGATTTTGATTAGAGTTTTTAAGATTTCAATTAGAGTTTATTTTTTAGTCCATAAGCTTGACAAATATATATATTTTGACTCATAAAATATATTTAGAAGAAAATTTTTATAAAATTATAATTTTTATATAAAATAATTAATCGATTAATACAATTGAATATAACCAGTCAAGGTAAAAGATTAGAAGATTAGAGTTAACAAATTGTATTACTTTGCTGAATATTTTTCAAACGGTGTTGTTATACCAAATTTTCATGTTTACTGTCCTAAATTTATATTTAAAAAAATCCCAAAATGTCCCCTCATGCACTTTGATTGCCGCACACATGGAAGGAGTTGGGCTCGATTGTCTGGCTGATGAATTATTACCAGCTTATCATCGTTGGTTGCTTTATAGTGGAAGTAATTCAAATAGTTAATTCTGCTTCTTCAACTTGAATTAGTGGGTTGTAATGCTTATATAATGATGCAAGTTGCAATGTCTGCTTACTTGCAAGGATAATTGCTCCCACTGCACCTCATCCACTAAGCACTGGAAGAGAAGAAAATGGTGTTTGTGTACAAGAACTTTTAGTTTTCTCATTCCTGCATCGGAGATTAAATTTGTTACGTTTACATATAGATTGCATCTAAGCACTTTACACCTAGTTTCCGAGTGATATTATGCTTAGGCTTGGGATGGAAGGTACAGATCAAGTCGAATGATTTTCCATGGGGTTAATTTTTTTTTTATATTTTTTAATTGTTTTGATGTGTTTATTTTAAAAATAATTTTTTTAAAATAAAAAAATATTATTTTAATATATTTTTAAACTAAAAACATTTTAAACGTAACTGTAATTCCAAACAAGCTAGTACAAACGCTTTTGTTCACTAGGGGCGTCGTAAACAAACATAGGAGCAGGGAGCGTATCGCTTGCAGCACTGGATAGCTGTTTAGGCATATTTCTTATGGTGGGTACTGTGTGTCTGTTTTGGGAAGTTGAAGGTTCATGGAAATCACTGGAAAACTATGTGCCGTCAAGAAGCTGTGCAAAATAGACTTTCCAGTTGATGTTTGGTGTTTGCCCACCTCGTGAATCCCGGGGAACAATGTAGTTTTCATTGCTATTTTCTATTTTAGGTGTTAGGGGTGAGTAGAATCATCAGATGTGTTCCCTATACTGAAGCTTCCGGGAAGATGAACTGCCATGCAAAAGCATGCGAGCTCAATCAGAAATTCAATATGCAAATCTTCTTTGACTAGTAGGCGAGGAAGCAAGGATGAATAGTTGCGTGAGCAGCCATGATTCTTGATGCAGGGCATCTAGAGTGTTCTCAATACCAATTTAAGACGCTTGTTTTCTGTTGTGGTTCTCATCTCTTCTGAGATTTTGCCTAATCTGACAAGCAATATGTCTAAGCTGAAATAAAAATTTAACTGGTGAGACCCGTCACTGGTATATATGTTCCTTTGTTATTTTTCACCTGAGAACCAACCCTCCTGCTAAAGTACTCGTAATCTATTCGGTAGTTTTTGTTTTTTCGGTGTTTTTTAAAATACGCTGACTTTGATGTTTTTCCTAGTGTTTTTGATGAACGTTATAGCAAAATCATTAATCCTACTGCATCCTATCAAGGGGTTCAATCCGTACTGTCCTAAAAATCCCAGCCTCCGCCTTAAATACCGGTTTTAATCCTTTTGACTGTCTTCTTAGGAACAAAAGAGGGGTAGATTTATCTTGGGGGTATAAGATTTTATTTAGAGAATATTTCAAGGATAAAGATTTTTTTAAAATGTTTTTTATTTAAAAATATATTAGAATAATTTTTTTTATTTTTTTAAATTTTTTTTGAATATTAGCAAATTAAAACAATCCAAAAATAAATAGAAAATTAATTTAAAATAAAAAAAATAAAAAATAACAAAACAAAACAATAATTCAACCGCAGTGCAAAATAATCTCTTGATACATGACAAATGGAATCAAACTGTTAATTTTATTGATGGTCATGTAGCTATTGCTTTCTTCTATCGCGGGTAGCCTAGATTGTGCACAAGGATATCTTGACCAGGCTTAATTTAACGTAATTGGTAGGTCAACGAAAAAACACAAGGTGGTTAATTCTATCCTAGGTCTTACAGTATCTGAAGAAAAATGGAGGATATTGCTTGAGGAGATGTATTTATTTTGAAGGATGACCCGGTAATAGAAAAAAAAAATATAATCGTATTGTGCTCATAAATTTTTCCAATTAGTGGTTTATAAAAGTTCGAGTACTGTAATTATTGTTAATATAATAATTATTAAAATTTATATTATCGTTAATTTAAGATTTATAAAATTAAATTAGTTAAGATATCCAAATACTTATATTAATAATAAAAGAAAAAGATGTGGTTCATTGCATTCAGGCTTCAGCTACACGAGTAAAAAATATATTGGCTTTTTTAGACTTTTTTGTTTTTTTGAAAAATAAAGACAAAATGGCCAGTAATTAACACCGATAATTAACCACCAAATTTATGATATCCACCATCTCCATTGTTACACAAACCAATATATATTAAGGATCCAAATTTAATAAATAACTAAAGTTTGCTTATTAAAAAAAGATGCACCAAGTAAAAACCATTTCAATCCTCGTAAGTGCGGCATTCATCTGTCTCTGGGTTGTCCTTGCAGTACTCCTCCAAAGGATCGGACCCTTTCTTCTTGTCCTTGGCATGGCTAGCAGCCGCGCTCAACTCCTCCACTTCATCCCATGCAGCTGCGCATTCTCCACTAGCTGCATCACCGGAGCACGCCTCCTCCGCTTCTTTTATGCTCTTTTCCACCTTCTCTGATATTCCCTCAGGGGCTGCTCTCACGGGTCGGACTTGCACGCGCCCGGACCCCAGTTGGTAGCTCCAGCTCCTCCGTTGTTGGTTTAACTTGATGGGGGGTTGAGCTTTTGGTGTGTCTGTTGCCTTGGCTAAGACTCTAGGGGTCGAGAGGTTAAGACCAGCTATCGTTGCCATTCTAGTTTTGTGTTCAGTTTGTTGCTGTGGTACGGCACAGTGGAGATAAAATTGATATTGTAGAGGGAAGATGACCTTGAGGAGCTTGCTAAATAAGTGGAACACGAAACATCATTTGAACACAGATTTCTTATCAGGTGACAACCAATTGCACGCTTCCACGTCAGACTGGGGCTCGAGATATTTTAAAGAAATATCACTGTGTCCTAACTTTTACTGCGTGCAAAAATAGCTGTATTTATTTTTGCGGTTTAAATTGTTTTTTTTATATATTTTAAAATCATTTTATATGTTTGTGTTAAAAATAGATTTTAAAAAATAAAATATATATAAAAAACATTTTCTAATACAGTTTCAAACACTGTTATTCTCTAAACAGTTAAACTAGAGTTTTATCCAATTATATTTCAATGAAAACACAGCAAAATGCTATTTCAAATTTCATTATTAATTTTGAATTTAGATGGATTGGATTAAAAAACAAAGTTATATTATTGTGATTTTTATGATAAATAAAATCATATCAATTTATTTTAAATTTAATAGTTATAATCAGACATCATAAAAATATATAATATAGAGGAATAATTTGTAGCTGATAGTTTGTGATTTATCGGTTATCTACATGTCCCTGTCCTAAAAAGGAGCATGTCCCTTTTAAGTGTGTGTCTATACGCGCGCGTAATTTTTTTATTTTTAAAATATTTTGATAATAAACTTTAAGTTTTAGAGTATTTAAATATAAAAATAATTATTATTATAATTTTAAAACACAATTCAAATGTTTATCTAGGGTAATTTTTGAGTCACAAGTTGGTAGAGTCAACTCAAATCAATCCAAGCTAACTTAAAATAAAAATAATTATTATCATAATTTTAATATCCGATTTGAAATCAACTCGGGTAAGATCGTAACCAAGGATCGGGTTAATCATTAACTTGAGTAAATATAAAGATAAGAGTGATTATTATTATAATTTTAAAATTTAATTTTGAGACCAATCTAAGTCACAGGTCGAGATAATCGACCTGGGTCAATTCATGGATAAATATTATTATTATTATCTTAATTTTAAAAACGACTCGGGGGTCGACTAGGAGCAAAACTCGAGTAATGAGTCAAGAGGGTCGATCTATGTTGACTTGAGTCAATGTATGGATAAAAGTAATTATAATTACAATTCTAAAACCTGATGCGGGAGTCAACACTGGACAAAGCCTGAGTAGTGGGTTAGGAGGGTCAGCCTAGATTGACCTAATTTTTTTAAAAAATAAATCAAACCAGCTTTGTTTTGCAAAAAAAATTAAAAGTCAATGGGTTTTTGACCAGTTTTTTATCATGGGTTCACCTGGTCGCAGGTTGATCCGGGTTTTTGATCGGATTAGGTTAGATCAATCATTTCTTTATTTTTTTTTCTTAAACCTAAACCAATTTTATTTTCAGGTCAACCCGTCAAGCCAGTTCAGTTTTATAACTAGTATTATTATAATACTATTAATTTCACACAATACAAACTAAAGTAAAAAAAATATAGTTTTTTTATTTTTTTTATCATACAAGTTTGACACTAATACATATTAAAAAGAAAATTAACTTTTAAATATTTATTCAATCTTATTTATTATTACCGAACAAAATAAAAAGACCAAGAATGTTTATGGTTATAGTTAGATTGGTTATAGTTATGAACCCAAACCAATATAACTTTTGAAATTTTATAAATTATCAACCCGATTGATTCAGTAGCATACAACATTTAAAATCAATGGAACCAAATTAATTTAAAAACTAGAAAAAAATATTTAATCTAATTTAGTTTTAATTTTAAAAAGTTAAAACTGATTTAATCGAACCAATTTGGTTTCATCTAATTTAAATAAAGAAAAAAAAGCATAAATAAAAACTTATGCTAGTACTAAATCATTTTTTCCCTTTGGCCACCCCTCTCTTTGCCCTCTCTCTCCGTTCTCCTATGTGATTCACAAATCACAGGGAACTTGAATTTAAATCCTTTTTAAAGTTTTGTACGGTTATTTTTTTGATTTAAAAGTGTTTTTTTAGTTTTCATATAATTTAAAATCTTAATATTAAAAATAATTTTTTTAAAAAAAATTAAAATATTATTTTAATTTATTTTCAAATAAATATTTTTTCAAAAAACAACTATAATTACACTCACAAATACCAGCAACCGCCAGCCGCATCTCCCCACCCCTGCCCTCGTTCTCCCCTCTTCTGTTCTCCTCTAAACCCTACCTTATTATAACCAAAGCTTAAATATCTTCTGAAGGTGGCTGGTTGATCATGAATGGTGATCATTTTTTTTAATTTCCAATTTAGCTGTTCCTTTTGGAGTATAAAAGGTTGATTATTTTGAGGTTTTTTAACTAGTTTTTACTACTACAGATCGAGATGGAAACAGGGTTACGGTGAAGCATTTCTAGATTATATTGTTTTTTATTCAAATGACAATGGTGATGTAAGGAAAAAAAAAAGGGACAAGAAGGAAACATGGGATATCCTTTGCAATTTGGATTGTTCATCGTAAGTGGAACTCTCTCTTCTCCTCTTTGTTTTTGTTATTCACAATCATTTTATTCAGAAAATCATGTGTTATAGATATCTTTTGGACACTCCAGGCTGAATAATTTGGTTTTGTTCCATATTTTATAAAATGCTTAGACACTTGGCCTCAAAGGCAAGACTCACAAGTAGTTTATTTCATAATTTGTTTCAAATCATTTGGAAAATGGGCTTGAGCTATCTGGGGATTCTTGTTTGCAGTGGGATGCAAATTACAAAAGCACTCAAGCTGCAGATGGAGGTGCAAAAGTGTCTCTACATGAGCAATTGGAGGCATGTTTTCCTTGCCATTTGGCATCCAATTAATTAGTTTATTGTCATTTTTTTTCTCTCATCAGTATGATCTTTTATCACCAACCTGGGTTCTTAAACTCCTGCATAAACGAGGAAAAGAAATAACACAAGTCAGTAGATGTGCTATTTTTAATAACCCAAAAAACAAGTCCATTTGAAAGACACTGGGTTTATTGGTTCTCAGAGTAAAAAAACCTACTTGAACCGATTTCAGGTCGATCCAAATCAAAATTTTTAGAAATTAAAGTTTTATTAGATTTTTTAATCCAAATCCAAATCCAAATCCAAATCCGACCGTGAACGCCAGCTCTTTATCAGATTGGAGCCCTCCATCGCGTCGAGTGCCGGACAAGGGAAGCATCGGAGATGGACCAAATGGCAAAGGGGGAAGCTGGGTTTCTTGGCTAGGAGCTATTTGAAATTCTGGGCCTGGAAGCAAATTGGAAGCAGTAGTCCATGAAGCAAGAATATTTTGGATAATAAATCTAGCAAAGACAACATGGAGATCGAATTTCTTAAATCAAATCTCAAACAAATTATTGTGGACTAATTAATGTATCAAAAAGGTCTGCGTTGTGAATAAGCACCTGGTTAAAAAAAAGAACCTACTTGTAAAAAAGATAAATCCTATTTATTATTTGATTGAGAGCCATTTGGACGGCGAGAAGATTCGTTTGGGCACCTATCAGCTCACGATATCAAGTCAACATATATCGGTGGGAGCATCAATCACTGCTACCCAGATTGCTCTCTACAAATCCAATCAAGATGGGCCCAGGTTTGTGTGGCACAGGCTTGATAGCATATTTTTTCTCGAAGAGGTTATTTTAACACTGGACGTGACCTTTTCACTGTCCACTCAATCAATCACCGTTTATTGTCTCATATATCATTGTAGATCATAATATTATATATATTTTTAAAATCTTCGCTTATTTTTTTTCACAATTAAACTCTATGGAACCAAATTAGAATCATTTTTTTTTGGAGGTGAGAGTTCAGTTAAAAAAATAAAAAAGTAAAATGAATAAATCAAGTAAAATAAGTGACAAGTATATAAATAATTTATAAAATTCATTTGTGCTCCTCGTCTTTTCAAGTTTTTTGCTAACCAGTTTATATAATTTTTAAAAAATATATTTTAATATTAAATTTTATTTTCTTCTCTTTTAATATTTGTTTTGTGAAAAAAAGAAAAGGGGTTGTCGGATTCTGATCCAAAGAGATAAAGTTGGTATTAGAAAAGATTTAAACCACTAAAACAATTGATTTTTTTGTTAAATGATTCCATGTGATGAGAAAGGTTACGGTTATGTGTTCCTTTTCAAATTAAAAAACATATTTGAGCTCAAGAATATTTTTCATTTCAGGTTTTGGACCAGTTTTTTGTATGTTTTTAGGCTCTGAAGTGGTTTAACAAGATTCTTAGCGTGTTTTCTAAGTGTTTTAGGTCAAATAAATAGGTTAAAAATGAGTTTTTAGATAGAAAAAACAAATAACCCTGTTTTTTCAGCCACATCAATAACCAAGTTCCTTGATTTATAGATGACGCAATGTTTAGTTTCTTTCAAAAAAACCAGGATGGTGACGCATCATCAAACACATTAAATTTTTTTTTTAAATAAAGGTTTGCAAGCGAGCTTTTTCTTGATTATGCTAGGCACATGACCTCATTCCTTTTTTTTTTTCTTCAAATTTTTATATGTACTCTTTCATATATTATTTTTATAATTTTTAAATTTTAATTAATACTCATTCTCTATGATGTTTTCTAGATTTTTTACCATTGCTTGAATAATAATAATTTTTTAATTATACTGGGTGTGTTTAATGTTTTAGAGGTTAGTATGATTTATCTGCAATTGTTTTTGTATATTTTATATAGATTAAATATTTTTTATAAAATTTTTAATATATGCAATGCAACATTGTATTTATTTTTTTACTTTTATTTTGTTCAATAGATTTTATATGTATGTCAATCTTTATTGCAAATTGATTTTCATAAAAAAATTATTAAACACAATCAAATAAATGAGTCATGTTGTAATATTAAATATTTTTATCTATACTATTATCTTAATTTTTTCAATTATATTTTTATTTCTCATTGATTACTTTGTTTTTTTTACACAATGATTAATAATTTATTTAATTGAATACGTGTATAAATTTTTTGATATACATTTATAATTTTTCCATGTAAAAAATCAGGTTTAAAAATTCAACATGTTAAAATTGATTTAGTTATGTATTGATGTTTGTAATTTGATATTTATTCATATGATTT
>Ga0325411_1008164_pt1 | contig 11345 bp, 8 predicted proteins | sample PopdelMetagenome_13_FD_206181 | JGI IMG/M metagenome (GOLD analysis project Ga0325411, IMG submission 206181) | Populus deltoides microbial communities from Bellville, Georgia, United States - Xylem-PdIQD-R4 | ecosystem: Host-associated > Plants > Phyllosphere > Stem > Wood/Secondary xylem...
AAAAAATTAATTTTAAATTAAAAAATTAAAATTTTGAAAAGATGTCAGTCTAATTTATTGCCATCAGAAGATGGCTTGATTTTACCATGTGGGTAATAGGTTGGCAGTTGGCACCCAAAGATTATCATCTTATGTTTTTTATCTACCGCCTAGGATATTTTTAAGGCTCCGTTTGGATCGGAATCCTAGCTGGGGACTAAAAGATAATGAACACAGATGGGCCTGTAAGATAGTATTGAAGTCAAAATCCATGGTTTTTGAATCAAAGATAAATAACGATCCCACAGAGAAACTAAACCCCACAAGATTCGGGCCATTGAATATTGCCTTGAAGACTAAATAAACAAAAGAAATCTCTCTTCTCTTAACATTAGATCACAGATGTAGCCACAATCTGGCTTGGAGCTTTGAGAGCATGCGATCAGATAGCTGGAGCATATTCTCACTTCATCTCCGAACCTTTGTCATCATGGTTGGTACGTACATGGGTGCTCCAAGGCAGCCATTGTCTTGAACTTGTCAGGAGTAGCAAAGAATTAATTTCACCATTTTCCGTCTATAACGATAACGTACTAGGACGTCTCGTTAGCATGACACATGCTATTAAGTTTACATCAGATTATGATGGAGCCGTCGACATTTCGCAAAGATTGTCAGAAGAAGGTGTGGTGTTTCATTGACACTTGTGGAGGAAAAAAGAAGAAGAAAAGAAAGAGCCAAGGAAAGGTTAAAGACAATATGCGAACTTAAAGTCAAATTTTCTTCTGAGCCAATATATAGATACAACTGAGTTTGAGTATGGTTTTGTTTTATTTCTTACTATATATACACACATTCAGCCATACGTACCTTGTACAATAATATTAATCAATTATTATTTTTTATTTGTCTCTATTTTCTAATGTGTCTTTCCATCCATCTTGTTTGTCAAAATTATCAGCCACATGCACGGCACATGGCACATCTGGGTTCGTATAAATTCCTAACCTTGAATTCCCTAGACAAGTTCCCTGAACAACGACCAACCCTTCTCTGTCCATTGCTGCTCGTCTCTGTCACTTCTCAGTTAATTTAAATTGTAGTGTCTTCCACGTTTTGATTAATAATGCATTAAAAAAAAGTATGTGCATTCGAACAGACTGTGCATGAGTTTATGGTGGAGGTCATGACAACCTCTTTCCTTCCGATCTGGATCTCTAACTGCCATCTTATATATATTTCCTCATGTGGCTTCCATCCTACTCATGACCATTCGGTTCCATAGACCCACCAATCTCTCCCACCACGACTTGTTGGCTAGTCCCCTCGAGCCACCATCAACGAGAGGGGCAAAAAAATAAAAGTTGCTACAGGATACATTGTCTAATTAACATTCTTTTCTCGATCTTTAGTACAGGTATGTATGTTCTGAATTTTTCTTTATATTTTAGATTATTTATCAGAATATATTTTCATACGTATTGATAAAAATACACTTACATGAAAAACTCGAATTCGAAATGGTTTTGTTGAAAAAAAGATTATCATTTGATTGCTAGAATTTGTCGTTTATATATTTGTTTAAATAGTAAATGTAATACAAGGATAATATGCGTGTGTGAGCACATCCATATACTAAACTTTACGGTAACTCTGCATAAAATATAAATAATGAACTGATAGATTCCCATAACAATTTATTTTAGAAAATATATATATTATTCAATGAATATACTTGATGAAAAACCGTGCATGCTTTCTCCGTCCTGGAGAGTTCATTTATAAGATGCCCCAAATTTGCTTATAAGCTATCAAGATATTAGATATTTGGCCTAGTTGAAATTAACACATTTTGATTCCTCTTAATCCAATTGTTTTCTCTCTCGATAACCTAGATTTTAATTTTAAAAAAAGGGTCATTTGTTATGTTCCTGAAATACAATTCATGTGAATTTTGGACTAGATATCTCGTAAATTCTTAATAAAAAAAATATAAAACTTAATCTGGTTATGATATATATATAACAAAATTTTGTTTCTTAGAAAATTGCTGTATACTCCCTTAGTCCATGAATATATTTCAAGAAGATGCATAAGATTCATCCACACAGTAACCTCTAGGAAATATATTTAAGAAGACCAAATGTCGAATTTATATCAAGTTGTCATATCTCTCTAAAAAAGAAAAAATAATTAATTCTTACGTGCCAGTAGAAGCGACGGCAACTTTTACCAAAATTACTTACCAATGCAGATCGCACTGTCGGTGCCTCCATAAATGTTGGGGGTGTGAAATTTACCTCGCTTGAAATAGAGTTTATACCATTATTTTTCTTGTATTTTTTTTTATAGAATACACAATTTCGCATTTTTTTTTTAATAATAATTACGAGTGACGTTTACGCTTTGACAGTTTGACCATAAAAAAGATAAAAAAGAAGAAAAGATACAGTAAATCGTAGAAAGCACTCTCTTGAATTTTTGTTTTGGTTTCTTGTGCTTTCATAATTGATAGATAAGTGAGAGCAAAACTAGGTGGCTAAAGTGCAATGGGAGAAATCTAAAGTAGAAACGTGTCAGTGCTATTTTTGGTCATCATGGAAACAGATCTTGAAGTAGTATAATAAATACAAGGTAAACTCAAGCCTCTACACTTAACCTCATCATTCTTCGGCGGAAGAAGCTCCCGCCTTTGCCTTCCCTTTCTGTCTCTTACTCTGCATTTCCCGTTTCTTCTTAGTCTATACCTCTCCCATCCCCCATTTCACTTTGAGAACCAGAAGATTACAAAGGTAACCGTTTTAGTTTCACTCCGACCTTTATCTGGTATATATCTTGCTTGCATTGTACACGTTTCTTTTTGGCTCATGGGCATTGGTTTTTGGTATAGCACACAATTCTGTTTGATGATGGGTGGATCTGTTATGCTTTTATCATTGTTCATGGGATGATTGGTCTATGCCTGCTCTAGATCTGAATTTGGTTGTCGTAATTTTGATTCCTGACACTCGAAGGAAGAGTTTGGAGACGTTGGACTTAATTGTCCGGTTTCTCTAAATTCTTACTTTATAGTGCAACATTGGATCTGTGATTTTTAAGGTAATGGAGTCTATAATCCCCATGTCTCTATGAGGTAAGTCATGTTATTAGTCTAGCTTGTTAAAATTGAAACAAAACTGAATGTTAATTGCATGCCAAAGCATGTCATAGTGTGATCCGAGTTAATTATGGTATGAAGATTTTAGTTTTCCAAGTTCACGTGTACTCATTGAGTTTTCTAACTGAATAGTTGATTTTAGATTTGAGGAAGAATTTGTATCCAGGATCTCTTACCTGTATCATCAAGCAAAAGTGATTGTGCACTTCCACTGAATTGTGATTTTAATTCTATTTTAGGCTATCTATTACATATAGATATGGTGAAGATCTGTTGCATTGGAGCTGGCTATGTCGGTGGGCCTACCATGGCCGTGATTGCACTGAAGTGCCCAGACATTGAAGTAGTGGTTGTTGATATTTTTGAGCCGCGAATTATTGCCTGGAATAGTGACCATCTTCCCATTTATGAACCAGGCCTTGATGATGTGGTAAAACAGTGCAGGGGAAAGAACCTCTTCTTTAGCAAAGATGTGGAAAAGCATGTGGCAGAAGCTGATATAGTCTTTGTATCAGTAAATACACCAACCAAAACTCAGGGACTTGGAGCTGGCAAAGCAGCCGACCTAGCTTATTGGGAGAGTGCTGCTCGTATGATTGCAGATGTATCAAAAACTGACAAAATTGTTGTTGAGAAATCAACAGTTCCAGTGAAAACGGCAGAAGCAATTGAAAAGATTTTGACCCACAACAGCAAAGGCATCAACTTTCAGATTCTTTCCAACCCGGAATTTCTTGCGGAGGGAACTGCAATTCAGGACCTTTTCAACCCAGACCGAGTTCTTATTGGTGGCAGGGAGACCCCAGAAGGGAAGAAGGCAATTCAAGCATTGAAAGATGTATATTCCCATTGGGTTCCTGTGGAACGGATCATATGCACCAATCTCTGGTCTGCTGAACTCTCGAAACTTGCTGCAAATGCCTTTTTGGCACAGCGGATCTCTTCTGTTAATGCCATGTCGGCACTCTGTGAAGCCACAGGTGCGGATGTCTTCCAAGTATCCCATGCTATTGGAAAGGACACGAGGATTGGGCCAAAGTTCTTGAATGCAAGTGTGGGTTTTGGTGGATCGTGTTTCCAGAAGGATATCCTGAACCTGGTCTACATTTGTGAGTGCAATGGCCTCCCCGAGGTTGCAAGCTACTGGAAACAGGTTGTTCAGGTGAATGAGTACCAAAAAACACGTTTTGTGAACCGGATGGTTTCCTCCATGTTCAACACAGTCTCAGGTAAGAAAATTGCAATTTTAGGATTTGCTTTCAAGAAAGACACAGGTGATACAAGGGAGACCCCAGCCATAGGTGTTTGCCAGGGCTTGTTGGGTGACAAGGCTATATTGAGCATATATGACCCTCAGGTCTCACAGGAACAGATTCAAAGGGATCTCTCAATGCACAAATCTGAATTGGATAGGCCTCCTCATCTTCAGCCAGCGAGCCCCACGGCTATCAAGCAAGTTACGTTTGTATGGGATGCTTATGAAGCAGCAAAGGGTGCTCATGGGATCTGCATATTAACCGAGTGGGATGAGTTCAAAACTCTTGATTACCAGAAGATCTATGATGATATGCAGAAGCCTGCTTTTGTTTTTGATGGACGTAATGTAGTGGATGTTGATAAGCTGAGGCAAATTGGCTTTATTGTTTACTCCATTGGTAAGCCATTGGATGCCTGGCTGAAGGACATGCCTGCTGTGGCATAAGACCTGCATGTTTTGAAGCGACTCGGGGCAGGTTGTAGTGGAATCACAAATTGCGAGACCCATCATCGTATATTTTTTATTTTTTCTGGTTTTAGCCATAAATATTTTTATAGTTCTGGGATTCGATTGTTTCTGACTATGTGATGGATGGGTTCTCTGGCACCATTGTGTTGGGACATCTTTTGTTGGTAGCAAAATTTTATCTGTTCTTATTTGTTTAATGTAATAAATCAGAACATCTGGAAATTTTAGCACTCTTTCCAGCTATCCTGTCTCCTATATATATACAGTATCATTCTGTTGGGGGCATCACGTTATGCTTTTGTCAGTAGAAGAATGTAGGATCCGACATTGTCATTAACCTGCGGTATTTTGTCCGTTGACCGAGGTGAATGCAACAAGGTGAGTTAGTTAAGATGCCGTACTAATGTGATTTTCAAGTTCTTGAAGAATTTGCCCACGTGAATAAAGAAAAACTAATGTCGTTTATAACTCTTAAGCTTTGTCACATGCCGGCCCTGATCTCCTTTTTAAATGAAACTGGAAGTTCTTTTTTTCATAAATACTATACTGTAGCCTTTAATTGATTATTATTTTGCCAGGGATAAGATGTTCTTTAATAAAACAGGAAGCAAAAGGTTGTAATTTTTGGAGCCTTCTCAGCTTCCCTTCTCCATTAAAAGCTCCATAACAGTTCACCTTGATCATATCTCCTGTAAAAATACTTCAGTACATACTCCTTGTACTGCTCTGCTCTCACTTTTCCTTTGGAACATGAATCTGCTTCAAACTCTCAAGAGACGCCAACAAATCATTCAATGGTAAGTGGTCAATGAGACTACATCAAGATTTGACGAGCCTTGAAACAGTGCAAGGAGATGGAACTCTCTTTTATGATAACCAACAGATACTCCACAGAGAGTAAAAAAATCAGGTACGTACGTAGCCTTCTATGTAGGCTACAAACCCAGAATTGCAAACTCTCCACAGCCGAGAATGTCTTCGTTTTGTTTAGCATAAAATTCAATTTAATGCGATTGTTAACTAGTTCATGCAACACAATTTAAATGGATGAAATACAAATGATGATACTCTCAAGAGTATTGAAGATTTTCATCCAAGAAAATGTCTAGACATTGACTTCTTTTTCTATGCAAATACATCAACATGGTTTCAAAAAGAGACATTAAAAAAAAAAAAGCTAGCAAAGAATACATGCTAAATAAGAATTTCTCATAACATACTTGCTTTTTTAAAAAACGAAGTTTCTTATTGCAAGCTTCAAATGAAGATGAGCATCGCAAATATTTTGTTAAATATAAAAATAAAAAATATATATATATCATTTAAGTCTAGTAATCTCAATAAATAACGGGTAACAAGTGCTCAATAAATAAATAGTTCATCATATGTACTCTCTAGTCCACACTTTAAAAAAAATAAATAGATATGAATATGAGAGATAAATCCCAATTAATTTTATTTTTTTATTTTATTCTTTCTTATACTAATCTTTGTCTATTTTTTTAAATAAATATTAAAAAATAACTAATAGAGAGTACATATGATGAACTATATAGTATCTTTTATATATTTTTTAAATCTTTCATGAAGATTTAAAATATATAGTATCTTTTAATTAAATCATTTTAAGTAAAAGTATGAAATCAGTAATTTGATTTGGAATATATATATCGAAAATGTTACCATTTTTCTTGTAGACGATTTGAAAAAAAAAGAGAGAGAAACAATCGGTAGATGACGTCATGGTGTGCGTGTATATATAAACTACTGACATGGTCAAATAAAAATAGTATTTACTTATTTCCTACAGAGAAAAACTTATTTACAAACAATCTAACAATTAAAATCGAAAGCAAAACGCACCGCACGCAACTAATTTCATATAAAATAGGTATATTTTTTTTAAAAAAAAAATCGGGTGATTTTATCTTACGTGAGATATTACAAATATTTTTTAGAAAAAGAAGATGGAGAGATTTTATATTCGGTGAGATATATTGCTTCATCATATAGTTAATAGATTGAATTAGAAAATATAAAATTAATAACTTCAATTTAAATTTGTACTTTATTTGGAATGGAATTGGAACACTATTCCCGTTATATCTTCGATTTTTTTAAAAAAATAAATAAAAATAAATGAAGGAAAAAAAAGGCTTATGCCAGTTCAAGATTTACTCCTCAAAAAAATCAAATCAAGGAGAATTTCAAATTTTGATTTTAATGGAAAAGAGAGAAAATTAAGCCAGACCAACCATATAACTCGACGCTAAAAACAATAAAATGAATCCAGGCTATGAAAGGACCTTGATGTAATTTCGCTAATTCCGGACCGGTCTAGCTTATATTAGGATCCAGCTCATGATCAAATTTAACCGGGTTAGCATATCGGACCGCGTCGTGTACGGGACTCACGTACCTTTTAGAAAATCCTCTTTTTTCATCGTCTCTTTAACGTAATTAAATCCAAAAATCGATCTCTGATTTTTCTGAAATTATTTCTTACCACTTAGATCCAACCTTCAATTCTTTCAATTCGCGTCATCCTCTTTCGATTGGTACCTTTTTTAATACCAACCGTTATTTTAAAATTTTCTAGGGTTAGGGTTTCTCATCTGGACCTCTAATCTCTCGATCCTTTATGTTTTTTAAATCGGTTTCGTCTTTAAAGTAATTTCCCCATAAAATTTAAGTCCAATTTTGTTGATTGTTGTAATTACGTTTGGGTTTAGGATTTCGAAGTCTTCGATCTATTTCCTGTTTGCTCGAATCTGTTAATAAGTTTAGGGGTTTTGCTCGTTTCATTACTGGGTCTCTGTATCTTCCCTGTTTTGCCCGTAATTTTCCGGTTTTATTGGTGATCTGAAAATCTAGGGTTAGGGTTTTTCCCAATTTTTTTTGGACTCTCTTTTCGGTGAAATTGATTTAGGGGTTCGTCTCCACGCATCAATAAATCATCTTTGGTGCATAATAAGTGTCGTTTACGATCAATTTGCCCTATTCTGCTTTGAAGTTTGAATACAACTTATTGTAAAGGTAAATTACTGTTAATTGGAAACTGTTTCAAAATACTGAACTTTATGTTGTTGGAGAGTTGTGTATTGATGAGTTTTCCATCATTTTTTGTACCACCGTTCGTGTACGTGTGTCTTGTCTTAACTGAACGTAACGCTAACTGTGTCTATGCTGATTTTGTTTGTTGAAGACAATGCTAGCAGTGGCTACTATGTGTCTGTGTGTGGACGGTTTTCATGAGGCTCCTGCTTTCTATGGTTACAGTTACATTTGCATGCTTGTGTCGGGTCTGATAATTTCGTTCATGTCCCTGCTAGTAAATGTCAGAAAGTAATATTTCAGAGGTCCTTAAGTTATGCTTTTGAGTAATTGGATGCTGCAAAGCTAAGCTGATATAAATGCTACCTGATTTTTACCGCTGTCTCTTACTAAGCTATTTAGCAATCCTGTATTGATTATGTAACTACTCGTGGACAAATGTCCTTTTGCATGTCTATGTTGATAGTATACGCTTGCATGTTTACTGGTGATTTGCTTGTTATTTATCTCCTACGATTCTCGATTGTGCCATTGAGTTTTTCAAGGGAGTTCAGTGCTGGATCCTCGTGCATATGGGAAGTTGTGCTTGGTTCAATTTTGTGGACTCCTAGCTAAGGAATTATTGCTTCATCCCCCTTTCGCTTGAATTTTTCTTTAACCTTTTGCTCTTTGTATTTCAGGCTTAAATGGGATTTAAACGGCCTTTTGATGATGAAGAGTTTCAGGATCTTCCTTTTAAGCAGGCAAGACAGGTGGAATGTTTCAATAAGTTGACTCAATTGTCAAAAACTGGTGCACATTGTAATGTGCCTAAGAAACCTGATGTTGCAGGTAAAAATTGTGGCCTTGAACTTCACTTCTTGTTTGTCTACAACTGTAATATGGTGTTTTGTTCACCTTTTTAAATAATATGTTGGTTGATTTGGTTATATATTTCTTTTCATGTAAAGCAGATGGCTATGGGAGCAACTTTTTCAAAATTCAGTGGCATGAGACATTTGAGAATGACTTAATTGAAGTTTCAAATTTAGCTAAAGATTCTGACTCCAGTGGTCCTTTGTCGTTAGTCACCAGCAGTTCCAGTGATGAAGATTTTGGGTCCTGGCCAGCATCTTACTCTTCTCTTTCTTCTGAATATTTTGAGGCTGAGTTTCCACAGAAAACATCCATACATCTGGCAGATGTCTACTCATCCTATTTGGATGAATTTCCTAGGAAACAAGTTCCTCTTGGACCAAATCACCAAGCCAGCATTCCATTGTGGGACAGGCATATGAAGAAGGATAAGCTAGCAGACTCATTCAATACAAATGGTTCCTCGTTGTCTGAATCAGACCATCACATTTATAATGATAATGAAGAGCGGTTGGTGGGAACTTGTATCATTCCAATGCCGGATACAAAACCATGTCTGTCCACTAGGTGTGAGGCTGCTTGTGGCAGAATTGATTGTGAGTGCCTGGATGAAGGCTCTGTCAGATGTGCGCGGCAGCACATACTGGAAGCGCGGGAAGAATTATTAAAATCTACTGGGCATGAAAATTTTGTAAACTTGGGGTTTTATGACATGGGAGAGGAGGTGTCTTGTAAATGGGCCAAGGAAGAGGAACGGGCTTTCCATGAAGTTGTTTATTCCAGGCCAGAGTCCTTGGGCCAGAATTTTTGGAAGCACTTGGCACAAGTGTTTCCTGATAGAACCACAAAGGAAATTGTCAGCTATTACTTCAATGTCTTTATGCTTCGGAAGCGAGCTGCTCAGAATAGATCTAACCTGCTGGACATTGACAGTGATGACGATGAATTGCCTCGGATCAATAGAGGCTCTTATATTCAAGTTTTAGAAGAAGATGCAGATTCTGATCTCGAGTCCCCTGTTGATCAATATGATCATGCAGACATGGGAGGCGATATTCTTGAAGATGACATCAATGATGACAGTGATGATGATGCTGGTGGTGCTTCTGATGAGGTGGGAGATGGTAGTGGAGACACCACAGGAGAAGATTCTGGGATAGATTATGCCTCAGAAACACTTGATATGAACAGTATCGATCCTGCTATTAAGCATATGGACGATAATGCTGGTCAAGATGGGGTGGATTTCATTGTTCAAGATGACTCTTGCATGTCTTTTGAGTTCCAAGCTGATAAAGTTGACTCTTGTGGTCCAGTTGAGACCAGGGGTGCTCTGCATATAAATAGAAGTGACTATAGCAAATGCTTGCCCAGTAAAGTAGATGGATGTGGTGATGATGTGGATCAGGTATACTTGTTGGACCTCTGTGATGCTAAAGATTGGGATGCCCGTTACTTTAGTCCAATCAGGGGTGTTGATCTTCTTCCTACAAGTAACATCATTGAAGAGATTTTTGGACAAGGAACCTGTGACAACCAGACAAGAGATGCCAATGGCATCAGCTAGTGCCTCCCTCAGTTTCCTGGCATTTTAGCGTACAAAATGTGCATTCCTGCAAAGACCAGGATCCTGGTGTCTTTCTTTGTAAGAATGTTTTTCAAGATTCTTACTTTCTAGAAGGTAGGAGTTTTCCCCCAAATAGGGTATAAGAAATTGAAAAAAAAAAAGGAAATTTTTTTTTGTTTTTGGTCTTGCTTAATGTACATTCATAGTCAACCTTTCTCAATGGAAGCGTTGTGATTAATGGATCACATTAGTCATTACATCCTTCCGCTTTGTAGGACTTACAACTCTCACTTGTTGATGAACTGTATCCTATTTTGTAAGTGGGGCTGAAGTCATTCTAACCCATTAAACCTTGCATCGCACCCGCTACAACTTATATAATCCTCGACCTGAGCCAGTCACCGGAAAGGACTCAAACTTTAATTCGTCATATTTTCAGTCATGGTTAAAGTGCTAGACTGCTTGAGCTTGTTTGAGCAAGGCACTGAAAGTCATTTGGGTTCCTTGTCCGGTTGTCCTAGCCTCGGCGCAGCTGTCCTGGAATCATTGTCCAGGCTCGTTTTGATTTTGCAAGGACTAGCAAACGAGGCGTAAATCATAGGGTCGAAGACGGCAAAGCTGCAAATCAAATCCAGTTAACAACTGCGTTATACTTTACAAAAATGATTCAGCACGTCATTTGAACTTCAGCCTCAGTTATAGTCGACCTGGACCTCTCACCTTCATCATTATTCCGTTTATATTATGTTATCCATCAATCATAGTATAATCAGCTGCCAGAAATCAGTCTGCCGGTTTCGTGCGACCTCTTTTTGGTTGCTCATGTGCTCCTCCTATGAGCGCAATGAAGCCTGGGAGATTAGGGTACGAGGGGTCCATTTTCTTTACACGTTCATTATGTTGAAGAATTTGAAATGGATGATGCCAAGGGAAATCACCAAAAGAGGCCACAAAACAACCAAGAGTGGGACAGTGTACAAAGTAGGTGACGTATGACCACAAACAAT
>Ga0325411_1008165_pt1 | contig 11344 bp, 5 predicted proteins | sample PopdelMetagenome_13_FD_206181 | JGI IMG/M metagenome (GOLD analysis project Ga0325411, IMG submission 206181) | Populus deltoides microbial communities from Bellville, Georgia, United States - Xylem-PdIQD-R4 | ecosystem: Host-associated > Plants > Phyllosphere > Stem > Wood/Secondary xylem...
TTGGAAGCAAATTATCTTAAGTTGGATGCAGAATTCGCTGATTATGATGAATGCGAAAGCAATTATCTTGAGTTTAATTATCTGATAATGATGAATCTCCAGGATGAGGGGGGAGTGACTATCAGGGTTCTAATCAATTTTTAGAGGGAATGAATGTTTTTCAACTGTAACCAACAGGGTTCTAATCAATTTTGGTTGGAAGCAAATTATCTTAAGTTGGATGCAGAATTCGCTGATTATGATGAATGCGAAAGCAATTATCTTGAGTTTAATTATCTGATAATGATGAATCTCCAGGATGAGGGGGGAGTGACTATCAGGGCCCAACAAAAATTAATTCTTTTTGGTATCTTTAAATGATATTAAAAATCTATATTTTTAATTTATTTTTAAATAAAAAATAATCATTATTACATTTCTAAAGATCCACCCACGATCCATTACCTTACAGGGGGTCGCCGTAAATGAATTTATCAGTTAAATGAAACAAAGACATACCTATATCTTTAAGTTTTGAAAAATGGAAATCCCAGCAGTCAACTACACATCCGCATGGCAACCCCCGGATGTCAAATCAAGGCCGTGTAAGGCTTTCAATGTTTTACAATCCTTACCACGGACCAGTGAAAAAGCATTCGTTAGTTTCATGTTTCTTATTGAAAAATATTTTTTGATATTTATTTTTTTATAAAATATTCTATAAAATAATTAATCAATGTTAATTATTAATTATGTACCGTTATCTCACCACCACAATCACTTTACCACCAACTCCTTTACTATCATCGTGATCTCACCACCATCTTCTTTTTTTCCACCATATTTTTTTTTACTATTATCATAACCATCTTTTTCACCATCACCACTTCACCACCACCTTTTTCATTGCCTTCTCACCAACATAACCATGTCATTACCGTATTTTTCTCCACCATCACTACGACCACTTTATTCATCATTATTGTCATCTCACGACCACCATTAAAAAATATTTACATGTAAAATATTTTATATTAAGTCAAATATTGAAAAATATTTTACATCTAAAATACTTTCCATCCGTAAATTATTTTATGTAAAATAAATGGGCTCTTAGTGGGTCTTTCAAAGCACATCCTTCTCTGATTGAGAGTCTAAATCACAAAATTATTTCAAAACCTAAGAGTGGTAGTGAGAAAATATTTTTTCTTAAATACATTGATTTAGGTATAGAACAAAACTTTTCTAAGAACTTATTAAAAAAAATCTCAATAAATAGAATTTAACTAAAGGATTAGTTTGTGTTTGATATTATAATGCATGATTTTTTTCAATTAAAAATACATTAAAATTATGTTTTTTAAGATTTGTTTTAACTTTTGATATCAGCATATTAAATTATAAAAAAAAATCAATTTAATATTTTTTCAAGTAAAAAAATATAAAAAACACTTTGAAAAATAAAACTTATCACAATTTGAAAAACAAGTACTTAATTAACTAAAAATAGCAAAATCAATTACTCAGGAAAACACATCCCTCCAAGGTTTTTTTTTTGTAAGATAGAGATGTTTTCTAATTTCCTTAGGATGGAACCATTTTTAAGAATTCAATAAATCGTTCTTTTGATATCAGCATATTAAATTATAAAAAAACATCAATTTAATATTTTTTCAAGTAAAAAAATATAAAAAACACTTTGAAAAATAAAACTTATCACAATTTGAAAAACAAGTACTTAATTAACTAAAAATAGCAAAATCAATTACTCAGGAAAACACATCCCTCCGAGGTTTTTTTTTTTTTGTAAGATAGAGATGTTTTCTAATTTCCTTAGGATGGAACCATTTTTAAGAATTCAATAAATCGTTATATTTAATGAGCTTGACGGCTTGTCACACCTTGCAAGAGCAAAGAATTAAGGTTAATTTAAATCAAAACATCATGCTAGGAATAACGCAAATTTAAAATTTAAAGAACATATTCATAATCCTCATAAGACGTTAGGAGTTAGGACTGCCAATTGCATATGGGATTTATATAGACTTGCCCTTCTCTTAATTGGACATGGCTTTAATCCTTCCAATGCACTGCATGCTTGCGTTTCCACAGCCGTCTGAAATTAATGAAAAACATGGCTGTTTTGCTTTCTTCTTTCTGGGCTTAGATATTACCTTTCAGACTATTTTGACCTTCTTTTGCAATGAAATATAATTTTTCAAATTCAAATACTTCAAAAGCAGGATCTAACCATGAGCTCTTTGCTAAACCAGAAACCTGTTGGCAGCTTTGCTTCTTCAGTGACATTATATATTTAGCTTTTAATCACGAATCTAATTAAATCTAATTAAAAGTAACCCTACGAACCAGGCATCTATCAAAAGAAAACACCTTTTTTTTTTGTTAAAATTTATATTTGTTTGATGAGTTATATTGAGTAGCCACCCTGTATATTTACCTTAAATTAAGTATACAGATCTGTGGATCAACGTTATCTGATTTGTTGATATATATTAAGTCTTATTTTTGTACTGTTATTGATTATTGTGGCAGCTAGATTCTAAATGTGATGTAATTGCTTTAATTAGTCCATCTATACCTAATCCCATTTAATAATTTCTTGGTTGATTATTGCAAAAGGTTACGCTGACCTTCAAAACCATGCACTCGCAAGTTAACTACTCGCATTCCTAGTTCTTGAGCAACTCTGAAACCGGTCAAAGTAACAGGAATACCAAGTAGAAGTATAAGATAAGCAAAAGGGCCCTCATTTCTGCAAGGGATCTGAATCGGAGGTTTGAAAAACAAAAGAACAAATTGAATGAAAGATTTAGATAATTAAACAGAAGCTGAGCAATATGCACAACGTCACATCTATATATATTTTTAATTCTAATGGTGATTATTCAGTCAAATCCATGTGCTGTATGCTTTCATCTTTGAGTCAGATTAATCTATGCAATTCTTTCAATGGTATGTGACAAGGATTGATTCCTCTCAAGGTTGAAATCTTCAGCTGGATGACCATTCTTGGCGAAATCAATATATACTAGAGGTGGTGTCTTGGTCGGGAGGGTATTCTTTAAGCAAGAGAAGGGGTATTCTTGAAGCTAATTGTCTTCTATGCTTGGATTCTTAGGAAACTATTGACCACCTTTTTATACACACTGGTGTGTTTGGGCAAGATTTATTAATTGATAGAGTGTATCTCGGTGCTGTCCTAGGAATATATCAGATCTTTTTCATCAATGAAAACATCTTGTTTATGGGGAAACTCCAAGGAAATGTATGGTTTATGTTGTTCTTGCAATCTCATAGTCTCTTTGGCTTGTTAGAAATGAATTCCTCTTCAATAATAAACAGCATGATTGTGATACTATCTTTCTTTCAATATTAACTAGATTGCATGTGCGTGGATCAAAGCTTTTTTTTTTTTTTTTTAAAGACTTCCCTTAGTGTGCCTTTGATTGATTTATTAATTTAGGGTGATGGTTAAATAAAAAGTGTTCAAGATCTCCTCTTTTGTTGGTATCCACCTAAGCCACTTACAGTACTAAAGAGGGATGTTGATGGCTTTTCTATTGACAAACCGGGTCTTGCTGGTATTGATGGGGTTTATCGTGATCACAATGGCCTTATGATGAGTTTTCTCTCTGCTCATATAGGAATTAAAGATTCAAATGAAGCTGAATTGCTTGTTGCAATCAAAGCTCTTGAATGATTTTCTATACAAGATTTTTCTAGAGAAATCTCATCTTTGAATCTAATTCTGTTTCTATGGTAAATTGGGTGAATAAACAATCTATTAGACCATAGAGATTTCATAAATTTTCTATCGATCCTGGTATCCCATTTCTCCTCATAATTGGGCTCTTTAATTATCTTTATGTCATGTTTTGTAAGTCTAATATTTATATGACTATAGCTTTAGAAAATAACGTGCGAGAAGACACAGTGGGACAAGTTCCCAAGCACTAAACTACAATCATATTCCGAGGAGGGATAAATTACATAAAAAACATCTAATCGGAAAGGGCCCGGTGAAGGAAAGGCAGGATGCGCGCGCCGTGGTATAAAGTCATCAATTTTGGAGTTCTTTCAAGACAAAGGTACCGGAAAAGAAAGCAAAGCAAAAGGCAAACATTATAAGAGTGGAATGATCTCAGTATTTTTTTACATACAGATAGATTTAATCATTGAAGTGAAGTTCAAAGAATCAAGATGTTTTAATCATGAAGAACCAGAATGGCATTTTCGCAAAGTACAACAAACAGGGTCCACCTAATAATAATAGTAGTAATAATAATAATAATCTCCCCCCAGGAGGTACAAAACCTAGGTGACTTATTATATATATATATTTCCTCAATTTAAACCTTGTACAATCTGATAGTTTGTATTTAAAATATATATAGTGATAAGAGGATTTGGGAAATGCTCCAAACACATAATCAAAGCACTGGCTAATCCAACTAGCAGATATAAAATAGCATGGCAAGACAAGAATAAAGAGACACACAGTTATGGTTGTGTGTGTGTGTGTAGAGAGAGAGAGAGAGGGATATCAATTAATCAATTTTAATTACTAATACATTGAAGAATATAGTGAAGAAGGTAAATGAAATCAAATCCTTGGGCTCCTAGCTAGAAGAACTAATTATTGATAAATTAAAGGAACGATTCAATGCTGGTTTTTTCAGTGCAAAGAAGTTATGAACAAAATCTAGGGTTTCAAGGGGTATATATCAACTCAAGAATTCAGACTTTTCTTAACAGAAACATTTCTTTGATAATGCTTACCTTGCTTCTTGATTCGTCCCTACCCTTTGCAGTGACAGTTTTAGGGGGAGAGAGTTTTAACGCTTGAGGTCTGTTTGTCCTGCCTTTGCATCGAAGTTTTTGTTTAATTATTTTATATATATATATATATATATATATATATATATATATATCAATGTTGCCTCGAAAAGGAGCTTTTACAGAGCAGTGCACGTGGAACCCAGTACCCAGTGTTCATCTCCATGCCAGCACTGCTTCCTTAATGTTCACTAAAAACCCTAACCAGTCACACATAAAAAGCAAAAAACAAACGAACAAATAAACAATTTATCCCCTTAAGCCCATAACTTCCTATATATCACCTGACTTTCTTCAAGTGCAGTGATCATGATTTGCCACTCCCTCTCCCCCTACACCAACCTTGAAACTGTCCTTACCTTAAAAATAAATATGATAAACTGATGACAGTATTGTAAAGCGGGGATTTTTTTGGGACCTATGTAAAAGGGAAAAAATAATGGCTATATATTATTGTATGTAATCTTATGTGTATGAAAATTAAGAAAACAAAATGAAATTTCAGAGATGAAGATATAATATTAATTCACTGCAATCTAGGAATGGAAAACTACAATATAATTTTATTTCCAAAAGAATTGATAGATAATTGTGTTTGGATCATGTAACAGAACCTCCTCTCAAACTGCAGTTTGCACACAATCATAAGGAGAAGAAGAAATAAATTAAAAAGACCTGGGCAAGTTTTTGGTTGCCTTTGAAGAATATTGAAGATAAATTATTTGGCAAGTTACCAGAACTGCAACTGAAAATGAAGGGAAATAGAGATAATCGTAATGTCATATCCTGATGATATGCTGCTTCATCTTCAAGCTAAATCAAAGAGCTACTAATATGATAAACACCAAACCCGCGAAAAAAAAACCCACAAATTTGTACATCCTTCTTCAATCAAAGGCAGCTGAACAACACGATCAACAACATCTTAGAAAGATACCTAACTTTTAAAGCATACAAGAAGAAGAAGAAGAATGGAGATTGATGACTTAGAAGTTAATTCAGGAAACAAAGAGAAAACCACAAGTTTGTTGTTTTGTTACTAATAAGGAGGGCGGCCGCCTGTGCCCCAATAGGCCTCAGCTGGAAGTTGCACTGAATTTAGTAGATTCTGTGGCAACCCTTGAAAGAGAGATGTCTTCGGATCTTGCATTAGTTGCTGCTGCTGCTGATTCTGTTGTTGCTGGCCGATATTATTAATTCCTGGTGACCCCAAAGGTCCACTTCCGAGCATCGGTGTTTGCGACTCAATATCCTCCTCCAAAGGCAGCCTCTCATAAGCCGCATTACCAAAAGAAGCAGCCATAACCACCACCGGTCCAGATGCTAGAAGTGGGCCAGCTACACTTCCTCCAATAACTTGGCCTTGACCACCAGCTAGATAAACTGTCAATCCTGAGGCAGCTGGTGGAGCTGGGGGTGGCAAGAACGAACCTGAAAGTGATAAAATCTCAAATCTTCCATGTAAGGTAACCACCGCGCCCGGGGAAGCTGGTTGCTTAAGTGTTACATTTGTTACTGTTCCGGTTCCACTCAAAATGCAAACCCCTCTTTGCCTCCTCCTTGCAAAAGTTGATACACTCTCCATGATATCGCTACCGGTAGCGATTTCCATGACATGGGATCGAAGGGCATTTGCGCTATCTCTTGTGATTATGATTGGTGGCTTAGGCTTGTTCTTAGACCCAGCAGGTCTACCTCTTGGTCTTCTACTGATTTCTCCTTCTCCACCACTGCTTGAAGGGACTAATTCAAGGCCTTCAACTGTGTTGTTGTTATTGTTGATTTCATCGTGCTCTCTCTTTTGACCACGGTTTAAGTCACCGTTACCACTTTGTTCATCTTCAGAATTCTGCTGTTGGTGGTGTTGAAATTGATGTAGATGAAAATCTCTTGTGTGGAAAGGAGGAGGAAGAGGACGCCCATGAGCTGAAACCGGATCCATTTTTTTGGTATCTTGAAAGCAAACCTAATTAAATTAGCTGAAACATGCAAAAACTAGCCCAAGAAATTGAGAGAAAGCTGTGGAGAGATTCTTGGCTGGTTCCTGATTTGTCCCTTCGCTTCCTTTTGGATTTGTTTTCTTTGGTTGTCCTGTAAATGGATTAAATCCAACAGAAACCTTCACAAAAGATGGAAAGATGATGGGTCTCTTAAGCATCAGCCACCAAAACATATAACTGGATCAAGCCCATCTTCTCTTTCCCTCTCTCTATGTGTTTTTTTTTCTTGAAGCTATAGTTTCGAAGTGTGCAGCGAGTTACTATCCTAAGAAGATAGAGAGAGCTGCTGGTTAAAGTTTTGGGAGAAATGAACAACAAAAAAAGCGAAAGCTAGGTGATGAGAAAGAGAGAAGGTCTTCTTCTTGTGTTTTGGGTATGGAACTATAGATAGATAGGGTATTGTTGGGTTAGGGTTAGGTCAAGGGCGGTTAATACCATCGGGTCGATGATAGATGGGTTTTGTTTTGGTAAGACAGCGTGCGCATGGGCTGTGTGTGGGTCCTACTGGTTTTCTCTCACTCCTTTGTCCCTCACACACTATTGGGTCCCAACATGTCTTCTCTCTTTTTTTCGCCCCTCAAAATGTCTTGAAAGGCCCTGCTGTGAAAGATCATTTTGTCGTCCCTCAAATCTGTACTTGAAGCCCTGCTTTCTACAAATTTTCTCCTCTCCTCTCGCTCTGTTAGCTTGCAGCTTGTTTCTACATTTTAGACGATTTTATCAGCCTGTTCTTTGCATACCCTTTAAACGTTAGAACCTCGTTTCAAGTGAAAAACAAGGAAGGAGTTACTGATCTGCTTGCAGTACTGTGTAGATTAAAGATGTTAGTTTTTTGACTTATTAGCAAAGATGACAAAGAACATAACAAAAACTAAAACTAAAACTAAAACTAAAACTGATCATATTTATATAAGAGCTAGCTAGTTGTATAACTCATGTTTCCAGAAGTGGCAGTTTTCAGCAATTCTATGGAAGGATAGGGGGGTTATTTCAGTGGAAGAAGTGGGTGGGTCATGGGAAATTGGGGTGGACCTACAGGAGGTCAGGGGGGCAGTCAGGGCGTGTCTTAAGGGGGACTCTTGATTTCTTGGAATGCAAATGCATTGATGTTGATGTGAATGCCGTTGTTTTGGGTCCACATGATTGCCGATCATGGGATGTCCAGCTCCAGCTCCTTCCCTCTCCTCCTTGTCGTCATCATCTTCATCATCATCATCAACAGGGATAATTAATTTGATTAATACTGTGGATTTTAATTGATCTCAACATATATCAGCATTGCATGCATGGTAAAAATTAAGAGGGCATGCAGATATATATATATATATATATATATATATATATATATCACTTTCCTCAAATCTTGATTATTAATTAAGGTTAATTTTGGTTCAATTTCATTTTTTAAATTAAGTTAAACTTGAGTTTATTTCTTAAAACCCGATCGACTTCATTATAAATTAGTGTCGAGTAATTTAGACTAAGCTACTGCCAGCTCTATTTAATCTGGAAGTGCACTTTATGTTAAAGCTAGCATTTACTGAATTATATTATTGAACTTGCGAACAAGTTTGATAATTTGATTCTTATTTTTTATTTTTTTTATCTTGATATTTCTTGTTAGCTTCTGCTAAAATATATTGTAAGAACATTTTCCAACTCCCTTGTCAAAGCAAATCATTAATCTTCATTAGAATTTTAATTAATAATTGGTTAAATCAGAGCATGGATAATTAATATGAGTGAACACATGTCTTTAATCTTATCAACAAAATGGGTCTATCCTTTTCTTAGTGTCATATAGTGAAATTAAGGAATTAAGTAGTTGATCGATAATATGCAAATGAAATTATGATTTTTTTTTTAAAAAAACACCATCACCGTGTATACTTTGAATATATATCATAATTCTCTCTACTAATTAGTAGGAGTTCAAGAGTTCCATCAATGCAGGGAATGGAATTAATTTAACGGGAAGTGCAATTAGTCAGCTGGGTTGTCAGCATAAGACGTCAGGCACCGTTGGTTTTTGTCACAGCGTTGAAGCATCCCAGCTCATACGCACATGCATGCCCCAATCTTGCCTGTGAAATGGTATCAACGTTTCTGATAATGGCAATTAATGGCTCCTTGATTTTCATCCCACTTCACTTTTGCTACCCGGATTGCCAGGGAAGGGGATTAAGTCCCTTGCAACACAAGGGATCGCAAGTTCCATGTTTCTCTCTCTCGTGAATATATATATATATAAAAGATGTGCATTCATTGCGTCCTTGATAACTTAGTCCCATTTTGTGGAGTTACTAAGAGGATCTGATTTTATATATATATATATATATATAAAATTGTCGATTTTATAAAAAAACACGACTATTCAGATAGTAGCTATAAAAACGGAGATTATGAGAATCTGATTTACAAGTAAACCAAATCAATTATTTCGATAATGAATAATAATAATAATATTATCCACTGCACCCATCAAATAAATAGTTTGTTCTTTCAAGAATTCTTGATTGGTATGCTTTATATCTCCCATATGAGTAATGTATTTGATGCGTATGTACGTAGTTATCACAATATAGTGCCCTCTTGTCACTTCAAGAATGAGCATAATCTAATGTGATTGGTTCTAAGCATATTGTGGTGATCTAAAAAAGATCCACACAGTACACTCCAATTCTTGAATATATATATATATATACTATCCAAGATAGCATGACATTGATGACTTTCTAATTAACATGAAGGCTTCCTTATTAAATTTATTGTTCTAGGGGTAATTCAGAAAGGTTTGTTATAATTGCCCTGTAAAAGCCCTAGGGAATCGACAAGAGAAGTGATGGAGAGGACAAAACTAACCTGTAGGGCCAAATTGGAGCATGACAAGAACCAAAAAGTTTAAATCAAGGCACAAATCGGAAAAACTGGGTCGGTGCGCATGCAATGTTCAATTACTTGTTTTTTCTATGGTTTTAGAAGGCATTTTCTTTCATGGATGTTTTTTAAGAGTTGAAGAATGAAACACCTTCACACAAAAATTGAATTTTTCAATGTACATGTATGTGTAATTTGTAATCTTTAAACTACTTCTATGAATCCAGTAACCTCGAAATATTTAATGGTTTTCTTTCGAAGACCATAATTTTGTTTTTTTTAATTTTATTTTGTGGTATACAAGGTAATATTACATATCTACGATGCTACAAATAGGCACTAGGTAGGTTCCCATTGGATAGGGGCACGAGGCGGGAAGCAGAAGTTTGCTAAAAACAGACATGTGTGTTTTGACTGCATCGTCAATGGTGCTGTATGTTGTTGAATCACAAACCACAGCGTGTGGGCTTACAAAGTGTGCGAGGTAAAAGAGCGTGGGTGGCGCTGACAAAAAGAGAAGGTAAAAACATAACGACTGACAATGGGAGAGCTGAAGCAGAGAAAGAGGTAGCTAGGCTACTAAGCTAACAGCGACAAGAACGATAGTATAGTCTGTATAGTATGCACGAGTGGCATATTGCACATCCTAGCTAGCTGGAGATTGTTTGATAGAACTATTTTGAATCATGAGGGAGAGTGAAATGGATGGAAGGAAGCTAGAGGTCGAGTAGAAAATAGGAGAGAATTAGGAGGAGTTGTCTCCACTTCTGGTGAATACTATATAGATTGCAGGGCAGTTTTCTGTACTGGCTGCCATCACAATCACAGTCACAGTCACAGCGAAAATGATAACAATCACCTCCACGCCCTGAATCCCATGAAGCTCATTTGATGCAACCATGTCGGATTGACACTACATTCAATGCAATCCCATTTCCCATTCTGCCATTTACCATTCACCACTTGTCAATAAATATCTCTACCATGTAGAGACAAAACCAAAATTAAGGCCACTCTTCCTATACCCTTTGCGTATTTGTAGAGCTACTCTTTTTTTTTTTTTTGGTGAAATGTGGATATTTCTGTTAGCTGAGCATCCTAGGAAATATTTATTGGCTTTCAATAAATATTATATAAGTATTGAAAAAAAGCTTATATAAATAAATAAATAAATAAGTGCTAGTTATAACAAATCATATCTCCAAACAAAATATAAAAATAAAACTAGTTCTCTATGTTGGTATATGATACCATTTCACAAATTTTCTCTAAAATTTCTAAGACTTCCTACAATACAAGAGAAGATAGCTTGAAGTCTCCAAATAAACATTGCAAAAAGAACAAGAAACATTCTCATAAACAAGTAAGTTTCTACGCTTTGTTTTAGTGAAAGTTTTTGTTTAAATGAAGATTTTAAAGTTAGGCAATCCTTATGCTTATGGTATCTGTTTGGAAATCTAGTTGTACTAGAATAATATTATATTTGAAGATAAATTTCCTAATTAGTCAATTAATTTTCAATTTGTTCTATACCGCTTGATGTTATGGTTGAAGACTAACAATCCCAATTTCAATTATACATGCATGGATTTGTATAGAGGCTTATGAGGTATTCTAATATGATCCAATTA
>Ga0325411_1008167_pt1 | contig 11343 bp, 4 predicted proteins | sample PopdelMetagenome_13_FD_206181 | JGI IMG/M metagenome (GOLD analysis project Ga0325411, IMG submission 206181) | Populus deltoides microbial communities from Bellville, Georgia, United States - Xylem-PdIQD-R4 | ecosystem: Host-associated > Plants > Phyllosphere > Stem > Wood/Secondary xylem...
AGAGCATTCACGATTGAAGTTAGCCCAAGCTGTATAATTTATAGCCAACACATGCACATGTTACACCCAGATACACACTTCCTACAACTCTATTTTATTTTTCTCTTTCTATATATTATTTTATTCTCCTACATTTACTGATTTTAGCATCGAAATATCACGTATTCCCAACTAGCACGTATTCCCAACTAGTTTTTTAAGAACAACCTTGGTCAGGCAAATGTATATATTCAAACAATCACTTCACTAACTTATGACACAACCATGGAAAGCCTATATTATGCCTGAAGTATTTTTTCACGATCCCATCAATTGCATTGTTTGTGAAAAACTAAACAAAAGATAATTCATTCCCTCTCACCAATCATACTTTTTCATGGCTAATGAAATTCTAGGATAGAGAAAAGTAATCGATCTCCCTACCATAGAAACTTTAGCTCCTTCAGCAATTTAATAACTCTCCCATCAAGTTTAAGTGCTTAACAATATTGTTCTAGCCATACAAAAACAACTTCACACTTTTTCACTCCATCAACAAGAAAAATATAACATATAGCTCCATTATATGTACTAGAGGCATAAAGATAACTCTAGTTCCATGAGGGAGCAAGAGAAAATGAGATATAAAGTATGCATGACACTCCAAAATTATGAAGGAGTTGCTCTCTCTATGAAGAGCACTCCTCTATATATCTTAATTAGTTGTAGTTGTAGTTGTAGTTGTGTCTGTTAATCCTTCTCTGGCTCTTTATATTTTTCCATTTCATCAACTGAAACAATACAACACATAGCTCCACTACGTGACTAAACGCAAAAATATAACTCTAGTTTTATGAAAAAAGAATGACAAAATAACATACGAAGTATGTATGATACTCTAAAATCATGGAGTTGCTCTCGCTATAAAGAGCACTCCTCCACATATCCTAGCTAAAGTCATGACTATATCCATTAATCTTTTTTTTTACTCTCATTCACATGCTTCATTATGAAAAAAAAAAGAGATGAGATGAGATTAGTGACTATATTAATTTTTAAGAATGAACATCATTCCAATTAGACTCTTCACTTTGTCATTAAGTGTTACACTCCCATCTCTTTAATAAATATGTTTATACAAAGGCTAACTTGGACAATTATGATAGTCTTACAGATCCTAGAAAGCGGCCAAAATATTAGAAGCATCCTAAAGCTTATGACATAAAAGAGTTACGTCATATGCAAGGTTCTTCCAACAACTTTTCGTGGATCTTCTAGGGTATGGTATCACATCCTTAAGTCTGGCTCCATCATTAGCCTTCAAGATCTCTATTGTTAGCTTATATCTCCTTTTAATACGTGCATTCCAACCAAAAAGAGAGTAGCTAAGCTCTTTGTTGTCACCCAACAAGAAGATAAAATCACTAGAGTTTATCTTTAAAGATTCAATGAGGAAAATCTACTCGAACCAATTGTCGCTAAAGTCCTAATCAGTGAAGTCTATGACTAATTATTATGGAAACATTTGTATACTTTCTCTAACATGACTCTCCTCAAAGTAAAACAGGTAACAGAGAACCATATTTGAGTAAAAAAAATCAATTGTCACCAAACAAGGACACCCTCCTTTTCAAAGAGCAGATCTCTATAAATCTATCAATTTCCTACTAATGCATCATCCGAGAGAAGCACTAGGGGACCCAATTATGATCACCTTATATTTTGTGAGCTTCTTACCACACCTTTTACCACTACATGTGTTGAGGTATTTGTTGCCATTTAGGAAAAGGAATTTGTGTGGTATCCACCTCCAATGAAGAGTGGCATAAATACAAAAAATCCTAAGAAGTTTTATCATTATCATTGTGTCCACAGTCATGACACTAAAGAATGTCATGCCATAAAAAAAAGATTGAAATATTGATCTTTATAAGGCATCTTCAACAATTTATAAAGAATGATACAACCTTAACAAACAAGAAAAAGTCCTCATGATACATTACCCAAGATTAGATAATTTTTAAAATTATCTCTTTATCTTTTGAAATTTTTAAATAAAATAAGTATTTTTCTTAATGTCTTTAGTGACTCCAATAAAAAATCTCCACTGCAAGATCTTTGTGTCTTCATAAAAATCTCTATGATGAAATCACTATAACTCCATTGAATTCTCCACGTTTCCACTTCTTGATGTCTTCAATAAATTTTTTACGTGTCTATGTTTCCATTGAAATCTCTATATGTGACTCCATAAGAAATCTTTATCTCAAGATCTTCATTGAAATCTCTACATCTCTATGCGACATCTCTTTACACAATATTTTAGCACTACTTTTATGATCACAAAACATTTTTTATTTTTAGATAATAATGTTTTCTATTGGAAATTGATAAAATCTTATCTTTTTTGCAGGAAAAACTTTCATGTCAACAAAAGCAATAAAAGGAAAACATTTATTTTCATAAAGGCACATCCACAAAAATATATATACCAAGGTAATTTTTTTCATGCAAATATAGCCGCAAAGTTAACGTTTATACAGTAAGTATTTTCTTCTCCCACTTTTATTGGTTAAAATCTTCTAAACATGATTGTTTAAGAGAATTGGGGGGCAAAAGATAATATATTTTTTAAAAACAAAATCCAGCTATTTGCTAGAATTTCAGCTTAACACTGAACTCAGTCTATCTAATTCTACCCTGTCACACCCTTTTATGCATCTTTTTAGTTTCCTATAAGTCATGCATAATTTTTTTCTACGCATGCATAAAAAACATTTATGCAAAGTATACACCATTTTTTATGGTAATAACATTGCCCATCACAAACATTTCCACTAATGGCATACATGGCTAGCTAATACCAGTTCTCTATTAATGATATTTCTTCTTCTCCATAAAGAAAGTACAAGATCTTAGTGTATAAATACACTTAATCACCAAGCAAAATCCAGATCTCATCCTTGGCCACATAGAGATAGTGATGCAAACATCTCCCAAGATATGCTAAAATTATATTTGAATATTTTACAACTCGACCTAACAAGAAAGTTATATAATTATCACTCCCACCATACACCTATAAAGAGACATGACGAGTAGTATAAAATCACGACAACGTTGATCAATCTTTCAAAGAGTTTGCAAGTTCAATCAAGAACTTGGTATGTGAATAACTTAACCACACGAAAGATATTAATAATGCTATTTTTATATTAAAAAAATAGTCCTTCCTTCAAAAAATCTCTACAAAAAAGTATTTATACTAACAAGAATCCTAAGTCTAATAAGACATTCCGAATTAATATGGATAAACCTAATAATAAATAATAATCCAATAAACTAAAATTTAAGTAAAGGCCCTAATATATCTAAAAGATATAATAATAACTAAAATATAAATATAACAATAGCCCAACTAATTTAAATAAGATTAAAGTTATTTTCGTAATCTACTGGTATAATGAAAACTCAACTTTAAATGCATAGTTCTCTCTCATATTAATGAATTAGAAGACATGCCATATATCATTGGAAATACATGGATGTATACTTTCCAATACAACTAAAATAGCATTAAAACCCTTGCATACCTTTATTTATGACAAAAAAATAGTGAAAGGTCAAAACTAGCTAATTGAATCTTCTTATTCCAATTTTTTTGTAATGTCTGAATGACCATCTACAATCCTTTCTTAAACATGAATTAAATTCTTCATTATTTAATATCTTCTTAAAATCCACCTTAGCTCATATGTTTTAAAGAAGTCAATTGAAAGCTTCTTTGAACCTTTTAGCCTTAAGACTTGTCAGTGGACCAACTAAAACCTCTAATGGATCTCTTGATGTTGCTTGGATCATATTAGATAGTCATAGAAAGTTAGAAAGTCAGGCTATAAGCCATAGGGGAGCATTAATCATGCAAAGATGTTAGACCATACCATACAAAACCCAGAGCATTCATAGTCAAAGTTAGGTCATGCTATATAATTTTTAGCTAGCATATTTACAAGCTATATCCAAATACATACTCCCACAACTTTATTTTGTTTTTTTATCTTTCTTTGCATTATTTTATTCTCCTATGTTTACCAACTTAAGCATTGAAGTTTCTTATATTCCTATGAGGGACTGGCTTTTCAAGAACAACCTAAGTTGGACAAAATAGGAAGAAATCATAGGAAACTCATATTATGTATAATTTGTTTTCATGATTTCATCAGTATGACTCTATCAATGATGACTAAAAGGTTATATGAATATTGCGATATTATCAAAAAAAATAGACTTTGATTATTATTTATAGTATAAGAGGAAGTTATTTGAAAAGAATTCATAAGCCCTTTCCATATTATATTCTTGAAGGACGAATATATGGTGTTCTTATTGGTTTCTATTTGACACGATCAAAGAGTTGATGTCTTATCCCAAATGCAGGAGTGTCAAAGTAATAAATAACCCGGCAAGACCGGGGTCGAACCACAGGGAGGTGAATTATATAAATTACAAATAAAGACAAAAATTTGAAGAGAATAATAACAGAAATTGAGTTGAAGAGAGTTTTGGGATGTGATATTGATGTAAGGATTAAACAATAATAAAACATATGTCATGGTTAGAGGATTCACTAATGGTATTTCAAATAAATATAATATAAACTCTTTTTATTACTCAACTGGAAACCACACACAAAGGAGGTTCCAATCAGATGATTTATCGTTATTAGCTCATTATAAATTATTAACATGATCATATTAATCATCTTATCTAAATAACACCATGCTTATAAATATCATCAGGCATTTATGTTGCTAGCTTATGTTAACAACAAATCAAGTTCCTATCATAACAACGATGTCGGTCGAAAACTATGAAGGATCAAGCATTTGATGTACCAAGTGTTATACAACACAAATCTAGATTAACCTATTTAACAAGCAAGGTATTAAGAATTAGTAAGATAAAAAGATAAGACATGCTAATAATAATTTTTCTTGGATATACACATTAAAGTCCATGTTGAGTTTATATTATATCTATTCTAACACCATTAGTAAAACCTTTTCACCTTGACATGATTAACTTAGCTAAACATAATGAAAAAGAAAAACATAAATAAATAAGATAAGAACATGATTATGATATAAGTTAACTAAGTATAGGAAAGGAAATGAAAAAGCATAAACAAGAGATTAATATAGCATGAAAGAAAACTTGAACATTACAAAGATATAAAGAGAGAAAGCAAGAAGATGATTTTGATCTAAAAAATAATATGACTAAATACATGGCAAATGCCTCCTTTTATAGGCTAAGATTCAGAACTATTGATTGGTAGGCAACCATTGATTTGGTAGCTGGTTTTTGACATTGTTGGCTGTTGGTTCTTGATATTGTTGGCAGATTTTTGATATTGTTGGCTGACCAAAATGTCATTGCTAACATCAGAATTTGAGCCCTTTGTTCATGAAAGCTGTGGGCAATTGTCTCAGCTTTCCAATAAAAAAAACCAGAGCTCATTTAGACTTCTAGAACTCAAGATATGAGCTGAAAACCGAATAGTGTTTGAGTTGCAGGACAGGTTCCGACTTCTCCATTGTTGTTAAGATTTGAACTTGAAAATAACAGAATTGAGTCTTAGACTCTCATGAAAGTTTTAGGTCTATGTCTTACCTTTCCATCGATATAAAGTAGACCTAAATCCGAGTTCTACAACTCCAGTTATGATCAAATAACCGAATGGTGTTCTAGTTTGAAATTGAACTAGCATCTCTTCTCTTAGCCTAGTTCTCTTTTTTTCTCTTTGCTTTCAATAGTTAATCACATCAATCAATTCTTTGAATTGTGAGATATACATGCATTCAAAATAAGCATTTACCATAAATTAAAGATATATTATATTATCATACTTGTTATTATAAAACATGCTTTAGTTAAGGAATTTAACGATACTTTAGTGCAATATGATGATATAAAGCCTTAATGAGAATGCATTTTTAAGTACTGATCACTATTGAAAATGATTGGTGCGACCATAATTTTATAGTTGCCTTTGATCTTGGGGATGATCATTTTTTATTGTGCCAAAGCATAATTATAGGGAGATTTATGTTTGGAGGTATAGGTGAAGAGATCTATCTATAAATTGTAAGTCTGGTCATGATGAACATATTGAGATTTATATGGGTTTTGAAAAAAAAAACAAGGTAAATGAGTTTTGAACTAAACTATGTTCCCTCTTTAGGGTGGAATACAAGAAGTTCTTGTTAGAAATTTGTTTTAAGAAACATTGTTAATAGACATATTTAAGGTCAATTTAATAGTGGAAAAGCACTTTTAGAGTTAAGACTTTGTTGGAAATTATTTTCTAATAAAATTAATCTAACATAGAACATTAACATATTTAAAATAAATTATGGATGAATGAGAAATTGATGTCAAAAAATCCTTGATGGGCATGATTTTTAAATCCAAAACCCCTCAATCTCACATTGAAATATGATAAATTTTCCTCTACCTTATATAATGGGAAGATGAAGAGTCAAAATTAGACCCTAAGGGAATCAAGTATTTTAGAAATGAGAGGCCCTAGGCTAAGTGGATTTTAAACTTAATTTGTATATGCTCACTTATCATAACTTGAGACTTAAGTTCATGCCTGTTATAAAATGATTTTTTAGCCCATAAAGATTTTTTTGTAAGCCCACAAATAAATATTTTGAACACTAACCTTCATGTTCTTGAATTGTTTCTTTTCAAATATTGGGATATTTATTCTTTTTGTAACAGGCAATTAAAGCAACGCAATGGGATCATAATTAATTTTGCATTCCTTGATATTAATTTTGCATCAACAATATTAAGACTAAAATTCTTACCTTGTTGTTATTCTTTCTATGATTTATTGTCAAATCAAATCTTATTTATTTAAAGTTATAAATTGTATTTTCTTTGTTGAATTTTAATTTGGTCACTGCAATTATTTGTGTGTTTACATGTTTATAAGCCATATTTTTATTATATATACGTGTGTGTGTGTGTGTGGTTGTTGGAAAGATTTCACCATCACCTTTTATGGTGTATGGCGAGAACCTGAAAAGTTCAATGGATTGAACTTTAAGATGTGGTTACAGAAGATGTTATTTTTCTTGACCACCTTGAACTTGACAAAGTTTTTGTATATAAAAAACCAAAGCTGTAAGATAATGAATTATATCCCACCATTATGAAAGTTGTGGATGTATGAAATCATTAGGATTTCATGTGCAAGAACTACATTTTGAATGGGAAGTGTATAATTCAATCAAGAGCGCAAAGGTATTATGAAAAGCTTTAAATCAAAAGTACAATTAATTTTGCATTCCTTGATATTAATTTTGCATCAACAATATTAAGACTAAAATTCTTACCTTGTTGTTATTCTTTCTATGATTTATTGTCAAATCAAATCTTATTTATTTAAAGTTATAAATTGTATTTTCTTTGTTGAATTTTAATTTGGTCACTGCAATTATTTGTGTGTTTACATGTTTATAAGCCATATTTTTATTATATATACGTGTGTGTGTGTGTGGTTGTTGGAAAGATTTCACCATCACCTTTTATGGTGTATGGTGAGAACCTGAAAAGTTCAATGGATTGAACTTTAAGATGTGGTTACAAAAGATGTTATTTTTCTTGACCACCTTGAACTTGACAAAGTTTTTGTACATAAAAAACCAAAGCTATAAGATAATGAATTATATCCCACCATTATGGAAGTTGTGGATGTATGAAATCATTGGGATTTCATGTGCAAGAACTACATCTTGAATGGAAAGTGTATAATTCAATCAAGAGCGCAAAGGTATTATGAAAAGCTTTAAATCGAAAGTACAATGCTGAAGATGTTGGTATGAAAGAATTCATAATCGATAAATTTTTAGATTTTAAAATGGTTAATTCAAGAACCGTAATAAACCAAGTTCAAGAATTTTAGTTCATCTTTTATGATATTCATGTTAAAGGAATTATTATAAGTGGATCCTTCTAAGTGTGAGGTTTGTGTAGAATCAAAATTTACAAAAAAAAAATTCTTTTCAAATAAGTGAAAGATATAGTGAAATTCTAGATTTAATTCACTCAAATATAAATTATTTAAAATTTGTGCAAACTACCTTTGAAAAAAAAGTATTAAATTACTTTATAGATGTCTGCAAAAGGAATTGATATACCTATTTTATTAGAAGCAAAGATAAGGCCCTTTAAATGTTTAAACATTACAAGAATAAAGTTAAAAATCAACTTAATAAAAAGATAAAGTGATAGGGGTGGAGAGTATGAAAAAAAATTTAGAGAGTTTGATTCTTAAAATGGTATTATCCACCAAATTATTCCTCTTTATTAACCTCAATAAAATGACATTACTAAATAAAAAAACAAACAAACATTGAAATAAATGATGAATGTCAGGTTGGTAACTTTGGGGATACCTTAGAGCATGTAGAGGAAGATAATTTTGAGCTATTAATTATATACTTAACAAAGTACCCCATAAAAGTTAAAGAATACACCATATAAATTGCATATTGATTTCTTATATATAAGTCAAGTATTGAGAATATTTATTCTAGTATGATAATAGAATCAAAGAATTTTTTTTTTTTAAGATGTGTTTTCATATAAGAAAACATAAGAAATCCATTCACCTAAAAGAACTATTGAAGTTATCAGGTAATTAGCATCAATTGGAAGATGATGAGGTTGAGATGAGAGAGAGCAAGAGGGAGAAAATGACCAAAATGCTTGGTCTTGTTTTTCTAACACACTTGATAGAAAATGAATCTCAAAGCTATCTTGAGGCAATGTCCTATTCTAAAGCTTTCTTTTGGAATAAGGTAGTCAATAATAAAATTGAATCCATTATGCATAATCATATATAAGAACTAGTAAATCTTCCACCGAAAGTAAATCATTAGATCATTAGTAATTCTTTAAGATAAAGATGAAAGTTGATGAAACTATTTAAAAATATAAAATAAGACTTGTTGTTAAAGGATTTAAATAATAAGAATGTATAAATTATTTTGACACATATTCACCTATATTAATAATAACTTTCATACAAACAGTAATGGTCATCATAGTATTAACAAGCTTAAAATAAATCAAAAGGATGTTAGAATAACTTTTTTTAAATGATGATTTTGACGAAAAGGTTTATATAAAACAACTCGAAGGATTTGTTATTAAAGGGCAAGGAAAGAAAGTTTGTAAGCTTGTTAAGTCATTATATGCTTTGAAACAAGCTCCTAAACAATGATATGAAAATTTTGACAAAGTTATATTGTCAAATGAGTTTAAAATCATTGAAGTTGATAAATATGTTTATGTGAGAAACATATATAAAAATTATGTAATTGTATGTCCCTATATAGATGATATAAAATGAGCTATAATGATTATATGATCAAATATATCAAGAAAATTTTACCTAATAAGTTTGACATGAATGAGTTGGGTATTGCATATGTTATATTATGAATAACAATTACAAGGACGATTGATGGATTGATATTCTCCAATCTTATTATGTTAAAAAAATTCTCGATAATTTTTTAAGAAATGATAATGACATTATCAAACACTAATGAAAATAAATGTACATTTATTAAAAAATAAAGTTGAGTGAATATACCAATCTGAATACTCATGAATAATTATGAGAATGTATATTATAAATTGCACAATACTAGATCTTGTATACTCAATTAGCAAACTAAATAGATTTGCCAGTAATACAAACTAAATAGATTTACCAGCAATACAAACATGGGCCATTATAAAAGCAGAACACCTTTGACAATAGGTTACATTGTACTAGTTATCCAATGGTACTAAAAGAGTATAGAACTGCAAATTGGATATCCAATGGTTAGAATTTGAAATTCACTATTGGATATTTTTTACACTCTTTGGAGTAACTATATCTTAGAAATTATTTAAATAAATATGTATCGCAAGATACATGATAAAATCAGGGTTTATTACTTTTGATAAAGTGAAAGAGAAAGTCGAATAGATTTGGAATTTTTTAAATGACATTTCATGTTGGCCTAAGCTTGTGCTAGCAATATTTGTATATTGCAATAGTTAGTCAGCAATTGAAAAAGTATAAAATAGAATATACAATGATAAGTCTAGATATATAATTCATAGAAATAATATTGTCAAACACTTTCTCTAAAATGTAATGTTTTTAAAGTTAAAAGTAAACATTGGGGATCTACTTACTTAAAGTTTAATGAGAGAGCTTGTGTATACTTCATCAAAATAAATGAGCTTAAAGGGTTTAAAATTGAAAGAGTGTCATAATGGTAACCCTAACTAGTTGTCTGGAGATTCCAAGATCTAGGTTTAAAAAAAAAAATCAGGTGACATTCTAAGAAGCACATGAAAATAATTATTTCCTTTTTATTCCTATAATGAAAAAGGTATTAGTTATAGCTTGATAAAGATGAGCCTTGCTCTTAATGATTTTTATATATTGGTTTACCAAGTGTACTACAACATAAGAATTATAATGAGTTATCATCTATATAGATGAGAAATATGATTGTTTATTTTAGAATTATGAAAGGTTCAATTATTTAAAGTAATCATGAAATCAAAAATTGTTATGAGATAAAATAACGCAACCAGGAGAACCAAACAAAAACTTTAGGCAAAGAACCATGTTAATACTTTTGACTTTGATTTACACAAAAGATTGAATAGTTTAAGATATCGTGTTCACTAATTGATCAAGTAAATTTGATAGTACTTCACTAAAAAAAGATTCAGAGCCAAAAGCTACCTATCATAATATAGTAATCTATTAAATCATTATCTCTTTATGAATATTTGAATATGTATATGTTAGTCATATAATTTCCATTCATATAGAGTGTTGTTAAAAAAATTATTTTTTAAAAATAAGGTAAATTGACACATTTGAGACAAAATTAAAACCAAATAATTAATTTTTATATTAAAGGCCCTACTTTGAATAGGGTTGCATCTTCCTAATTGTATGGGTGTTCAAATTTTATTAATTGATCGCTTCCTTCTAGTTAATTGTTGTTTATGGTTGTTTAGTCGATTAGTTAATTGATCCTTCAAACGAAATTTTTTATTGGTATTTTTTATTTCAAATAGAGTAAAAAACCCTGACAAGATATATTTTACGATAGTTTTTCATGGCAATAAAAAATGCCAACAAAATTATATCTAAACAATGATATTCTGTCGATGTTTATAAAATTATTTTATAGTGATTTAACTCTTATATTCATCCATATTAGCATGACTTACATGTTAGCATAAAAAATAAATACAAACGGGACA
>Ga0325411_1008170_pt1 | contig 11341 bp, 9 predicted proteins | sample PopdelMetagenome_13_FD_206181 | JGI IMG/M metagenome (GOLD analysis project Ga0325411, IMG submission 206181) | Populus deltoides microbial communities from Bellville, Georgia, United States - Xylem-PdIQD-R4 | ecosystem: Host-associated > Plants > Phyllosphere > Stem > Wood/Secondary xylem...
TTTGTGATATATTTTGACTGGATGGTCTTGGTATCTTCAATGGGGCCTTTTATTGGTCACCATTTTTGTGTTTTAAAGTTGTCTGTTCTAGCTGCGTGTCATTTTGACTTGTGGGTCTTGGCATTTTCAATTTGAGCAATATAGTGACCACTCTCTGTTTTCTCGTCTTTATGGTTTTTCTTGTCTAGGTTAATGGTTTTTGACTTGTGGGTTTTTTTTTCCAGTCATTGTGTAATGCTTGCGGGATCAGATACAGAAAGAAGAGAAGTGTGATGAGATTAGAAAAAGGTCCAGATAAGAAAAGGGAAAAAACTACCACCAGCAACACCACTACTGCCACAGACATTTCCACTATCACTACAGCCACAACAACAAACACTGCTCAGGTTGTTAGTGGCAACGGACTGATCAGTGAGTCCTTGAGGATGAGCTTGATGGTTCTGGGTGAAGAAATGATGTCGCAAAGACCATCGGTTGTGAAGAAACAAAGGTGCCAAAGGAAAAGGAAGCTGAGAGAGGAAGAGCAGGCTGCCTTTTCTCTGATGGCTCTGTCATGTGGTTCAGTCTTTGCATGAAAGAGGAAATAACGTAGGTGGTAGTACAGAACTAGGGACGAAGATAGAGAAAACCCTGACCTTAACTTACCCAAATACCTTTAGTTGTTCCTTTTTAGGTTAGAAAGAGAAGAAAAACTACACCACAAACGATGTTGCTTAGGTGTTGATGAAATGGAATGATAAAAGAAATGCCCTCTGTAATGTTTTTTTTTGTTTGTGGTGTAGTCTTTCCTCTTTCTGGAGCAAGTATAGTCAAGGGAGACGGTGTCATTCCTGTTTTGGTGGGCATTTGTATATACTATTTTCGGAATTAATGAAGAAAATAATATGTTTAGCAAGTCGAGCAGCATTTATTTTGTTCAATCATATGTGCTTGTATGATAATTATGCAGACACGACACGGTTACGAATCTGGCTCAACTTCTCACCGGTCCGGTTTGATATAAAAACTTCCTCGCCGGTCTGGTTTGATCAGGTTCCATTTCCCTTTTTGTTTTGGATCTAATACATTATTAAATGAAGCGAAAGCCAACTTGGTGGTATAAAAAGATGCTATCATCTTGAGCTTGATATTGTATGCGGCGCAAAGGGGCAAATACTGCTGCCATGGAGTCAGTCACTAGTGGGTGTGTTTGGATTATGTTGAAAATAATTTTTAAAAATTAAAAAGTGTTATTTTAATATATTTTTAAATAAAAAATTACACTTCTTCATCTGCTTCAGAAAAATGCCTTCACTCGTCACCACCTCCCAAGCACAAGCACGCTTTCCTCTGCATATTATGGTGTATTGAGTGGTATGGAGTTTTTTTAAAATGTTTTTGAAAATATAAATTTTATTTATGAATATATTAAATTTATATTTTTTATTAGTTTTGATTTTTTTATTGGTTTTGACATATTATATCAAAACTAAAAATTTTAAAAAATATTATTTTAATATATTTTTTATTAAAAAAAACTATTAAAAAATACCTTGCATCATAGACTATATTACTATATTTTCCTTCCCATTTTACATTTTTTATTGGACGACTTTTTTTTTTGTTGAACTTTATTTTTCTCCCATTGCATGTAATGTTGACAATACATCGTGTGTTGAGATTTTAATTCCTTTACACATTCTTGAGAATTCAAATTGTTTGTGAAGATCTTAGAGTTGAACCTGAGGTCAATGAAATAAAACTTCAATTTATAGTATAAAAAAAATTAAAAGAAAAGGAATCCAAATAAAAACAAAAAACAACAAGGAGGATTTTTTTTTATTTTTGCTAAAAAAAATCATTTTCAACCAAGAAAATTCATTCATGCAACTTTCAAAATAAAATAAATCAATAAAAACCTCATACAAAGTACAAACTGAAATTTTGTTTTTTCAAAATTGTGAGATAATAATAATAAAAGTAGTGGATCCGGAAGATACGGATCAGGATACGCAAGTAATGGGTCTCAACTTCACAGTTTCTTTAGCCGTCACGAAATCCTCATCTCCATGACTTCACACTGAAGGATCCTCCTCTCTTCACCCATATAACCTAGCCTAATCTCCCCCTCTCTTTCTACAAAGTTTCAACTTTCAAGCTCATTGAAGAATGCACTCTGAGCCCATTTCATGTTTCTCTCAGGCATGGCTTCTCTATCTCTTTAAAGGCTTTTTTGTTTGAGTTTATTGTTCTTAAATGCTTTAACATTTAAGTTTTTTAAGCTTTCTTTTCTTGATTTAATTGTGGTTACATTGATTATGAGAGATAAAGATAGAATCTTTACTGAACTATAGTTTTTAAGTTGTTTTCTGAAGTGTAGATTGTGTAAGCTGAAGAAGAAAAACTAGAAAAAAGATTCCATTTTTATGTCAAAGTTGTTATCCTTGTGTGTCGATTCAACTATCTGGGATGACTAAATTTTTAAAAAATAGGTGGGTCAGTTTTGGTTATGATGATTATGGTTTGAAATGCATTTTTTTAAGGATTGTTTGATATGTTACAAGCTTTACTGAAGAACTAGAAAACATCCATTTTTCTACTAAAGGGCTTTGATGTGCCAATTCAATTGTGCGAGATAGAAAAATTCTATACGGGGCAGTGTTTTTAGGCTGAATTGGGAGTTTTCAGGACGGTTTGGCTGTTGGGATCACATGGTTTATGGATGTATGTTTGAGAGAGATTTGTTTGATATTTAGTGTTTTGCTTGTGAATTATGGATGGTTTTTGAGCTGATGATTATTGAAGTTCATTCCATGATTGGTAGTTTGTTTGTTTTGGGATTTGGGTTGTAAACTTGATTTAATTTGATATGGGAATTGAGATATCATTGATGATTTTGCCTTTTTCACATGTTTCTTCGTTGAGTATGCTTGAAAAGCTCAGTAATTTTTGAAATTCAAGCTTTTGTTTTGGGTATCAAATACCACAGACTGCCAAGTTTGGAAACAAACTTTTGACATAATTTCACTAAGTCATAAAAACCTTTTTTTTTTCCTGATAATATAACTCTGAACCAGTGAAGAATCATGAAAAGATACTAGCAACATTACATTTCTTACATTTGGTGAACTTTTATATGGAAGCACCTTTATACTTAGTTTTGCTTCACCGACACTTTGTTATGGTTTTTATGCAGTGGTAATCAGTCTGCATTTTGAATTCTGAGTTGCTCTTCTGCATTAGTTTTAGGGTTTATTAGGGCTCTTAACATGATGATGTGTTCTTTGAGGTTCAATACCAACCCCTCTGGAAGGTACATAAACATCATTGTTGATGGAATGGGACAACTTTTGATTATTTGCTTATAAAGGGTATTTTGATGGATAAAGGAAGGATGCCGAACCATTAATATCAATTGCTTAGACGTGTCAAGAGACCATGCTGTCTGGTTGTGCACAATTTTACTGAACTGTGAATATTGTTATGCTCTTATGCAAAATGTCAGAGATTTAGTTCAGAGTGATATTGTTTCATCAGTTCAATTCACTCTTCATTCTCAGGTCTAAGCAGATTACACTTGTGATGCAAAATATATCTTTGAAATCTTGCTCGGTTGTAGTTCATGAGTTGCATGAGGATTCTAATGTGCTTCTCAATCTTGCAAGTTCCCAGATGCAGAACCCATACCTTAGCTAATTTTTGGTGGGAAAGCTCTCGTAGTTTAAATAGAACATGTGGCAAGAATTCCAGCTTTCGATTGTTGGGTTCCAAAGCCAATGGGATGGAAGGAGGATACAGTAAAAGATGGATCAGAAGACCTGTAAGTACCAAAACAGGAGGAGAAAGCCAAACTACTCGAAAAAGCAAATCAACCACCATTGGACATGAAATTCTGGACGAAACATTTTCAACTAGGTCTACATTGAATATAAAAAAAACAGAAGTAAGTGATTTCCATAGAAATCAATACTGTGATATTCAACAAAAGATTGCTGAGAACGAAGACATTGCTAAGCTTGTGACTGTTATTGTCTTTGATATTGAGACTACTGGGTTCAGCAGACAGAATGAACGCATTATTGAGATTGCATTGCAGGATCTTCAGGGAGGTGAAAACAGCACCTTCCAAACACTAGTAAATCCTGGACGCCATGTTACTAATTCAGATATTCATCACATTACAACACATATGGTCTGCAGACCTGATGTCCCAAGGTACTAATGTCAGCGGCCAATAATTTTCTCAAAGGAACTTCCATGATTAAGATACAATTTCATAAATGAAAGACTACATCTAGTATTAGGTTGCAAAGACCTCAGCCCGTTTCATTGAATTCCCATTCCCTGATTATTTGATATGTTAAGTTGTTTCTTTATGGAAAAGAATCTCATTTAGAAAATAGTGTCAGAGGTTGCAGTTATGTCCATGTGAGTGTGCATACTGAAAAGAAAGGGAATAAACCACTGGCAGTGCTCAGTGATTTCTGGGTGCACCAACTTCAGTTGTGTAGGCTTTATTTCTGAGAATTTCCACATTGGTTTCCTTTTCTTTCTATTATGTGTTAGATAAGGTAGTCTGAGTTTCCTAATTTCCCATAGAACATGCATGATTCTTTGTTTCACCTTTCATGCTGATGATGGAAACTGCATGGTTATTCGCACTGAAAGGCGAGCACGATCAAGCTCATTATTAGCTAATTTCCATTTTCTGTTGTATAGGAGATGCATGTTTACCAATTAATGGGTAGTTGTGCAGTTGCATAAATATTGCATGTGAACTTGTTGCAGGATGGAAGAGTTGATACCTATATTACTGCAGTATGTGAAGAGCCGTCAGAAACCTGGGGGCTATGTAATGTTTGTTGCTCACAATGCTCGTAATTTTGATGTCCCATTTTTGGTTAATGAATTCGGTCGCCACCATTTTGAAATTCCTCAGAATTGGCTTTTCGTCGACACGCGTCCTCTGGCACGTGAAGTGCTGAAGATGGAAGGTCCCTCTCTCCCTCTTTGCAGTCAGCATATGTCTGCACTCATTTTCTGAATGCATTTGAGGATTTATTGAAAGCCCTGTTTTGACTTTGTTACAGGATTAAAAGTTACTTCAGGTACATCACTAGAAGCCCTTTGCAAGAAGTATAATATTCAATTCGTTGGCAAAGCACACAGAGCCATGGCTGACGTGACCGCATTATCATTAGTTCTTCAGAGGCTGACCTTCGACCTGAAACTCCCACTTTCTGGCCTCATTGCAAGACATTTTACACCTTCAGAATTAACCTCTGCAAAGAAGAAGAAATAGAGCTAGTTTGGAGCCGCATTATGCCCCTGTATTAACTATTTATAGTATATTTTTTACCCATTTCTTGATAAAATCTCCAGGTCATTTATTTTATTTGCGGTGCCCTTTTTTAATCTTTTGAAAATAAAAGTTTTGGATATTTAACAGATAATTATCGAAGAAATATTATTTATTAAAACTACAAAAAAAAAATGAAGGAATAAGAATGCATAAATTGGCCAAGATCATAATTTGTTGCATATCCTGTTCTGTTGCCCGTCGTTGAGAAAAATACAAGTGCGAGGTAAAGAGTTAACGTGCTTTCTTTAACCTATGCTGAAGTAATGTCGTTTGCATGAAAAAGAAAGGTCGTTTAATGAAAAAGATCTTGGTGCTCTCGTTGAGAGTCGAACTCAAGACCTCCCGCTTACTAAACGGGTGCTCTAACCAACTGAGCTACGAGAGCTTGTTGAATGTTTCTCTCATATGTTGTTTATAGATACTAAAACAGAAGGAAGGCACCAAAGCCCATTCACATTCTCACTGCCCATATTGGAAGTATAATCCAACCTCTGTCTCTCCTGTCTGCTAAAAATCAAGGCAGTGTGATGTCGGCTGGCCCTAAGGTTTATTGCCTAATTACTTCGACTCTGTGGTGTGCTGTATCGTACAATCTGCTTTTTACTTATTTAGTTCATCAATACATATTATAATTTTACTATAATTCTCTTTAAACCTAGAAAAAATTATTATTTATAATTATTTTAAATTGCAATCACATATTAGCTACCACACAATCACTTCATGTATATTTAAAAATGTTATTCTTTTTATTTAGAAATATATTAAAATAATATTTTTTTATTTAAAAAATTATTTTTAATATTAGTATATCAAAAAAATCTAAAAATTTAAATAAAAAATTCAAAATTCCATGAAACATGATTTCCATGCCTTTTCAAATAAGATCTTCAAGGTATTTGAAAGTGTAGTTATAGTTATTTTTTAAATTGTTTTTCACTCAAAAATATATTAAAATATTATTTTTATTTTTAAAAAATTATTTTTAATATCAGCATATTAAAATGATATAAAATATTAAAAAAATATTAATTTAAAATAAAAAAATTATTTCTTTTTAAAAATACTTTTGAAACCCAAAATCAAACTATTCTCCACTGTTACTGGAAATTTCCACCTTCGACTTCTGCCGAGAGAGCACATATGACCTAATGACCATGCATTTAGTTAGAAAATACGCACACGTACAGTCATGGCGACTATACTAAAACCACCAAGAATATGTTCAGGGCACGTGCATCAACACATAGCAATCTCACTTGAGCGCATCATAACTCAGATGATCAAGTTTGATCAGATTATGAAGCATTGTTTTGCAGGCATGGTGAAACTAGAAACCCATCACTTCTTCGAAGCTTTATCCACGTAAGCTAGAACGTTCATACATCTAGGCAGTTAAAACTGGGGTAATAGATAATCAATGGCAAACAAGAGATTGACAGAGAGAGAGGGAGAGAAGGAGACTATAGCTGGATTCATTTTTTTTATATTACATGAACAAAAATGGATACAAACAACTAAAAAGGCCTCGACTTTTCATTACACAGCATTGGATTTGGAAACACCATGCTCCAACCTCCTGAGAATTCGAAAGAATCACTTAGCAGATCCATGACAAAGGAACAACGATCAGTATCAGCTCTATACATCGTGAGGACATTTATTCCCAAGTACAGAACTCTCCCCGCTTTTCCCACAAAATTTGGAGAGAAAAAAACAGAAATATAAGAAGGGTAATCGGTTAATTTGGTTATGTGTATTCAAGGAATTTGGAGCTCTTGCATTCTTCAATAAGACAAGATAGAGCCATCTACAAGCATGTAACTTTTGGAGGGGAGCGTCAGCACTATGAATGAGTGAACTTCAGGAATATCTGTGCTCACAGATCAAAAGAGAATCTTCAGTAACATCTGTTCTCACAGTCAAAAGACAATCGTCTTGAGGACAAGGAGGACCAACATGATGAAGCACATGATAACGAGCACTGTGGCACACATCACCATTCCCCCTCGTTTCTGAGTCCTCTCAGCCTGCAACGCCAAATCCATTCAATACAAACAATGCCATACAAAGTTAGAGAGAAAAGGAGAGGCTTTAAATGTAGAATGAAATGATTGTTGAGGGTAAGAAGAGCACCTTCTGCAGTTGCTTAAGCCCCTCCTCAACTGTGGTTGCTGCATTCTGAATGTTGTAGTCTATCCTATCAACAATAGTGCCCTGCTTGGAGAGAAAAGACCAGTAAATGACAAGTGTCTTGAAAAAGAACTCTTGTGGATTTGAATAAGAGGATGGGCAACTCTTAACCTGGTCTATTACTAGTACTGACAAGTCCTTCATAATTTGAGCAAGCTCGTTTACTGATTCAACTACCTACAAAGATCAATAGCAAAGACATAAAAAGCATTAAGAAATACAGGACACTGCCAGATTTCTGTTGATATTAAAACAAAAAAGGCTAAGAGCAATCACTTGCCTGTTGGATCTCTCTTTCCCTTTCTACAGTGAATGCTTCACTCCTTTTCATCTTGGCCATCTGATGCTCATTAAAAACCTAATATATCATTCGTATATAATATTCTTAGTACTCGACCAAGGTGAAGAAATTGTGCAAGAATCTGGACTGTGAAAATAAAATGTATCTCACAAAACTATTTAGATAATGTTTCTCAACGTAATTGATAGTTTTAATGACAAAAATAAAATTTAGACTGTAGCTTTGGGGCACAAAACAACCAAAAAGAATCAAGGAAAGAGAAGAATAAGTAAGCGCCGGCACTTTATGTGTTTCAGCCTTAAGCCTATGTTCACAAGTGAAGACAAGGACAAGAGTTTACTATATTAAACAAGTGCAAAGCACAACCTATTTAATTTCTTGGATCTTTGTGCACCTGAATATCACCCATATATAATTGACATCAATACATGCCCATATCAACTTGTTAAGCAGGACCGAAAAATACAAGACACGTCATATCGAACAATAAGCCCAAGGCAGAGAAGGTTAAGACAAGAGCATACCATGTCATCCAAATTGTCATCATCTATAATAGATCTACCGCCATTTAGGTTCATTTCTAAATCAACCCCATCCTGACCCTGCATACCAAAACAAAATGATTATAGGAGAATGTTGATAAATTACTCACTTATTCAGTAGTTCTATAAGAAAAGATATACTTCTCAGACCTCTTTTTGTTGCCTGAGGCGCTGCAAGTATGTTGACTGTTTCTTGCGAAGTTCCATTGAAAGGTTCTGAAGGTCAGTAGCAAGGGAATGCTGCAAATAAAAATATGCTAACATAAGCACAATTAAAAAAAGAACAACCTGCCATGTACAGAATGCACAAGTTCTCAAGTGTGTTTAACTGCATATAAAATGCCACAGAACAAAACAATGGAATGGCGAAGTTCACAGCCAACCAGTATATTGGAAAGAGCAATCATTTCACCCAACAATTATACGCTCATGGCCCAGAAGAAACACACAAGAAGATATTATAATTTCTCGATAGGATAAACAACAGGGGAAGAAGAGCAACAACAAAGGCCCATAACCATCAAAACATTTAATAAGGTAGAATTTCACCTTTACTTTATCAGCATATTATTGGATTGCTTTCCCCCAAATTTTTCATTCATAATTTATTTTTTCTTGGGCTTAGGCCACATCATCTACGAAAAAAATCATATGGAAGCAGAGATAAATCATTACCAACTTCACGTGTTTTGTTTTAAGTCGTCATTTACATGTGTGATCGATCACATGTAGTTGGTTCTAGCAAAAAATTAAGGCTTACCTGCACATTTTTTCTAATGTTTGAATCCTCAGTAGGCCCAGCTGCAGCAAGTCTTTGCAGTTTCTTCTCTGATTTCCTTATGAGACCAGTTATCTCTTGGGTTAGACCCTCAATCATGCGTTGATCTTCTTTACCATCACCAAATGAAGGCATCAATGCTTTGGCATGAGCCTTTGCTAGCTCAACCATTTTCATACGTGCACGTTGCACATTTGATGATATTTCTTCAGATACATCCACCCAAGCTGGTGGCAAACCTACTGTAAGTGCACCTTTACTGCATCAAGACAGCAATTTTTAACAGTCCTACCAGGCTAGCATAAAATTTTACAGAAAATACTCACCCATTAAGACAGCAATAGTACATTAGTCAAAAAGCTATGAGAGTCCAGAATTTAGAAGAGAAACCCATGCAGTACTTGATACATATACTCATATCTATCAGAATCTTTCGAATATCATGGCTTGAAGTACAGCCCTCCCCATGCCGACATACACCATCTCCCAAAGCTACCATCTCACTGCTCCTTGCAACTTTGATAAATCTTTTTATAAGAAATATCAACAAAACCATGGGGATTCACACATGCCTGCATATAAAATCATAAACCTACATGCCTGATCATTCATTATTCCCAAATCTCAAATTATATCTTTCTTCTACAACACTCTTGTACAATATCTCATTCTTTCATCATCAAACACATTCCTACATCCATTTCAATCTAACTATAGGTAACCCACCATTCATTCTTCACCTACAGCTACCAACAAATCCCAAACCACATACACAGCAGTAAACTTTTACAATTCTCAATCGCAATGCTTTTCGAAACCCTCCCATGATCCTACACCCCATAATTAACTCCATCTACACCACTTTGAACTATCATAACCCTCCAAATCCACTCACATTCACTTCAAAAACTAAAAACCCACCAACAATTTTCAATTTTACTCGCATTTTCCACTTTCAATCTAACAATAAAGCACACTACAAATCTCCACAAAATCACACTACAAAAATATCTTATTTCTCATCTCTTTTTAGATAGAACTCTCAATTATGCATCTCACATTACTAAAGTCAATAAAAAATAATTAATTAATTAAACCCCTCTCAAAATTCAACACTCAAAAATAAAAATAAAAAATCCAAAATTTACTTAAATCCAAACTAAATAATTAATTAACAACAAAAATACCAAGCAGATCTCTATAATCTACGTAAGAAAGTGTATGTGTATTTTGTACCTTGAATTACCGGGATCTTCAGTACTAAGAGGAGTATATTTCCGATTAGGATTTAGAAGCGAGGTGCTAGCCAATTCGATCACCGGACCGCCGCCACCACCTCCGCTGGAGCTCGTCGAGGGCGACAAGCTCGACGGAACCCTAACGCTGTTTAATGCATCTCTGTACTTCCTAAATATCAACGTCCGATTCCTCGTTGCCATAACAAAATTATCAAGACAAAACTTGATCTCTCTCTTTCTCCTAAGAATCGAAGATTGATGGATCTGGTGGTGTTGCGGAGGTCACGTGATCGGAATCGGGGGAGATGGCGGAGGCCACGTGACCGGAGAAATTGGAAATGTTTTGGGAGGTAGTGGAGGTTGGGGTTAATTAAGAAATAATTGCAAGTAGAGGGATTGATCGCTTTGTTTTTTTGTTTTTTTTCGTCTCCTTGACTGTTAAGTGGGGCCCTGGAACGATAATTAGTGGGTTCATGAGCTTCTGGGTGTTGTCTCGGATACTAGCCCGGATATGGATGATTTGTTTAAAATATATATATAATTTTGATGTATGAAACTCGTTTGAGAATTTATATGGGAGAAGAAAAATATTTTTTTTAATATATAATTTTAAAAAATTGATTTGATGATTAAGAATGTATGTTTTTTAAAATTTTGAAGTTCAAATGTTAGAATTAGTTTAATTTATTAAATTATTTTAAATATATTAAACTGATGTGAGAGTTGCGTTTTTAAGATTTATCAGATATTATTTAATATTTAATTAAATAAATTAAAAATAAAAAAATATTTTATGTTATTATATATATATATATATATAAATATAGTAAGAGATATATATCTGTAAAAATATGTGTTTGTGTATTAATAGGATATTGACCTGAAAGTTTGAACAAAAAGGTGGTAAATTAAAATTGACAGAAAATATTTTTTTATATTCAAAATTAA
>Ga0325411_1008175_pt1 | contig 11338 bp, 12 predicted proteins | sample PopdelMetagenome_13_FD_206181 | JGI IMG/M metagenome (GOLD analysis project Ga0325411, IMG submission 206181) | Populus deltoides microbial communities from Bellville, Georgia, United States - Xylem-PdIQD-R4 | ecosystem: Host-associated > Plants > Phyllosphere > Stem > Wood/Secondary xylem...
AAAAAATTACAGGAAATATAAACATTTCCAAAATATATTCATGTATTCAATATTGTGTAGAACTTCGCTGGCCAGCAGGCTTTTAGCATGTTTTTGGAAGGGCACTTCTCTTGTGCCTAGTTGACATGCGGTAAGCCAGAAACCAAAAGAGAGATTTATGAATATGCTGACATGCTACTTGTATCCCCTGCTCCAAACAGGTACAGAGTATATCAAGGTCCCCAAGCCAAATGAGACAACTATCGTTATTAGGGCATATACATAAGCTCTCCAGCTTTTCTGGCTTTCTTCCATTGCATTGTACTCAGCAATGAAAGTGGAAACAGTACTCAGACAACCCAAGAATCCAAACTGTATGCCAGTTGAAATGGTATCACAGCTTTTGGTATGCACCTGCATCACCCAAATCTCATATCATCAAAATTTATAGTGAAGTATTCTTCCTAAAACTCACTCAAGCTAAATAAGGATGGTAGCACCACGGGGGTTAAAACAATGAGGGAAAAGCAAGAATTTAGAACACAATAAACAATATGTGATTCAGAATTAACCTAACTAACAGAGAAATAGAATTAGCCAGATCTATAATCAACAAATTTGACTTGGAAGGTATAGCACATGCAGACAGAAGGAGGAGAATGAGTTCGGTTGGGAGAGAGATGAAACCATACCGCTTTCTTCACAGTAGACAGTGCTGCCATGATACATGCTGCAGAAACATTTGCAATAAGAGTTCCAAATGGAATCCATTTCAGAGAACCAGCCTTACCTAATCCACGCCCATTGAGCCTTGCTAAGAACCACCTGATCCACACCCCTAGGGGTGCAACTATGCAACCCAGCCATAGCTGAGCCCCACTACTGTCGTGGTTATACTCCTCCTTTAACAGTGCTCCACTCAGAGCCCATAAAAAGCCTAGCATTACCACCAATACCACCATAACTGCGAAATGATGATAGGGGCTGTCCACCCTCCAGCTGGCTGAATCTGCACTTCTGTTTGACATTTGGAAAAATGACTTGAAACATTTCGCCGTACCAACACCCAATTTTATAGAGTAGGCTGCAAGGAATAACCCTGAAAGACACACAATGAGAAGTTACTCGTTTACGTTTTAATGGTCTGGCATTGTCAAGGCTCGTCTCTCATTAAAATTTTGAACAGGCGCGTGCTCAAGAGCAATATTTAAGTTTCCATATCCCACTTAAGCTACAACTACATATTACAATAATTTGCAAGTGCCACTTACCTATGAGAAAGCCAACAAAAGAAAACACCCAATGGCCATTAACACTGAGATCAAGCATTTTCTGATTCCAACCACTGAATGTTGTGAGACTTCCCAAGTAACCAGTAGTTAACCCAATAACCAAATGACCAGACACTTTGGATATGTCTTCTTTGAAAACAACACCCAACCATCCCATCAAGAACGAACCGACCTAGAAGAGCACATATTACAAATGAGTAATAAGTTAATGAGCTTTATTTGTATTCCAAAGTTGAAAACACAGAGTCCAAGTGTTGTCGAAACATTATAATTTATTAATTTATGCATCTTGAAGGTGACAGAGACAAGTTGTGGTATTCTTGCACTATATTTTCAGTTTATTAAAAGGAAGGGGACAGACAGAGTACCAGTTACCACAAGCAGAACCTCTAATTCTGGATCATTCTAACACAGTGGAGTTTCACCACAAAAACCCCAAGGTTCAACTTACATGGAAATTGAATCTACCAATCACTAATAACTTCATAAACAATTCTACTTTTCCAATCAATATCGAGAATCTTTTTCGTTCAATTAATCTTGTAATATGGGAATACCATAAGAGTCATATTTAGAATAACAATATCCTGATCAACTTCCATGATGAGTAATGACTAATGAAGATACATTTATGTTCATCCAACCACATCAAAACCTCATAAATTTTAATGAAACAAACGTACGCCTTACTGCAAAACAAGCTAGATGGCTTAGGATTAGGAATGATCTCTACTTTAAACATAAAAATAATGGAGATGCAATATCTTTGTGTATTTGTGTGTATCTGTAAGTGAGAGAGAGGGGGAGAGAGAGACCATATTGGAAGGTAGGTCAAGATATAGCGGATAGTTGTCACTTGTCACACCAGCAACACCAGGGCCAAAGAGTTTTTGTAATAAATATCTTGTTAAGACCTGCAAATCATGCCGTGCCAAACATTAGTAGTTTTTCATATTAACCCGCACGCCCGAAAGTGCTCCCTCTCCCAACCATGTCTAAATGCTCTCTTTGGTTTTGCACTCCTATCAAGCACAATGTTTAATGCACAATCAATCACCAAAAAAACAGGGCAAATAAAAAAAATCAACATGATAATCAATTAGAAACGAAAACATAATGCAGCATTGACGTACAGATTATGCTGCTGGTGCAACGTTTCTTTAATAAACCCATTTCAGGATGATGACATTGTGTATTAAAAGTTGAAAATAGGAATACATTATTTATTTATGGGGCAACCAAAATCAGATTACACCTCCTCTGCAACCTCCACTAATAGAGTAGAGCGTTGACTCTATTTTAAAATTCCTTCAATGTTAGCAGAGAACTGTGATCCTTGCTTTCATTTGTATTAGTAACCAATGGAAAAACAGGACTACTGGATGCCTTCTTTAAGGAATAGATTACGCTTTGCTGTTAGATTAGCAATAATGTCTAGAAGATGTACAAATCACTCGCCTCAACTAGTCTTCATCTGACCTTAATTTATTGTTTGGAGCAGATGAAAATTAGCAAAAGCATAATAAGGTATCGTAAAGTTTTCTCACTAGTAATTTACAAATCATTTCATCACGTTCCTTTTTCTTTCTTTCATTTTTTTGCTAACAAGAGCTATGTACTTAGACACATCAAGAATTTCATCCAGCTAGTATCTTGTGTCAGTGTCTGGGTTTATTATTTTCCAAAGCAAGATTTTGACAGCACTTCCTAGGATTAAACATCCTCCTAGAAAGACACCCACTCCTAGTTGTGGTAACTAAAGAGCACCAGTTTCCAACACAGCTTATGTCAAGCGAAGAGCATATTTCTTGATCTAGCTTACTGTACAAATGTTTCCGTGAGGCTCAGTGGTTTCAATTTCAAATTCTAATTTCTTCAAGTGGTCATGTTGAGCACTTAAAAACTATAAGTGATGGTAATAATGAATTTATTAAATTCATTTCATTAGATTCTAAAAATATTATTTGCCTTTCAAAATTTTATGGGGTCGGTGTCTGCAGCATCAGAATGCTAGCAGGTAATGCAAAATTAAGTATTCATAAAAAAACCACTTCAAAAAAACAAACAAAGTTGACGAATAAGATAAAAGGAAAAGAAGCACCAGAATCCAACTTAACAGAAGAAAATAAAAAATAAAAAGTCGTTGAAGTTGGGTTACCATTTACTAATGCCATTGTAAATATTCAGAAAGTAAAAGGATAAGGTTGTGCATATTACCCCAAGAATTCCAAAAACTGCTAGATACACAAGACATGAGATATACTCGAGTGCTGGTGGCAACACAAATGCTTTCCCCTTGTCCTGGATGTAGCAGCAAGAAACAAATGAATTATCAGATTAACAGCCTTAGACAATTAGCAGCAGTTTGATCTTATATCATATGACAAACAGCCATTAAAGACACAAACCCCTATCCATGAGGCAATAAACCAAACAAATACTATCAGCGATAATGAAATAGATAATAATGATCAACTGAATTCTCACTTCTTGTTTTTCCCTGGAGCAGACCACTGCATCAGTTGAGATAGGAGACACGATTTCTTCTGGCGAAGGTAACACTAGAGATCTTGTATTCAAAGCTGTGGAATCATGAGCCCACAACCCATATGATCGTAGGAAGTTATCATTTGAAAGGGGAAACACCGTACCATTTTCTAACTCGCTGTCAATGGATAAGCTGATGCTACCACTTTCATTATGCCTCTTGCTATGAAGAGCCCTGTCACCAATATCACCTGCCTCTGACACGTTTTCACTCTCAATATCATCATCTACCTGGAAGGATCTGGTGCGTGAAAAACTTAAAGAACGTCTTCTCACTGAAGAGCCTACGTTGCTAGTCTGACGAAATGATTCACTCAGATTGGGTTTAGACTCATTAGTTCCACGATCCATAACTCAGACTCAGACAACAGTACTCAACAAATTAAATCAGCAAAAGTCAATCAACCACCGCCCTTATACTTGTGAATTATATAGAACTCTTCATTTCATATATTGATATCCAGCTCCCAAGTCAATCCAAAAACAGATGCAATGATTGCAACAACTCCAGATAAATGAAAATGAGAGAGGATGAAAGGAGTTCATTAACAAGAATAAGAAATACTGCGTTTTAGTCACGGGGCAAAGCTAATCTCAAGACCGACCAGCAGCCAGCAGTTTCGGTGATTTCTCAGAACACACCGTGGACCATCCAAAGTAGCATCAAGTGGTCACCGTCCAAATAGTAAGGTCGGCCGTAAAACAGAACCGTGACTGAATTGTCCATAGAGGCTAAACAATTTTTTCAGGGTCCATTATTAATCCAGTCAATTGTTCCGTGTAAGCATAAAAAAAGAAGAACCAAAGCACTGGTTTTGCTGCAAAATAAATAACTTTTTACAAGTTACTTCTTTGACTTGAACTTTTTTATAAGAAAAAATACGAACTTGAAGCGCAGCTACGGCATATTCAAATGGCAGCATAATAATAATAATAATAATAATAATAATAATAATAATAAAATAAAAAACTAAATTTATTTTCTATCAATGTTATAGCTACTTTCCAAGTCCCAAAAGAGAAGAGAGAGGGGATTGTGACTTTATGAGTATCAGCCACACGGGCTTCAATAATTTAAGTGGGCTGTTCTTCTGTTAGCATCAACATATATATATAAATAATATACCTAACCACCACTTTGTTCAATCTGATTGGACTCAGCTTAAGTTCTAAACAGTAAATGAGTTTTTGCAAATAATTTATCCCCAAAAAGAACAGCTTGCTTTCTTTCAAGGGCCTTTTTGACATTAAAGTAAACTAGAGATTGGTTATGACTGCTTGCCCTCCGAGCATGCCTAAGCATAGCCAGCCAAGAAAAGCAATTGTGAAATCAAATCAGGAGAGAAAGCTAACTTTATTAGACCATTCATTTCAATCCAAATGGAACAGCAAAAGGCAAAAAAGAAACACAGGGAAAGTTGAGAAGTGTCACCTTGTGGAGAAAGAGACGGGTGAGAGCCGAGAAAAGGGACGCTGCTGCTTCAGGAGGGACGAGGGTAAAAGTGTCCTTCGGGCTTTCTTGGTTTTACCAAGTCTATGAATTAATTCAAACACGCACGTAAGAGTTGGATCAAAAGCGAATTCATTGATGGCCGTTGAAACAAACTATCAGCCCTTCGTTTATTTAAGGCGTCTGCGGCGATGAGATGAGATGAGATGAGATGAGTTAGCGAAGGAGAAGGAGAAAAACGATAGCTATGGCGGTTTAGGCGGAGCAACAACTGGAGCCCTTCGTTTATTTAAGGCCTCTGCGGCGACTCTTTTACATTACTTGCTAACACGGGCTCGGAAAATGGTCCCTTGACTTGGGGCACACTATCTCTGACTTTTCTTCATTTTTTTCCCCCCTTCTTTTCACCATGCAATTCATTATTTATTTTCCGGCAATGTTAACAGTGATATCTTGAAGAGTTCATTATTCTAGGATACGACACGTGAATTCCGAGCCGATTTATTAAACTAAGTTACTCCTCTCTTTTTTTAGAAATACTAGATCATTCGGTAGGATTAGTTTTTTTTAACACAAAAAATAACTAAATATTGCTAATACTTTTTTTTTTTAGTAAAACAATTTAAACCGTGTAAGAATTAATTTAAAGTTACTTAATTACTTTGATAAATCAAAAAATAATTTGAAAAATAAATAAAAATATAATTTAACTCTAAATAAATATTTAAAATAAATTTTTTTAATAAACATTAAGAAAATAATATATTGAATCCATTCGAGTTAATTTGGGTTAGCAGAATCTAGAGATCATAATAACTCAAAAGAAAAAAAATCAAAATAAATTACAAAAATTGATTTTCATAAATGCAATGTTGAATGATATAACAGGAAAAAAATTTTAAAAAATAAACTCAAAAAATAACCCTAGTTAAACCGAGTTAACCTGTCAAACTCGTAATCAATGTCATGAGACCATAATAACCTAATAAAAAGTAAATTAAAATAAAGTATAAAACTCAATTATCAATTAGCCTAGTATTGAAAGAAAATATTAAAAAAAAAAGAACACAAAAAAATGACTTAAGTCAACTAGGGTTACCCTGTCAAACCTGTAACTCAAGTTATGAAATATGGATAACCTCATAAAAAGCAGACAAAAAAAATCTTGAATTCTAATTTCAAATAAATACAAAGTTAAAGGATGAAATTGAAAGGGAAAAAATTAATTAGAAAAATTAAAAAAAAAAAAACCAAACTCCTATTAAACTGCAATATGGTCATAAATTTAAGATAATCTTAGAAAAAATAAATTGAAAAAATTATAAAGTATAATTTCTAATAAATTTAATGTTGGATAATTGAATTAAAAAAAATATTATTTCATGAATAGTGTTATGTGAGATGGTTACATTAAAAACTCCATCTCTTTTTTATTATTATTATTAATAATGCATTCTGTAGGGGGGAAATGATGCAATTATATGCTCATATTTTGAGGTTCTTCCAATATGTTTGCGCCTGCAAATTATGGACTATTAAAAGCATTTACTTGCTTAAAAACAGAAAACTACAGTAAAAAGTTATCTCCTCACATCAGAACTTAAATAATTATTTTGTAGCTATAATAATAACTGATGATTCTTAATTTATTACCTTTAAAAGAAAAAACGCATACATCAGATAATATATTAAAATAATATATGTTTTATATTTTAAAAAATTATTTTTGATATCAGTATATTAAAATATATGAAAAAATTAAATAAAAATATATAAAAAATTTAATTTTTTAAAAATATTTTGAAAACATAAAAATAAATAAAAAATTCTAGCAAGCCAATAATCCCCGGGATATCAACGTGATGTACGTAATTATATTGTTAAACATCCATAGACAATTTTTTGGCCGGCACGGATCAACACAAATACAGGTAGTAGATATAGTGATATTTTGCCTCTCTTTCCGAACTCGCCTTTAGCTTCTTTAAAATTATATTCCATGTGGACCAACACACGCGCGCGCGCAAAAAAAAAAAAAAAAAAGAAAAACCTCCACCTCTCATGTCGTGATCAAAAGACATGTGACGTGAACTAACAAAGTCGATGGCTACTTGCATGGTTAGCGACCCACATGCAACCTAAGCCAGCGAAAATTGAACTTCCTTGGCATGGCATCTTTTGTTTGATATTTTCAGGGGTGATTATTTTTTATTTAATTTGATTTTTATTAAAAAATATAATTAAATTAAATTTTTTTAAAAAAAACTGAAACCTGTTCAAACCGATCGGTTTCGGTTTGATTTGGTTTTTTAGGATAAAAACCGGTTCAAACTAGTTTGGCTCAGTTTTTTCGGTTTGGCTTGGTTTTTGCTCGATTTTGACTCGGTTTGGCTTGGTTTTTTCGGTTTGGATTCAGTTTGGTTTTTTCAGTTTTAGGCTTATAAAATTGAAACCGAACCAAACCGATCAATTTTTTTAAATTTTAATCGGTTTTTTTTTACAGTTTAATTTTTTTAATTAATTTTTTTTCTTTTCTCAATTTTTTAAATTTTTTACTCACCTCTGCTTATCTCAATCCCAGGCTGATCCTACCGATTCTCTGAATGGAGTTCAGGCAAGAGAAAGAGGCACCACTGGCTGCAGCGTGGCGCTTTCAACGCCAAGCCAGATTTTGATAAAAACATGTTGATGATCTGCACGCTGCGTTGAGCTGAATGCATTATTTATGCAGAAAGTGGCTCGGTTCAGGCCCCAGCTACGCCCAAGATGGGGAGGTAAGGTACATTTTTTTGTGATGGGCTCTAGCATGGCCATAGCCCATGGTATGCAGTGAGCTGAATTCACTTAAATTCAGCCCGAGAATCGAACATTGAAATTGGCCTCGAATTGTGTACAGTAGTAATACAGAGAAAGTATTTTTTTTTTTAATAAAAAAAGCATCTTCAGTTTTTCAAATTTGAAGGTTTTCTCAACCCAGACTAATATTAATATCCCCATGCCCTGCAAAATCAGAATATAACTGAGAGTAAAAGAGAGATGCCAGATCAAACAATTTTACACAGCAAACAATCTTATACAATTGCATAATACTGGGTTTTCTGAACCATTTATACGTAGTCGTATTATCTAAATTTATTCAATTAAGTTTTGATTTGATTTTTTTAGATTTAGAGTTACAATTCCCTATATAAATTCATTTTAGTTCTCAATTTTTAAAACTTATTTACAATCAAACTATACTTGATTAATTATTCTATTTTAATTCTGACTAATGGTTCTTATGTATAACTTGATCGTAAGTAAATCTTAGAAATTAAGGACTGTAATGTAATTATTGTATGGGATTACAATTCTAGGCCTAAAAAAATCAATTAGGGACTTTATTGAGTGAATTTCTAAAATTATCCTAATGTAATATATATGATATTATTTTTGGGAAAAATTGATATTTTATCATTTATAGATTTTTTAGGTTTCTCTATAAATAAAATGTTATACCTCTTATTTTCTATAAATAAAAAGAGAATGTGAGAAAAGTACACTGTGTAAATACCTAAAACATAAAAGAAAAAAACTAGCTCTCTAAGGCATAAAAATCTCTCTCTTCTAAAAGGGTTTAAAAGATTTTTTACTTATGGTTCGTGTGAATTACCGTTAGAGGTCGGACACTTGAACGACTTATGATTTACGACAACCCGGCCTTAAAGCAGATACTCAAAGCCGAAAAAAATATTTGATCTGCAGATAATCTTTGCATAAATCCAAATAACTCTAGATCTATCTAATGAAATTCTTGAGACTCTTGAAAAATTTTAAAATAATTGTTTCCACTGCGTATATGTATTTTGGGAAACCCAACAAAAATAACTTAGTGATATAAAATCTAAGAATTACTTATACAATGTCACATTAGTCGTTCCATAGACATAGATTATCTCTTCATATGAAAATCTCATGAAAGTTAGTTCAGTGTAAATGTTATCTAACAAGCATTTATATACATACCTTAGCTTAAAAATCTCATAATTATAATAATTTTATAATTTTCTTTGCAAAATATTTTTATTCCTAGAACTTTATCTTTATTTTAGACTCATTAATAAAATATTTGATGAATATTAAAAATAAATAAACCTTTATAAATAATTAAATATATTTACATAAACAAAGTTAATGTCACATGTAACTAACGATTAACCATCTATATGTAAAACCTCAGGCGAGATTTTACAGTGTTATCGTACATTTCTGGTTAGAATTTTTCCAAGCTAATAAAAGAAGAAGAAGTTAATTAATTAATTAATAAGCCAAATAAGTGAAATTAGATGGGAGAAGAGAAATTGAATTAAAAAGGAGAAAAATAGTGTGAAGAAAGAAAGGAAATGGGGGGGATTAAAATTGAAACAAAAGACATGAAGGACTAGTCAACAAAATTAGAAAATAAATACCCCATTCTCTCTCCGGTGGCTCGTAGAGGGGGGGCGGCGCGGGAGGGCTAGGTCTTTCTTTCTTCTTCAATTCTTGGTGAAATTCATGAAAATAAAAGGATTAGTGTGGATAACTTTTTTACACAGTGATTGGGAGGAAGATTTTAAGTGTTGAAGCCAGCAGCGGAACTAAGGGGAGGCCAGCAAGGGCCCAGGCCCCTACAAAACTTTTTTTTAAAAAAATATGATAAATAATAGGCTTTTGAATATTAAATTATTATTTTATTAGTTATGTTTGACTTTAATAGGCTAAATATCCATGTATCTCTATGCAAGTGAAAAACAAAAGCTTTTCAATTTTTAATTCCTTTCCTTTACTGTCTCTCTCTCATTCTTCTCTACAAAGTGCAAACCTAGCCGAAAAAATTAACAATACAAAGTATAAAAGTTAAAGCAAAGCTGCTGCCAATTAATTCATCGAAACAACAAGGTAATTAGTAATTTAATTTTTTTTAATGTTTGTTAAGAATTTAATGAATACATATATATAATTCTGTTTTTTTTTTCTTCAGATCTACTAGTTTTACCATTTTTTATTTCTTGTTATAGTGAATGTTGTTTTTTTAATTAATTGGATATATTTTATGGGTTTGTTTGTTTCGATTATGCTTGGATTTTTTTATGTTTTGTTTTTAGCAGAGCCACCAAAATTATCAATTTTTTTCTCACGTGTACCTTACTATCGCCAGGTCCAATATACAATTAGACACGGTCTTTCTAGCCAAATTGAGTTCTTTGAAGAGCGTATACCCAACTTTGATTCAGTGTAAGTTTTCTTTTTTAAGAACCAGTAATCCCTTTTTTTATGTTAGATATGCTTTTATATATCAATTTCTTTTTTTAATATGTTAATTTTGCTTTCATATGTCAGTGTGGTTTACATGTAAAAATTTATTTTTGGTTCTGATTATTGCTTCAACACATCGTTATTTGTATTTATTTTTTAAATAAAAAACAATAAAAATTTATGATGTTTTGATTTTAGGTTGAACCATGAACAAAATAAGAAGAATTGATTCTTTTTTTGAGAAAAACAGGAAAAATATTGATAACTCACAACCTAGTGAATCAACTCTAATATGTAATGTTGAAGTTATGGTTAAACAACCCCAATGTGCTTCAGTTTATGAAGAACCTGCATTGATTAATGAGCAGCCTCCTACTAGAATCGACATTGCTCATCTGAGTAGAGATCTAAGCAATCGTCCTCAAATTTAGGAATACCCGGTTAATCAACAAGATGAAATTAGAAGGGCATACATTAATTTGGGGCCATATCAACCTTTGATGTCTGAATATCCGCTGACTAGTAAAAAACATCCTCGTTGATTTCAGTCTCATTGGTTCAAAAGTTATCCATGACTTGAATATTCAGAGAAAAATACTGCATTTTGTTTCCCTTGCTATCTATTTTTAAGTAAGTCATCTGGAAAGCCAGGATCAGACACATTTACTATTAAAGGATTCAATTGTTGGAAGAAAGTTAATGATGGGGAACGATGTGCTTTTTTAACTCATATGGGAAAAGGTCCAAATTCAGCTCATAGATTTGCTACCAGGTGCTTGGAAAATTTGAAAAATCA
>Ga0325411_1008177_pt1 | contig 11336 bp, 3 predicted proteins | sample PopdelMetagenome_13_FD_206181 | JGI IMG/M metagenome (GOLD analysis project Ga0325411, IMG submission 206181) | Populus deltoides microbial communities from Bellville, Georgia, United States - Xylem-PdIQD-R4 | ecosystem: Host-associated > Plants > Phyllosphere > Stem > Wood/Secondary xylem...
AAACTTGGGCCAATACATTTTAACTTGACAAACTCATACCCAAGATAACTCCACGTAAAAGAAAGTGGAAAAAAATCACAAAGCTCAATGGCTAATAATTTAATGTCAAATGATAAAATTTTAAAAATATAAATAAAAATTGAAAAAAAAACCCAAGTCATCCCAGGTTAACTCGACTAACCTGCAACCCAAGATATAAGATTGAGATAACCCCATAAAGAGAAAAGCAAGACAATTCATGAAACTCAAGGTCTAATGCTTAAGCTGGAGGATACAATTGAAATTTTTAAGGTTCGATGTGAATTCCAAGGCCCAAGAGGGGGAGAAGAAAAAACCCCACCGTCGTTGAATTGTTGTGAATCTAACAACACACGACACCTCATCAGCCACACCATCACTGGACGCTTTGGATGACATGATAATTTGTCATTTTTTACCACCTACAGCTCTTCACATGCCATCAGAGAGCCACAAGGAACTACCATGCATTGATGCATGCTACACACTCATTAATATTTTAATATATTAAATTATTAAACAACCCTTAAAGGTGTAACTGCTCGGTCCAACCCGTCAGATATTATCCGTTTTGGCCCACGAGCCACACGAATTTGTTCTTGGCAACCATGTATAGCCCCAAAATACGTCTTTCAGAGTAGCGCAACACACTAATCCTGTCAGATATTGTCCCCTCTAGGCTTTCCAGTCCACTAATTCCCAGGGCTTCCACCCAGGTCCCCCTCGGGGTTTTAAATGCATCTCACAAGTTAGCAACCAACACTACTAATAAGGTCAACTACCAAATCTTCACCCGCCAATGTGGGATATTACAAAGGGCATCTTAAATATTATAAAAAAAAAACTATATTGTAAAGATGAAAATGCCCTTTCAAACTCATTTTAATTTTTTTTATTTTAAGATTAAATATGTTATTTCACTATGCTAAAAATATGAAAAGACAAAAAAACCCACTATTCAAGTTCAATATTTTTTTTTTAACTTTTAAAGGTATTTATGTTATTTTATTGTGCAAAGAATATAGAAAATATTGAAAAGCACTTGAATAAAATGTTTATATATATTTTTTATTTTAAGGACAACAAAGTTTTATTATGTAAAACAAAAGTAAAGAGATGAAATTATCCCCATAAATCTCAACTACTCATAACATCAATTAGGTTATGTGTGGTTAATGTCACATAATAGGAGGAACAAATACAGAAAAGACGTAAACGTATTTGGTTGAAGAAACAAGGATATAGATAAAGATATAAATATAAAAATAAATATATTTCTAAGATAATTTGGAGTGAATTTTTGTCCTTAAAAATGCAAAAAAATTAGAGAAGACATGTCCCTTTTTGTCCCAACTATCTTCATATCTTTTCTTTCAAAACTAAACATTATCTTATGAGTTTCATATATATACACTAGTATTTGTGTGTGTACACTTAGTGTGTGTTTGATAATGTGATGCATGATATTTTTTAAAAATGTTTATATTAAAATGATGTTTTTTTATTTTTTTTAAGATTAACACATCAAAATAATCGAAAAACAATTTAGAAATGACTTTTAAAAAGTATGAGTTACTACAATAGGGCACTTAATCATTTGAAAATGGTTGAGTATTTGCATTCCACACAAACAAATTAAGGTTGCAACATCTAGTTGAGTTGATGTTTTAACTTAAGATTTTAGTTGGAAAATGGTAAACTTTAATTTTGTTATTTGCAACCCATCTTCAATTAACATGGCAACATTAGTTCATTTAAATTGAAATGAGTGATAATGATATTTCATATCATGGATTATATAAGGATAAAAAAAGATGTCATTTTAACATAAATCTACTACACATTATAATATAAATCCAGCTTAATTAGCTTTAGCTAACTAGGTCTAGTCCTTCCTCTCAAATTCACATGTTTAGAAGGCAAAGAGTAGTTTAAAAAGGTATTTAAAAATTCATTTTCATTTTTAACACGTGCTCTAAAATGTAAGTTGTTAATATAAGAGGGATTTCTTAAGACTTCTAGCTTCTTAATGGATTCAATAATAAATTACAACGTTAAGAAAAACTACAATCACACATTAATGAAGTCTTAAAAACTTTAGAATTGGATTGGTTTTCTATGACTGCATATTGGGTTGAGATGTATGAGTTTAAATATTGGCTTTGTCTCTAAGCTTGGTTGTTTATGCAAAACAAATGCTCTTTGAAAATAAAAGATTTTATATCACTTAATAAATATAGGATGAGAAATAATGAAACAAAAAGAAAACTAAAAAGAAAATTGCTAGTGGAGTGTGATTGAATGAATTAGTATGAAGTTCTTAAATGAACTTGCATCGCTTGAATGTTTACTCGGTGATATGAGGTATTATAGATTTTGATCATATAAATTTACATCATGAAGCATGGTGTTGCATGTACCTCATATAGAATTGCAAGTTTTATGTGATGCGTGAAGTATAGAGTTATTGATTATTGTATTATTGGTGGAAAGGATGCTCATTATTATTTGTAGTACTTTTTGTGGGTAGGAAATAACTATTAGTAAGAAAGGAGATATCTCTACTTTGCAAAGAAAAATTAGTAAATATCAGTGGGTGGTACACGATGTCATTCTGACATTTCAAAACTAGAAAGTATATTGAGATTCGTGCTTGATAAAGGTACTATATTAAAGTCTAAAAGACAAAGTGAACAGCCTATTTGAGGATGAGAGTGATGTCATATAATTCTGGCCTGCAAGACCATAATGGCTAGGCGTTTGGGTTTGGCTCTAACGACAAACAAGTCTAGCCGTTTAAGCCTAGATTAATGTGGTGTTTAAAAGTGTGGTAAAAATTATTTTTTAAAGTGTTTTTCACTTGAAAATACATCAAAATAATATATATTTTTATTTTTTTAAAATTAATTTTGATATCAATATATCAAAACAATTTAAAAACACTAAAAAATAATTTGAAGTAAAAAAAAATAAATTTTAATAAAAAAACAAGTTTAATCTTAATTTCAAACACACACTTAAATAATAATAATAATAAAAATCAAGCGATTCAGGTATAGCTTAAATTGTAGGATTTTTATATTTTATATATATATATATATACACACACACCTTCACACGCAATTCTCAAGTTATTGCATGCGCCCATATGGAATTAACATAGCATAAACTTTGAAAAATTAAGGAGCATAAAATCCTCCTAGTGCTTATTAGTAGACACCACCACCTTGATGATGCCGGCCATCATGGAAGTTAGGCAGCACACAACAATGGAATTATCTGGAATTTGGAATACCGTCTGATAAGGATAGGACACTGACGCCACATCAGCACCCTACAAATCATAGGGCCTCTAGGGCCGCCGCCATCAGTTCACTGTGAATAAAAGCATGGTCGCGACCTAACCTCTTTAGTGTGTTTTAGAAATATTTTTACAAAAATTTAATTTTTTTTTAATTTTTAAGTAATATTTTTAGATCATTTTATTATATCAATGCTAAAAATTATTTTTTAAAATAAAAAAAAAATTTTTGATATTTTTTTAAATAAAAAATAAAGTAATCACAATCATATTTCCAAACACCCCTAACTTATACTTTTCAAAAGTATTTTTAAAATCTTTAATTTTTTTATTTTAAATTAATATTTTTTAATATTTTCAGATATTTTAATAAGTTAATATTAAAAATAATTTTTAAAAAATAAAAAAAGAATTATTTTAATAATTTTTAAATAAAAACACTTTAAAAAATAATCACAACCTCATTTTCAAACACCTAACTAATACTTTATACAAGATTTCATAAAATTTGACATTTGCAATCAATCTCCCGTTTAAAAGGACTAAAATTTCCAACATATGAGTCATTCTTATTTTTTTTTTATTCTATGATAATAAAATCATTGATTGTATTATAGTTCTTGAATTCAAGTCAGTAATTGATCATGAATATTTTTCAAGAACTTGATTGATTTACGGGTCACTAGTTAAATTATTTTCATTAAAACAATTTTTTTTATATTAATCAGGTCAAATTTAACTGAAATAATTAATTTTTTTAAAAAAATTAATATTATATTTGATTTAATTAAAAATTTAAACAGGATTGAAGTTCCTCGAGTCTATTTATCAAACCGACCCAAGTTTAGCATGGGTTTTTAACATTGAGGATAAATTTCCATTATAACCGATTTTAAAAATACATTATGGAGGAAGCATACCTCCTTGACAATTAAACCAACTCATTGAAATTGTCATAAACGATTCAAACAAGCTAACAATGGCATCAAAGCGATATAAGAAACCAATGGCATCTTAAAATTCTTGTCCAAAATGACACTATTGACAGGTAGATTCTAGATTTGAATCATCGCTTACATCATTTAATGTTTGTCTGATATTATGATTTAGTGCGATTTTAAAAAGTAATTTTTATTTGAAAATATGTTTAAATAATATTGTTTAGATTTTTCTTTATATTTAACATTAATATATCGAAATTATTTAAAAGAGTTAAAAAAGTATTAATTTATTTTTTTTTTTAAGTGAAAGACAGAAGTTTCTACACTCTTATAAGTTTATACACTCTCATACACTAACAAGCTGTTTAAAACTTTTGAAATTGAATTCAACTTCAAAGATTAAATCAATTTCTATATTAAAGGGTGTTGATTTAAATTTCAAACGGAATTTAAATTTTAAAAAATAGACAAAAACAAATTAGATGGGAGACTCTTTAGTTCGCTACAGTAATTTCAAATAAAAAAAATACTCATCTTTCTTTTCTCTCAAAAACAATTAATTGCAGAGTAAATCAGAGGGGATTGGATGTAGATTTTTGGGTTCTATGTTGATAGAGTGATGCTTGCCATTCAAGTGTCTTTGCAAACCGAATATATATTTCCCCGTTGCTTGCTCTGATGATATATATCTTGAAACAGTTATACTACTATCTACTGCACAACAAGGAAAACACGTACTGACACTTGAAACTTCTGTTCCCTCACCATCGCCCTGTTAAAACTCGTGTAATTTTTGTTAAAATGCTTTTAGATCAATTTAGTGGTACCATAAAGCTTAAAAGCTCTGCAATGGAACTCATTTCGAAGTTTTCCATATTAAATAAAGCATATGTTTTTTTTTCTTTTTATGTTATGGGTTCTTAGAACGAGATTGTATATAGCCTGCCTGAACTAAATTATTAATGGTTGATGCTCTGTTCTAGATCATAGAGATCCAAAGCGTGACACCAAGTAAGCAGGGCAAAATGGTATAGGGTAAAGGAAATCACAAACAACTAGAACAGTGAAAGAAATGAAAAGCGGTCTATGAAGGCTAAAGAGAGCTCAGTTTTTCTTAACGCCATCGACCGGAGCTGCAGCTTCTTGTGCAGGTGAGTTGAGCAAGTCCCAGGCTTCAATCCAAGTAACCATGGCATCACCAAGTTTATTGAAGTAAGGATCAATAGGGCTAAGCTTTTCCTTGACCAATTTGGAAAGCTCAAGGTAGCATTGCTGCACGGTCGTGCAATCTTTTGGAAGGACAACAGATTGGAAGAATGGGATGATGTCTTCCTGCCAGTATATGCCCTTGTATTCCTTCTTCAAATTCACGAATGGATTGCTCGCCTTGCTATGCCAGATGTATGGCAGTCCTGTCTTCACCCCGAGACTCAGATGATCACAGATTACCTGAAATCCACACACATTGAAAGGGGTCTGTGTATGCCTATCATTTGGAGCATCAAGAAGATAAAAAAAAAAATACCCACTGTATTCCATCGTGCGTCTCCGTCTCTTCTATTTTATCAATCAAATGAGAATTAGCACAAGAAATGGCAGTCAAATTCTGATTCCAATCCAGGCAGAAGTAATCCATTACAAGCTCACAGAAGAAGTTCGCAACTTTATACGATTACTTTTAGCCCTTAAGCCATTAACGTAGATTTAAACATCAAGATCTACAGAAACTAAACGAAGCACCAGTTGCATTTTCATGGCAATCAAAATAGTCTACTCATGTCTCATGCATTCGATAAATCATTAACAGAACGCTGTCAGCCAGGAGTATTTTTTTCACCGTTAAATCCTATAGGCGAATTGGTAGCAAAACAGATGAAAAGTGATCGAGATATTACCTTGGCACACCAGCCAGCCCACATATCATCATATCTCCCAATGGGTTGGCCGTCACCCATGAGACCAAAGTACATTGCAGGGCCAATCAATTCCCTGTCAAAAGCAAGGTTCATTCCACACATTGGGAACAGGGTGCCTTTTGGGATTGTCAAAACAGCATCCACATACCTGTGTGAGCTAAATTTAGAATACAATTAGACAAACATTGAGCCAAAAGTACACTTCTTTTGATATTTTGAACAAAAACGAAACAATGCAAACAAGATTGAATTCAATTTACAAGCAAGACAAATCACAGCCAAGACCAAGAAGCAGTGTCCAATATGCTATTGCTATTGATGCAGAGTTAACCTGGTGTTACGTTCGAGAGGCTTGACAAGCTGAGTTGGGGCATCATAATCAGGAATGTTTAGCCAGAGTCCATGCGAGATAGCAGTAGGCACACCTCCTCTCAGGCTAAAAGGGTATATGTTTAGCCAGAGTCCATGCGAGATAGCAGTAGGCACACCTCCTCTCAGGCTAAAAGGGTATCCTCTCACAAAATCAACACCTTCTCTAAACGGATCATAAAGAGTGTTGAAGAAAAATGGCGTGGATGGTGTCAGCAAATTCTGTATATGCTGAGCCAATGCATTGATCTCCTTCCCACTTGGATCCTTACCTACCTTCAATCAAAGCAGCAAGATTTTCTTAAAAAAATAAAAATAAATAAAAAGATAACAAAACCAAAGCAAATTCTGAAAAGGATTTTTTAATTAAATATATATATATAAACACTAAAAAAATTAAACCAATAACTTTTAAAATACATACCACCGCAGTTTAAAAAGTAAAAACAAAAACAAATAGCATATCAATTTCAATGCGGGGCCCTCTCGATCCCACTCCAAGTTGACTTGTCATAAAAAATCTCACTCCTTAGACTCTAAAATGGAAAAAAAAAACCCTTACAAAGCAATCATCATCGATGGTGAAGATGTACTTCTTCTTGGAAACCAAGAAACCAAAGCAACGACAAGCAGAATCCTTGAAGGAGATACAACTAGATTTAGGACCTAGAACCCGATTCACATCATTCCTGTTATAAAGCTCACACTCAAAGCCATCAGGGACCAGGATGTTCTTGCTAGGATCCCCATCCTGGACAATAATAAGATGGTATGGCTGAAAGAAAGGTCTCCACTGCTCCAAGAAATCTAAGTTTCTTATAGTTGGGATAACAATATCAAGCTCATCTTTCAGAGGTGCTGTTACATGGGATGATGGTTGAGCCATTGGTGTGTTTTGAGGGGATTCTTGATGTCTTGAGTGTGTGTTGTTGGCGTTTTGAGTGTTGGAGTTTGTTCTTATAAGGGATGGAAAGGAGAAGAAGGAGCGTGGAGTATGAGGTTTGAACAAAACGAGGAGGGAGTGAGTTAACTGTTAAGGGAAGGGAAAGACATTTTTGGACAACCTCTTTCTACTGAGAGAAGAGACTCTTTGTTGCTTGTGAGTTTTTTTCTTTGTTTTTTTTTATGTATTTTATTTATTATGCAATGAACGTTGAATGAATATCATGTGTTTCTTCCAAACCCGATGGATTTGGATTTGTTATGAATAAAAACTTTGTTTAGTGGATGTTATTTATTTATTACTTGCGATTTGGTTGGAATTTGTTCTTTTTATCTTATTTATGTGGAATGAGCGTGCAATGAATCACTACCATAAATCTATTTTTTATTATTATTGTTGTTGTTGTTTTTTTATTACTATCTTTTAGAACTTAAGGTGCAATTTTTTAAATATAATACGAGGATATTACAATTACAAATTATACTAAAAACATAATAGTAATTTATAGTAACTTGATTTTTTATTTCATTTTTATCCTTATTTTTTTAATTGTAGCATTAACTATGTATCAATTTATTAAATTTTGTTAAGGATAAAAATTCAACAATAATAAAATTAAAAACAAATCATTCGACAAATCTCAAATTTGATAGAAAAAGTTCTCTTTAACCACACCTACTTTCTTTTTTCTTTTTATTTTGTGGTCATATAATTTTAACTTTAGTTTAAAAATTAATTTATTTAATATTTTAGTCATATATACATATATACATATATATATATATAAAATATAAATATAAATAAATTCAAATACCATTGAGACTTAAACTCCATTAATTTAACCCATCCACACCCTTGATCACACAGGGTACGTACTGTTGTGCATGGCATGATCCATGTGAATTTTGCGCATATTAAACCTACATTTCTCATTCTACAAACAAGAGTAAAGGCTGCATAAAACAACAAGAAGAATTTGTTGTTCAAAAAAGAAAATCTTGATATTGCATTATTACAACTCATGAACTTCACACCCCTGTAATTTCTCTTCCTGCTTCTTCTTCAAAGCCCTTCCAAATAACGTGACTGAAACTGAGCAAGGGCTATCATCAAGAGATCGTTTTGGACTCTGCCATTACACGTTTAACAATGTTAGATTTCCCGTGACCACCTCAAGACTACTTACCAAAGGGAGACTTTTAATTTATTATTATTATTAAAAAAATATTTATTAATATTGGTGTCCGGACTATCTTGCGTGCACCTCAACTAATCCCACGAGTTCTGAAGTTAACGACCATGTTGTTAAATAATATTTATCTAGTCTTATTTGTTAATGGTAGAATGTTATTTTTAGTTTAACCTATATATAATTATTCCTTTGTATTTAGGTTAACTTAAGCACTCATAATAAATAGATTATTAAAAATTATAGCCTTCTTTTATGTTTGATCTGAATTACTTTAACATGATATCAGAGCCTTGATGACCAAGTAGTCATGAGTTCAAATCTCACCATTATTTGTCTGACCATCGTCATCAGCTTCCTCTTCCTCATCTTCTAACTTCATTGTAAAGATGTCTTTGCTAGGATCACCCAGCGACTATCATATTAATAACCACAGGGCTCAAACTTGAGATTACAGGAAAAACAAACTTCTTGGTCCCAATCTCTTACCATTGTGCTATCTATTAGATGATTACTTTTAATTTATTATTCACAGGGAGGGTACATGAACATTCAAGGATTATTTGATATAGTAATGTTTTTTTTTTTCATCCTTTGCAAGTTGAGTAATGATAAAAGGGGGAGTGCACCTTGATATAAAATAAAAATAAAAATGGTAGGAACATATATCTTAACAGCTAAAACAGTATAAGAGAAAACACACCATGATCGATCCTTTTGAGAGATTTTCTATTAGAAAATCTCTCCAAAACTACTAAATTAATTATTGTTACGAGTTAGTAGAGTTCTTCTTCTTCCAAAAAATGTCCTTTATAATTAAAAAAAAAAAAGCCCAAGATCCATTACGATTGAAGATGGTTTGAATGAACCCTCGGCAGGAAACCCAGTGCACAATTTTACTGACCCACATGAAAGAGTGATTAAGAACAAGGATATTTTAATATAGGCAACGCAAAAAAACACATAAAAACAAAGGCTCAAAGGCAGGAGGGTGAAGCCCATAGAAGTTATCAATGGCCTTGTGGCCCGCATCCTTTCCATGCTATCAAGACCCAACTCTCCTCTGATGCCCTATTGGGCAAGCATGCATGACGTAGTTTTGCAGCCCTCAACTGCCATGGATATTCATTAGCAATTTTTTTATTTGAATTATATTAAAATAATATTTTATTTTTATTTTATTTTAAAATTTTTTTTGACATGACACATTAGAAAAATTTAAAAATATATATTAATTTTAAATATTTTTTAATTTAAAAAAACAATTTTAACCGTATTTTCTAACACTAAAAATTATAATTATTAAATAATTATATCAATTTATAAGTTATTGTGCTGAGTTTAAAACCCATGTTTTATAATAATTAACAAGGGTCGTGGGCACTAAGGAAAGTTTTGAAACCCAGCTTGATGGTTGGTTCGGGTTATAGGTTTTGATCAAATCACCTGGATCAATTTTGTTTTTAATTTAAAAAGATGTTCTAGTAAAAAAAATTAATAAGTTTTTGACTTCATTTTAAATTGTGACTTCCTTTATTTTTTTTTAAATTCTGACCTGATTTCAATCTTAAATTAACTTTATAGACTAAATCGAGTTTCAAAACGAGTCTCTCCCATTGCTAATCCTTTTTACCTTTTGTTCCTAAAGCCAAGGTAACAATAGCTGAGTTACGATGGATGTATTTGTTAATATATTGGAACTGCATTTGAAATAATTTTTAAAATATATTTGAATTGAAAAATACATCAAATTAATAATTCTTCACACTATCATATCATATCATATCAAAAGTATTTCAAAGGCATTTGAAAAAGAATGATAAGCACAAACACATTTGCAAAATCACCTCTACCAAACGTGCCATGGCCAGTACGAAAAATGTCATAAAATAACATTCCTTTTAGTCTTTTTATGGAAAGTTAAAAATACTCTATAATTTCCAGTATCATAATCTCTCCTTTGATGGATTGCTGTGAAGATCCGCTCTTGATCCTATCATAAATCGTGCAACTAGAACAGAAAAACATAAAAAGGAAATGACAAAGTAACACAAAGATTTAAAAAAAAAAAATTAATGACTTTCAGATTAATTTCAAAACTTATAAAAATTAATTAAGATGCATGCAAATTAATTCGGGCACTTTACATGAATAAAAAAATAAAAAAATTTGATAAGGTAATAAAGTTTAATAATATAATATTCATAAACATATTATTTTAATAATCTCATGTTTTATAAAAGTTATGTATTTATTCGAAGCTGTATGAAAATTTAGTTATGGTTATTTTTTAAAAAAATTTTAATCAGAAATGTATCAAAATAATATTTTTTTATTTCTTTAAAATTACTTTTAATATCAACCTATCAAAATGATCTAAAAATACTAAAAAAATATATTAATTTAAAGTAAAAAAATAAAAAATTTTCAAACTCTTTGAAAAAGGTTTTTGAAATGAAAAACAAATCCCTTGGTTACGTGACAATATTAAAATATATTATTTCATGTTTTTCAAACAAAATATTTCTTCTTAAATTTTGCAATTGCAGTGCTAATGTTGAAAAGAATCCCTCGAAATCTCGAAATCTTTTTAGCAAAAAAAATCCAAACCCGTGAAATGACATGGGACTGGCCCCTTCCAGAGTGTAAATTCCATATC